>Ga0079306_1001893_pt1 | contig 12695 bp, 1 predicted proteins | sample Methanotroph_Enr_FD_79181 | JGI IMG/M metagenome (GOLD analysis project Ga0079306, IMG submission 79181) | Enriched soil microbial communities from Old Woman Creek wetland in Ohio, USA - Methanotroph_Enrichment_5 | ecosystem: Environmental > Terrestrial > Soil > Wetlands | place: USA: Ohio...
GCGGAAATACCTCAACTGCTTCGCAAACAATAAACGTTCAGGATATCACTGCTCCGGTAATTGCAGCTCTGCCTGCCACGACTACCATCAGTTGCCCGGCTATGCCTGAATTTGCAACGGCAACAGCCACGGATGAATGCGGAAGCGCCTTCTCCCTGACCTTTGAGGATGTTAGTACAGCCGGAATATGTTCAGGCTCATACAGCATGACACGCAACTGGACAGCTACCGATGCCTGCGGAAATACCTCAACCGCTTCGCAAACAATAAACGTTCAGGATATCACTGCTCCGGTAATAACTTGCCCGGTAAGCATTGCAGTAAACAATGACCCAGGTGTATGCGGTGCAAATGTTACCATACCAACGCCCAGTTATGTTGAAAACTGCGGGTCAGCTGTTCTAGTTAATTCCTTCACTTCCACCTCCAATGCCAGTGGTTTCTATCCAACAGGAACGACCCAGGTAATATGGACGGTCACTGACGCTTGTAATAATTCATCAAGCTGTTCGATGACAGTAACCGTTACAGATAATGAAATACCTGTGCTGACTTGCCCGGAAGACGTTGTAGTATGTGCCAATGAAATGGTAATTCTCGGAAATGCAGTTGCGTCTGACAATTGTGGTACAGTGGGAATTCTCAATAATGCCCCTGCCAGTTTCCCAGCAGGTACAACAGCAGTTACCTGGACTGCTACCGATATGAACGGCAATTTCTCAACCTGCATTCAATCAGTAACAGTGCTCGATCTCCCAACGGCCTATGCAGGCAGTGATGACACCATCTGTGAGGAATCATCCTATGAATTGCTTGAATCCGTAGCATCCAATTACAGTTCATTGTTGTGGACCACTTCAGGAACCGGCACTTTTAGTGACCCAACCATACTTCATCCAATTTATACTCCAAGTTTAACAGATCTCAACAATGGTGATGTATTTCTTATTATTTCCGCTTCAGGAACTGCTCCTTGTGCAATTGTGACTGACTCTCTCCAACTGATTACCTTCAACTCTCCTGAAGTGTATGCCGGTCCTGATGCTTCTACCTGTAACCCCAATCCTTATATAGTTACAGGAGCAACCGCGTCCGGAAGTACAGACCTAGTTTGGACACATAATGGGGCTGGAACCTTGAACGGGGCAACAACTCTTTCACCAACATATGTACCTGCTGAAGGTGAATCGGGAAATATTACTCTCAGTCTTACCGTTCAAGGCGCCGGAACATGCGGAACAAGAACGGACCAAATGGTTCTTACATTGAATCCATCAGCAGTTGCAAATGCAGGAAGTGACCTGGTTACCTGCGGGACCAATCCTATCGGGATAACAGGATCAATTGCCAGGAATTTCAGTTCTATCCTTTGGACCAGCAATGGCAGCGGCACTTTCAACAATCCAGCCGCATTAACGCCCATTTATAGCCCGAGTATGGCTGATGTTCAAACCGGGAATGTAGTACTTACATTGTATGTAACCGGTGTTGAACCATGCAGCAGCGTATCTGACCATCTTATTCTATCCTTTATCATGGCTCCTGCTACTGACGCAGGCAATGATGCATCTATTTGCCAGGGGGAAAGCTATACCCTTGCCGGGGCAACTGCTCTTTCCTACACAAGTTTGCAATGGACTGTTTCTCCGGCTAACAGCGGAACCCTGAGCGGAAGCACTTCGCTCAATCCAACTTTTACACCGGCAACAGGTTTCACAGGGAAAGCGACACTTACACTCATAGCACACGGCAATTCAATATGTGCAAATGCAACAGTTTCAGACCAGGTCGATCTCTTGGTAAACAAGAGCGTTGTTGCAAATGCGGGTGCTGACCAGAATATTCCTGCAGGAACATCTACAATATTAGATGGTTCAGCGATGAGTGGATCAGGATCCTATGCCTGGAGCTGGCAACCGGAAAACCTGCTTGAAAATGCCAAGGTGATGAATCCGGCCACCAAAGCACTATCAACATCCGTTACTTTCAAACTTACAGTTCTTGACCTCGCAACGGCTTGTTCCAGCAGTGACGAAGTAACTATTAACCCTGGGAATGCTATGGATAACCTGGTTGCAAGAGCCGATTATGACACAACAAATGTGAGTGTGCCAGTTACTGTTAATATACTCTCAAATGACACCTATCCCGAAAACGAACAGCTTTCTATCAGTATCTGTAAAAACCCGGACAATGGGTTCATCGTTCGCAATCCCGATAATACCATAACCTATACAGCCTTCAGTAGGTTTACAGGTGATGATTCATTCTGCTATAAAATATGCCTGAACAGTGACTCACTGAAATGTGCAGATACTATTGTATACATACATGTGAAACCTTTCAGTATTGATGATGTGGTTATCTTCACCGGGGTAACACCTAATGAAGATGAAATCAATGATGACTGGATCATCAGGGGAATAGAAGACTACCCGGATAATACTGTAGTTATCTTTAACAGATGGGGTGACAAGGTAAGGGATTTCACAGGGTACAACAATACCACCCAGGTCTGGGATTGTAAAAATTATAAGAATGATCCTGTACCCGATGGAACCTATTTCTACATTCTTGAGATTAAGGATTTAGGCAAACGTTCCGGATGGATATTTGTCCGAGGCAATAAAGAATAACACAACTAAAGATCAAGTTTTTCAAATTGAAATAAATCATTTACATCCAACTTCATTTCTATCCCGGGTCAGCAGAATAGCTGACCCGGTTTTTTTGTGTTATACTTATGTAATTATTAGCCTATTGGCTCTATTTGATATAGATTGCATTTAATGTGTCAATAAGTGGATTTTAGAGGCTAAATCTGCCTGAATCAGATGCCATGATTGAAAAAAAATGTCGTATGAGAAAGCCTTTCGGAAGGCAGGGAATAACAGATTTGTTCCACAGGCAGAATTTTACTAATCGGATGGGCTAAAATTTTACGCTCTGTAAAATAATTGTCTCAAAATGTTAAAATTTCCCTCTTTACCAGTTCTGTTTTGAAAATTTATTTCAATTGATAATTAGTTTATATTACTGATTTACTGATTTTTATAAAATCAATATTTAACATATTTATTCTTTTTTCGAAAAAAATAGCGTTTGGCACACCTTTGGACATAGATAATTCACCAAGCAAAACTACCCTGACTCTTCAACTGCTAAAAACACTGGTCAAAGACCCCAACGATATGAAAACATCTACGCTCTATATTAAGAACCTTCTTCCTGCTCTTCTTATCATATTGTCGTTAAGCACATTTGCTCAACAAGACCCCTTGTTCAGCCAATATATGTTCAACAAGTTGGCAGTCAACCCAGCTTATGCAGGCAGCCGCGATGTTCTCACTCTTGATGCCCTTTACAGGTATCAGTGGGTAAATATTGAAGGAGCCCCGCAAACCTTTTCAGCTTCTGTTCATTCACCCCTGCGTAATGAGCATATCGGAGTCGGAATGAATGTTTACCATGATGCAATCGGCCCTTCAGTAAACCAGGGCGCTTTGGCTACTTTTTCATACCGTATTCTGTTCCCAAACGCAAAGCTTTCTTTTGGAATCCAGGCAGGTGTTAAGTACTCTGATATCCTCTGGTCACATATCACTACTGCCGTAAATGAAGATCCTTTGTTGCGTAACACTGTCAAGAACAAGGCTGTTCCTGATGCAAGTTTTGGAATCTATTATTATTCAAAAAAATACTACCTTGGATTATCCTCAAAGGATTTATTTCAAAACCAGATGGGAGTTGTTAATGTAAACGGAGAACAACAATACACCAAATTGCTCCGTCACTTTTATGGAATGGCAGGTGCAGCTTTCCCAATCTCTGACAAACTTGTTTTCCGTCCTTCAATGCTGGTGAAATATGTACAAAATGCACCTCCCCAAATGGACCTGAATGCAAGTATCCTGATTTCGAAAACTTTCTGGGTTGGAGTTTCCTACCGTACTGAAAAAGCTCTTTCCTTCATGACAGAATTCAATCTCTCTGAAAACCTCCGCCTGGGATACTCATATGATGTTTGGTTCAACAAACTTCAGACTTACAACAAAGGTTCACATGAAATCCGTCTAAGCTTCGATTTTAACATCTTCCAGAAAAGGATGCTGTCACCACGATATTTTTAATATCCTCAGCAACTCACTTTAATAAGCTTTTTGCTGTCAACAGAAAAGTTCAAGCCCTTTAATCAAGGGCTTTTTTCATTTATTATAAAGTCTTTCTTCAGGCAACAAACATCTATTAATCTCATTCAATTGAATTTGGTCCAAAAAGCTCCACTATTTCAAAATGATCTTTATCTGGAATTGATTGTTTATATGTTGATTAGTTCTTCTTTCCCAATTTGAAGAAGAAGGATACTACTCTGTATCTCATATTGGATGGTCATCAAGCTAAAATCCAACTCCAAGACTTGTTCGTAATTGTCTCATTTTGAAATTTATTTTTTTTTTTGGGACAACCCTATTACTTTTTACTCAGATGGTAATAAAAGATATGTATGAGGACAGCGCAAGGACCAGAGAGTAACAATGATTTTATTTTCTCCAATGATTGCCCTAAGGAGAATGCAGGTTTGAAATAAGATACACCTTCTTATTCCAATCCTGTTTTTTCTATTCAGCTATCCGAAATATTCTTGTATTTACTTGTATTTCTGCTATTTACTAGATTGTAGATTGACTTAAATAATAAAGTCAATTCAACGATACCACTGCTATTTTAATTAACCATGCATCCCAATACAATCTCTGTCACACAGTAAGCAATTGCGCAAGCATTAATCAAGCGTCATGAGAAATCATTTATTCGCCCAATCAGTACAAAAAAATCGTACAGGTAAGAGTTTACCTGCGTCCATTTTAGTTGGACTCTTATTCGCCATATGTTTTGTCCAGCATGCGAATGCGCAGGCTGTTCTACATAGCGTAGGCCAAACTGCAATATGTGAGGGGCAAAGTACCACGATGGCCGTAACCATTGATGGGGGGATAGCGCCCTACACGCTTATCTATACAGACGGGACGAGCCAATTTACTGTTACCCCGTATGATGATGAGCAATTAATTACTGTATCACCAATTGTCACAACCACCTACACGCTTGTGAGTATATCATTTGGGAGCAGCCCGGTTCAATACCTGGGCGATTTAAGCGGATCAGTTACGATCACAGTATATCCCCTACCCACCAATCTTGCGGTGACGGTGAACCCGGCATCCCCGGTATGCCCCGGGGTGAATTTCACCATATCAGCGAGCGCCACGAATGGGAGTACTTACGAATTATGGAACCAGGCCAACACGACAAAGATTGCCGATCTTCCCTATGTAACGTCCATCGCTTCTGCCACCAGCTATACTGTGAGGGCAATCAGCAGTCATAGTTGCACCATTTCCCAGGCACTTACTGTCAATATAGACAATGTTCAACCCACTATAAGCTGCCCGGCAAGCCAGAACCTGAATACTACGGCCGGCAGTTGCAATGCAACTTTACCTGATTACCGCTCCGGTGTTACAGTGAGTGATAATTGCACAGCCAGTGGTTCAATCGCATTAGTTCAAAGCCCGGTTCCCGGTACCGTCCTGACGGGCGGTGACGGTTCCACTCAATTAGTGACCATGACCGCTACCGACGCAAGCGGCAACAGCAGGTCATGCAGTTTCACCATCACCGTTCAGGATGTTGAGAATCCTGTTCTTTCAGGTACAGCAGTTAGCGGAAACAAGAATACCGATTCCGGTCAGTGTTACTATACTGTTTCCGGTACTGAATTCAACCCAACAACAAATACTGATAACTGCGGCATCCAAACACTTGCCTATTCCGTAACCGGAGCAACCACAACCTCAGGAACCAATTCACTTGCAGGAGTCCACCTGAACAAAGGCGCCAACGTGATCCTCTGGACATCGACCGATATCAACGGAAACTCCAGCACATGGACTTTCACTATTACGGTTGAGGACGATCAGAATCCACAGATCACCAATTGCCCGGGTAACCAGGGCCTGAATATGAGTGCAGGGGTTTGCTCTGCTGTTTTACCCAATTATATCAGCACACTTGGCATCACGGCTACTGATAATTGTGGTGCAGGTTCAATCGTACTGACACAGTCACCGGTAGCCGGCACTAGCCTGAACGGAGGAAACGGATCAACGCAGTTGATCACCATCACGGCTACCGATGCGAGCGGGAAATTCAGCACCTGCACTTTCACAGTAACAGTGCATGATGCAGAACTTCCAGGCATAAGCTGTCCTTCGAATATTTCCAGGAACGTTGATGCCGGGGTATGCGGAGCGACCGTTACTTATATGGCGCCAGTTGGAACGGATAATTGCCCTGGTGCAAGCACTGCCCAAACAGCAGGCCTGGTTTCAGGCTCCGTCTTCCCGGTCGGTGTTACCACCAATACATTCGAAACTACTGATGCTGCAGGAAATAATTCTTCCTGCAGTTTCAATATTACGGTAACCGATAATGAATTCCCGGCTATCACCTGCCCGGCTAACATTTCGGTAAGTGCAACTGCTGGTACATGTGGGGCTGTAGTAACCTACACTGCACCCGTTGGAACTGACTACTGTCCTGGCGCCAGTACAACCCAGACGGCAGGCCAGGCCTCCGGTACTACATTCCCGGTTGGTGTAACCACCAACACATTTGAGGTTACAGATGCATCAGGGAATATAACCAATTGCAGCTTCACGGTAACAGTTATTGATACCGAGAATCCTGTTATTTCCGGCTGTCCTTCAAATATCACCCATGCCAACGATGCCAACCAGTGCAACGCCGTGATCAGCTGGACCGAACCAACTGCAACGGATAATTGCACAGCACCAGGCAGCCTTGTATGGACCAAGTCGCACACCCCGGGTTCGGTATTCCCGGTTGGCACTACTACCGTTACCTATACAGTAAAGGATGCATCCAATAATGTAAGCGATGTTTGCACATTCACGGTTACGATTACTGATACCCAGAAGCCTGTCATTTCAGGATGCCCATCAAATATCACAAAGTCAAGCGACCCTGGAATTTGTACGGCCCTGGTTTCATGGACTGAACCAAGTGCAACAGATAATTGCACAGCAGCTGGAAGTCTTGTATGGACCAAATCACATACCCCGGGAACTTTATTCACCGCCGGGACAACAACTGTGACCTATACTGCAACCGATGCCGCCGGAAATATCAGCAATGTATGTAGTTTCACGGTAACAGTTGTGGATAACCAGAAGCCAGTTATTTCCGGATGCCCTGCAAATATAACAGTAGCAAATACAGCAGGCTTATGCACAGGAACTGCTTCCTGGACTGAACCAACCGCCACTGACAACTGTACTCCAGCCGGTAGCCTTACCTGGACCAAATCGCATTTGCCGGGAGCAACCTTCCCGGTTGGAACCACAACAGTAACCTATACTGTGAAAGATGCTTCCAACAATACAAGCAATCCCTGCAGTTTCAATGTAACTGTGACTGAATCAGAGCCGCCGGTTGCCCATTGCAAGCCAGCAACAATTTATCTCAATGGTTCAGGTATTGCCACCCTGGCTGTTTCTGACGTTAACGACGGTTCAACTGACAATTGCACTGCAGCGGGAAGCCTTATCATTACCCTGAGTAAAAGCAGTTTCAATTGTTCGAACAAAGGATTGAATACAGTTGTGATGACTGTAAAAGATGTAGCGGGAAATACCAGCACCTGCAACGCGTCCGTGACTGTTGCCGATAACATGGCTCCAACTATTTCATCAACTGCCGGTACAGTGACTTCCAGTTTGAATGCAGATCCAGGCCTTTGTTATTATGTGGTCAAAGGATCAGAATTTGACCCGACTGCAAATGATAACTGCACCGGAGTATCCCTCGCATACACTGTCAGTGGCGCGACCACCCTAAGCGGAACCGGGACATTGGCCAACAAGCAATTAAACAAAGGGGCCAATTTGATTTCATGGACTGCCACCGATGCATCCGGGAATACAACAGCTACGCCTCTCTCTTTTACCAAAACCGTTAACGATAACCAGGCTCCTACAATCTCCAGTATTGGAAACCAGACCCGCAATACCAATACAGGTTGCGGATACACTGTTTCTGGGACTGAGTTTGATGCTACCTATTCCGACAACTGCGCGGTAACTTCGGTGACCTATACCATCAATTCAGGTACTCCTGTTTCAGCAACAACCCTGGCCGGCGTCATATTAAATGTAGGCCTTAATAATGTAGTATGGACCGTAAGCGACGGCACCAACACACGAACAAGTTCCTTCAGGGTGACTGTAAGTGATGACGATTTCCCTACCATTTCCACTATAGCCAACATCAGTGTAAGCATTACTACCGGATGCGGATCTGTAGTGACCTGGATTACTCCAACCTATGATGACAATTGCGGGGTTACCATATTCGGCCAGGTCAGCGGTCCCCCGAGCGGAAGTATTTTCCCGATCGGGACTACCCTGGTGCGTTATTGGGCAAAAGATGCCGCAGGAAATACCAGTTACATGAGCTTCAATGTGATTGTAACGGACCTTACCCCACCGGTACTTACCTGTCCGGCAGGAAGCACTCCTTCGAGTCCTTTCGTAAGGATTGCGGGAGACGGTGTTTGTTTCTATACCGTGATCGGAACTGAATTTGATCCTACCACGGATGATGGTTGTGCCGTAACTGCCACCAATTCGTTCGACGGATCCAGCACACTAGCAGGAAAACAGATTCCTGTAGGTTCAGATACTATTGTCTGGACGGCAGTGGATGGTTCCAATAACAGTTCAACCTGCAGTATTTATGTAAGGGTAGATGATACCCAGGATCCTTCGTTCGATCAGCCTACCGGGAATCCAGCAGGCAGCTATGCCTATGCCCGCACCACTGACCCTGGCCAATGCTATTTTACAGTCCCGGGCACCGAATTCGACCTTCGCAATGTAACGGATAATTGCGGCACACAGACCCCAACATATGTAATAACAAAGAATGGTTCAACCGTTCAGACCGGCAGTAATTCACTCGCCGGCGTTCATTTTGCCAAGGATGCTTCATACAGCTATTCCATTGTCTGGACCGTGGTTGACCTTCATGGAAACACAGTAGTTTCGGATCCTTTCACCATGACCATTACCGATATACAGCCACCAAGCTATGTATGCCATGGTAATGAAATCAGGCAAGCTCCTTCGGGTGGTTGCAATTATACAATTGTCGGCACCGAGTTTGATCCAACCAATATTGTAGATAATTGCGATAACAGCTTTACGATCACCTATACCCTTGACGGAGTTCCCGGAGTTGGAACCACCCTTGCAGGGCAATTGCTTTCAGGCGGTGTTCATCCAATAGTATGGACCATTACTGACCAGTCGGGCAATTCAACTGATTGCGCTTTTAATGTAACCATTACCGATGCCATTTTCCCCACCATCACTCCAATCGCAAACCAAAGCAGGAATGCCCCCGCAGATGTATGTTACTATATTGCAGCAGGTGGCGAATTTGATCCTGCCTACAATGACAATTGTACTGTAACCCTGGTAAACAACCAGAATAACACAAGCACATTGAATGGATTCCATTTCCCGGTTGGGATAACCGTAGTTGTATGGACGGCTACCGACCCTTCAGGAAATGCAGTAACCATGCAGTTTGAGGTAAATGTGCACGATGTTACTGCTCCGGCTTATGACCTAGCTGCTAGTGTAACCCGTTATACCCCAACCAACAGCTGTCTATATACCACTGATGGCACCGAGTTCGACCCACAGAACATTGTAGATAACTGCACCCCTGGCAATTTTAATATTCTCAATGATTTCAACGATTACAGATCACTGGAATTTGAACAATTTTCAGTAGGCACCACTAATGTCGAATGGACGGTTAAGGATTTCTATAATAATGAACAAAAGAAAACCATCGCTATAACTGTAATTGACAACGTAGCACCGGTTATTACCTGTCCTGCAGGCACATATACCCGCGTAATTGACATAGGCCACACCTATTATACAGTTGGAATAAGTGAATTTCAACCTATTGCTACCGATAATTGTACTTTAACATCTTATACCAATAGTTTCAATGGAACTTCAAGCCTGAATGGTGCACACCTGGATCCAGGCACACATACCATCACCTGGACGGCAGTAGATCCTTCCGGCAATACTACCACATGCGATGTGGTAGTATATGTGGTTTCGGACCTTTACCCACCTATAACCTGTGTTGGCGATAAACTAAAGAACAGTAATACCGGAGTTTGCAACTATACTGTTGTCGGTACTGAATTCAATGCAACTTCCACCTCACCTGCCGCCACCTTAACAAATGATTACAACAGTTCTTCGACGCTTGCGGGGGCAGTATTTCCTGTAGGCACTTACCTTGTGACCTGGACTGCAACCCAAACCATTAATAGCACGGTATATACAAATACGTGCAGTTTCTATGTATTCGTTGAAGATCATGAAATCCCTGCAATTACTCCACAAGCAAATATAAATACCACTACCAATTCAGGATGTTATGCTTCGGGTGTTAATCTTGGCTCTCCCATATTTACTGACAATTGTAGTATAAATTATACAACCAACAATGCCCCTTCCTATTATCCGATAGGCACAACCAATGTAACATGGTGGGCACAGGATATCCATGGAAACTGGAACACTGCTATTCAAACTGTAACTGTTACCGATGATGATCCACCTAGTATCAGCTGCCCCGGTACATCCTATTGCCGCGAAGCTGATGATCCACTGGCTACTTACTATACAGTAAACGGATCAGAATTCGGGCCCTATTATATTTATGACTGTTCAGCCATCACCAGCTATACAAATAGTTTCAATGGAACCGGTTCATTGAGCGGAGCTCAACTTCCTCTTGGAACCACCTCAATTACCTGGACTGCAACTGATGCAGCAGGTAATATATCTACCTGCATAATATCTGTTGTAGTAAGCAATACTGCCAACCCGCCTGTAACCTGTCGTTCAAATATCTGGGCAGGAACTGATGCAGGAGTATGCAGTTATACTGTACAAGGTGCAGAATTCGACATTACAACTACAGCTACACCACCACCAACCCTCACCTATTCAAATAGCTTCAATGGAAATGCTACCCTTGCAGGAGCTGTCTTACCTTTGGGAACAACAACCATAACATGGACTGTAACCGACGGGACCAACACAAATACCTGTTGCTCCTACACTATTACCGTGTATGATGATGAATCACCGGTTGTAACATGGCCTGGCAACGTTACTGTAAACGTGGATGCGGGAAGCTGCACTGCCACAAATGTTGTCCTTGGCACTCCCACAGCAACAGATAACTGCGGAACTCCCAGCAGTGTTACCTATTATAGGTCTCCTTCCGGGAACAACTTTGAAATCGGGGTTACCAATGTATACTGGACTGCCTATGACACAACTGGCAGGTATGTATACCATACTCAAACTGTTACTGTTATCGACAACATCCCCCCTGTTATTGATTGCCCAAGCGTAACCTATTACCGGCAATTCGATAATTTATATGTAAGCTATTACACCGCAACAGGATATGAATTCCGTCCCACAGTTTCTGACAATTGCTCACTCACCTCCTATACCAACAACTTTAACGGTTCATCTTACTTAAATGGTGCTCACCTGACCATAGGCGATCATGCCATTTTATGGACAGCCGTTGATGCCAGCGGGAATATCGATACCTGCACCGTTAATGTAACCATAGTCGATTCATTCAATCCACGCATGAGTTGCCCTGCAAATGCAGCAAAGACGACCAATTCGGGATGCAACCACGTTGTTAGCGGAACCGATCTTGATGCAATATTCACTTCATTATCCATCATTCCCGGAAGGACCCTAACCCATAATTATGCTTCGGCACCTTTAAACACTACCCTTGACGGTGCAGCCTTCCCGATAGGAACCACCACTGTAACCTGGACGGCCAAACAAACCATTGATGGTACCGAATATACCAGTACCTGCAGCCATACTATAACGGTATCTGATGTAACGGCCCCGGTTATTTCTCCGCTTCCAAATGATACCACCGTCAATATTGATCCGGGTACCTGCACCAGGGTAATGACCCTGCCAACGCCATCTGCCACTGATAATTGCGGCAGCGTGACAGTTACCAGCAATGCCCCAGCCACATTCCTGCTGGGTACCACCAATGTCAGGTGGACCGCAACCGATGGCAGTGGCAATACTGCTATATACATCCAAAAAGTTACCGTACTTGATAACGAAGGACCAGTAATTACCGGCTGCCCGGGTACGATTACCGTACAGGCTGCAGGAGCAAGTTGCCAGGCAATGGTTTCATGGCCTCCGCTTATTGCAACGGATGCCTGCAGCGGCGTTGCATCCTTTGTCACCAACCATGACCCGGGTAGTCTTTTCAATGTTGGGACTACGGCTGTTACCTATACTGCCACCGATAATAAAGGAAACGTAAGTACCTGTAATTTCAACGTGGTTGTTACAGATGCACCTCCAAGCATAACATGCGTTGGAAACAAGACGAGGAGCACCAATTCAGGATTATGCTCCTATAAAGTTTTGGGTAATGAATTTGACCCGACTGCCTTCAGCGATAATTGCGGATTGCCAACTATAACTTACAGCTTTACAGATGCGGAAACA
>Ga0079306_1001894_pt1 | contig 12693 bp, 12 predicted proteins | sample Methanotroph_Enr_FD_79181 | JGI IMG/M metagenome (GOLD analysis project Ga0079306, IMG submission 79181) | Enriched soil microbial communities from Old Woman Creek wetland in Ohio, USA - Methanotroph_Enrichment_5 | ecosystem: Environmental > Terrestrial > Soil > Wetlands | place: USA: Ohio...
AGCCTATTTTTCAAAAAAATATAGATCCTGGGACAGTTTTCATCTATATTTTGAAAAAGATAACCTGCTATTTATACCCTGCAAGAGCCTGCATTTGACAATATAAATACTTACAGCACATACCTTACGCATTAATATAACAACCCACTAAATAATAAATGTAATACTAACCTTTAAAAACCTAAATTATGGGCGCTGATTTAGTAAAAAATGTAAAGCGTACAAGCACTTTACCTGCCAAAGATGCCGATAAGAACGACACAGCCGGACTTGCACTGGCGAAATGGAAAGAAAATGAGGACTTTGTCCTTAGATGGATCACTGTTACTGAATTCGAAGCCATTGTAGCCAGTTTCGGCGAGACACTTGGCGATCGCATTAGCACCGCCGGTGGCCGTCAGGCACTCACGAAGAAACTCGTCAACCTCAACTCGGATATCGACACTGGCATCATGCTGATCAAAAACTTCCTGGTGTTCAAATATAAAAAGGACGCCGTCTCCTACTATTCCCAGTTTGGAATTGAAAAAGCGGGCCGCAATTATGTACTTCCCCGCGACCGTAACAGGCGTAAAGAAGCGCTTAAACTGGTTGTACCTGCCATTGAAGCCAACGGGTTTACCGACGACAAATACGATGCAGCCTGGTGGCAGGCAGCAATAAGCAGCTTCAACGAACTTTCCGGATCGGCCTCCACTGTCGATGGAACCGTATCGCAGAAAGTAAGCGACAAGAACGAACTGCGCAAAACTATCGTAAAAACCCTCAATGCGCTTATCAAACTGCTGCAAGCCAACTTCCCCGATACTTACAAGGCGGTAATGCGCGACTGGGGTTTCCAGAAGGAGAAGTACTAATTAATCAATGCCCGGGTACTTTGGTGGGTGGTGCCCGGGTTTATTTTTTATACATCATTATTCGGTAAATGTTCATAGCGAATTACAATCTTTATAATATCTTTGATACTAACATATGATAAACCAAAACAACAGGTTAGGTTAGCCAAACAAATAATGACTAATCATAGCTTTTAATGGGATATATAAGGGTTGCACCAAGTGTAAAAAGATGAATTAATATAACTTAAAACAATCCAAATGAAAAACTACAATTCACTTAGTTTAATTATTTGTAGTATAATTACAAAGAACTTGCTGTTAACTTTTTTACTGTCTGCGATGTTATTAGTGTCTTGCGAAAAAGTTAGTGACAAGGATACTGAAACGGAACAGAAAATTCCTATTGACAGCATAAATTTTACTTGCAAAATTAACAATGAGATTATTGAATTTAAATCTCCCCATGCCCAATTTGCTTCGTGGAAAAAATCATGGAGACGACTTTATAAAGTTCAAAATAATTCCAAAGATTCTGTCCTTATTGAATATACGCAATCGTTTGTTGATGATAAATACTATATTGAATTTGGTTTTTGTAATAGTTTCTTACTGGACACTATGAATATTAGAATGCTTGCTCCTAATGTTAAAGAATACTTATTTCAAAAGGGCACTTATCCATTCCAGTACCTTTCATTTAGTGATGGTTCAGATGAATTAACAGCGAAATTATGTGGATTTCATATCCGTATAATTGATATAAAAAATTCGAAAAATTATACTAGTAATACTACCTGGTATGAACGTGCCAATACAGTTGAGTATAATGATTTCAAAGCAAAATCAGCGTTTCAAATTAATAATTCATTACAGCTTGACCCTACATCAACCTCAGAAAACACTTTTACAGATATTTCGGATGTTTGGTTTCTGAAAGCCAGTTTCAATTGCAAAATGTATGAATGTGAAAGGGGTACAATAAATGAAGTAGTTTATTTATCGGAAGGATTTCTAAACGTGTGTTTTTGATGATAAAGAAAACTACATGGCCTCCGCTGGCGCGTCTCCCGACGCGTGTCGGAAAACATTTACTTAATAATCGAAAGTTAAAACAGAGATTTTGGCATAAAATAGACCTTAATTAAAATCAAATTTCAATGAAAATAAATATTGTAAAATTTAGTATGGTCCTTTTATTATTAGGACTTTTCATCTCCTGTTCTAAAGATGAAAATCAACTTAGCAACGGTGAGAAAATTGGGCAAGATATTAAATCCTCAACTGGCAATAAAGTTTCAGGAGCTGCCGCATATGAGTACAAATGGGATAATGAAAATAATTATTATGATTGGGTTTTGTACCCTACTCCCAATTCAGATTTTAAAATAGAGGGATCATTTATAAATATTGGCGGCGTTTATTTCAATCTTAATAACCTGGAAAGATATTATATAAGCGGAAATGTTATATATTTATTTTTTTCTATCAATCAATAAATTAGTATTTGCCTTACGATGGCGTACGTTTCCCGAAGCGTGTCGGAATAAATTTGCTTAAAAAAAGCAGAAAATCAGAAAAGAGAGAATGACGGGTAATTATCCCTACACGCGTTCAGGAAACGCGCGCGAGCGGATATTTATTTCTAAAATCTTAAATCGGTATTCCTTGTTCTGAAATCAATCAATATTTAACTTAAAAACACAGCCTTACGCCACCTCTTCCAGTATCTTCTCCTCAATTTCACCGTCATTACGCAGGTTATCGATAATAAACAACTGCCGTTCGGGTGTATTGCTGCCCATATAAAACGAAAGAATAGCTTCAATCTCCGAGAGATGTTTCAGAATCACCGGGTCAAGGCGCATCGATGCCCCGATGAAATGGCGGAATTCATCCGGCGAGATTTCGCCGAGTCCTTTAAAACGTGTAATTTCAGGATTAGGACCCAGTTCTGTTAACGCATCCTGCCGTTCCTGCTCGGAATAACAATAGTTGGTTTTCTTCTTGTTCCGCACCCTGAAAAGCGGCGTCTGTAAGATATATACATGGCCTGACTTTACCAGGTCGGGGAAAAACTGCAGAAAAAAGGTAAGCAGCAATAAGCGAATATGCATTCCGTCCACATCGGCATCGGTAGCTATCACAATGTTATTGTAGCGAAGGTTTTCAATATCGTCTTCAATATTTAAAGCCGATTGCAATAAGTTGAATTCCTCATTTTCGTAAACTACTTTTTTACTTTTGCCGTAACAGTTAAGCGGTTTTCCTTTGAGGCTGAAAACGGCCTGGGTATTTACATCACGCGATTTGGTGATGGACCCGCTTGCCGAATCGCCCTCGGTGATAAACAAGGTAGTTTCGAGGCGGCGTTCGTCGTTGCTGTTGTAATGCAAGCGGCAATCGCGGAGTTTTTTATTGTGAAGACTAACCTTCTTTACACTTTCTTTTGCCAGCTTTTTGATACTGGCCATTTCTTTACGTTCTTTCTCCGACTGTAAAATTTTACGGTAAAGTCCTTCGGCCGTATCCGAATTCATGTGAAGATAGTTATCCAGCTTCTTCTTCAGGATATCGGTGATAAATTTAGTGATGGTAATGCCACCAGGTTCAATATGCTGGGATCCAAGTTTGGTTTTGGTCTGCGATTCGAACACGGGTTCGCTCACCTTGATACTCACTGCTGCAATAATGGAAGAGCGGATATCGCTGTATTCAAAGTCTTTGCCGAAAAACTCGCGTATGGTTTTTACAAGTGCATCGCGGAAAGCAGCCAGATGTGTTCCTCCCTGGGTGGTGTGCTGCCCGTTGACGAATGAATAATACTCTTCGCCGTATTGCTTGGCGCTGTGAGTAAAAGCGCATTCGAAATCCTCGTCCTTGATATGAATGATCGGGTAATTAATGGCATTGCCGTTATTTGACTTTTCGAGCATATCGAGCAGGCCATTTTTTGCCAGGAATCGCTGGCCGTTAAAAATGATAGTCAGCCCGTTGTTCAGGAAACAATAATTCCATAACATCTGCTCAATATACTCCTTAAGGAAATGATAATTCCCGAAAAGTTCAATATCAGGTGTAAAGGTAATCAGTGTTCCATTCCTGAGATCAGTTGGCTGTTCACCTGTTTCGCTTATCAGTTCGCCTTGCCTGAACTCAACCGAATTGGTACGTCCTTCGCGGATTGCCTGCGCGGAAAAATAACTTGAAAGTGCATTTACCGCCTTGGAACCAACGCCGTTTAACCCGACCGCTTTTTTGAAAACTTTTGAATCGTATTTAGCGCCGGTATTGATCTGCGACACACATTCCACCAATTTCCCGAGGGGAATGCCCCGGCCATAGTCACGGATTGAAACGCTGTGCTCCTTAATGGTGACCTCGATATTACGGCCATGTCCCATGGTAAACTCATCGATGCAGTTATCAATTATTTCCTTGATAAGCACATAGATACCATCATCGTGGGACGAGCCATCGCCTAATTTCCCGATATACATACCCGGTCGTAGCCGGATATGTTCCTTCCAGTCGAGTGACCGGATACTTTCTTCGTTATAATTTCCAGTTGTTTCCATAGGGTGGGCGCAAATATAAATCAATCCTCTATCGGATTGTAAGCTTTTACAAGGAAGTTATTAATGAGTTTTGCACAGGTGGGGGAATGTCGGATGTCGGATGTTGAATTTCGGATGTTGAATTTCGGATGTTGAATTTCGGATGTTGAATTTCGGATGTTGAATTTCGGATGTTGAATTTCGGATGTCGGATGTCGGATGTTGAATTTCGGATGTCGGATATCGGATGTTGAATTTTTGCTATACTATAGTCCTCAATACTTTCAGCAATTTGGGTGGATAGTTTTCAAAAATAAAAACGACAATTTACTATAAAGATGTTCTACACTTTCAGCCTATGTTATTTCTTATAAACCCAGATACCAGGGAATGTTTCTTTTAATTCATTTTTAACTATTTCAGCTTTGTCTTTTGTATCAAACGATGCAAGAGCTATGCGAAAATTTGCTTCTCCTTCGAGAATGAATGCAGCAGGATACCCTTTTGATCGGATCTTTAATAATTCAGTTTTGGCAGCTTCAGCGGTTTTAAAGCTGCCAGCTATAATATAGAATTTTGTGCCAGACGCACTCATAAGATCTTTATACGTCACTTTAGCGGAAGCTTCTGTTTTTTGTTTTGCCGGCGGTTCCGGCTTGGCAACATCCTTTTGCACGACCGGTGATTTTGCTACAGGGGCTGCTTTTGAAGCGGTTTTCTTTACTACAGGAATATTTTCCGGAAGCTTATTTGGAGCCATAGTATTAACAGAATCTCCAAGCCAAAGAATAGCATAGCCTTCTTTTATCCCGACTCCGAGTGCTGTCCAATTATAACCGGTCCATTTAGCCCGGCCCAGAATCATATCCGATGAGGCATCTACCTGCTTCCATAATTCAGCGGCTTCGGCAGGAGTTGCTTTATCTTCGCCCCAATAAATCAGTTCATACCCATCGCCTTTGTAACCCGTAATTTCCCTGGGCTTTGATTTCATACATTGAATTCCGAAAACCTCCTTGGTATTGCAACAGGCAGTCCATTTTCCGGACCCACTCCAACTGTGAAGGCTGCATCCTTTATCCTGCGGTTTCCATTTAATCAGGTCGGCAATATGAACGTGCGCAACCTTACACAAATCGGGTGACAAAGGAATTGACGGAAGTTTATTCTGCCTGCGCATATCATTAATCATATTAAACAGGATGGTTTCATCCTGGGTAATCCCATTCGTGATGGTATCATTGCTGTTCGCTTTGATCTGGATATCTCTGGCAATAGCCGGAATTACCAAAACCATGAAAAGGAAAAACAGAAGCAGTTCTTTGCGCTGAAGCATATAATGAAGATCTGATTATTTTAAATATTGGCTAAATTACTAAAAATAAGACAACCGGTTGAATTGTATAAATACTATGAGGCAAAAAGTCGGGCAACAGAAGAATGGTTTTATTTATTCGCAAGCAAGAAAAAATGTTTCAATTCCGTTTTCTTTTCCGGGGAAAGGCTATGCCATCTTATTCCCTCAACTGCTCCTTCGAGCGCACATAACTTACTGAAACAAGCGTCGGAATCAATGGCTCTGATCCTTAAAAAAGCCTGAGTAGCTCCTGTTTTATACAAATCATCGGGCGTATGGATCCCTGCTTCCCGGAGCAAATCAGCGAGCATATTGCCAATATTAGACAAATCCTCAAGTTTTGGATGATCAGCCATAAGAATATAAATTAGAATTATACCGGAAATTTTTGTCTTAATTTTCGGTAATCCATGAATTTAAACACAAATATATAAAAATGATTCCTTGAATACAATGTGATTCGTTAAGTTTGCAAAAAATAGACTTACAATGAACCTGAGACCGGTTGCTTTGCTTTCTGAATACCTGCATCTTATGCAATTCGATATCCAAAAAGCAATGATGCACACTAAATTAAACCACTTTTCAGCTGTAATAAAGGGCCGGTGGCTCGATATCGGTGCAGGTGATCAGCCCTATAAAAAGTTTTTTGCAGGAGCCGATGAGTATTTAACCACCAACACAAAACGGCATTATAAGGCTCAGGAAGCTGAACAGCTTGAGAAACGGACTACTTACTGGATTGAAGACGGGAAGGTGTTGCCGGTACCCGATAATTCGTTGGATGGGGTAGCGTGCTTCCAGGTTTTGTCGGTCATCGACAAGCCTGAAGATTTTTTCAGGGAAATTAACCGCGTTCTGAAACCCGGCGGGAAACTGCTTCTGACAACCGATTTTATTTACCCTTCATGGAGTAAGGAGGACCGGTACCGCCATACGGCGTTTCACCTGGGGCAACTATCTGAAGAAAATGGATTTAGAGTGGAAGTAATTGAAAGTTTTGGAGGATTTGGGTCAACAGTTTACACTCTGTTCATGCGTTTCGTGCGTTCATTCCCCGAAATGTGGAAAAGAAAAGGAACATTGGCAAAGGTTATTTCTTTAATTCCATATCTGATTATTTTAATGTTCCTCCCGATATTCAGCCTGGCTGGTCTGATTGTTTTCCGGATTGAGAAAAATAATAAATCGAACACGGATTTTACCTTTAACTTACTGTTATCGGCGGTAAAAAAACAGCCTGATTATTTATAAGTCTGGATAAAAGCTCTTGTATTTTGTAGCGTATTTATCTTATGGAACGGGATTTCGGGTATAGTTTCTGCGGCAATGATAAAGTTTTTTAAATAGGACTCTATTTCAGCCATGCCTTTAAAATTTATCAGTTCGGTATCATCTTGTGGCGTATGGTATTGAGGGTGTAGTCCGGTAGTAAAAAAGAGAGCCGGGATGCTCTTTTTGAGGAAAGGTGCATGATCGGAAAATGAAGGAGCTCCATTAATTTTCTTTACCGCAAAATCAGGATGTTTAATTGTATCGAAAACCTGGTCCCACACCGTTGATGACGCAATTCCCAGTGCCCTGATGGTATCGCCTTGGCAACCGAGCCGGCCAACCATATCCATATTAAGCATGTAAACAATATTATTGTTATTCACCCATGGCTTGCTGCAAAAATATTTAGAACCCAAAAGCCCTTTTTCTTCAGCACTGAAAGCAGCAAAAATATAATTATACTTCAGACTTTTATCCGTTACAGCCCAACGGGCAAGTTCAAGCAGAGCAGCCGTTCCACTTGCATTATCATCAGCTCCGTTATGAATCTGGAGGGTTTTATCCTTACCGGATTTCGCTTTTATTATTCCCAGGTGATCGAAATGCGCGCCAATCACAACGGTTTTAGATGATTTATTGTCAATCCAGCCTACCACATTAACCGGTTCTGAAACGGTCCGTTCTATTTTAACTTCGATGGTGCAAGTTCCTTGATTGATTTTGATGATTTTATTAAATGGCAAACGGGCGATATATACCACAGGAACATTCAGCGAATCAGTGAAAGGTGAGCCAAAGAGTATATCCTCAGTAGGTTTGCGCGTAGTGTTGTGAATAATAACGCCTACAGCTCCATTTTTTACGGCTGATTTCACCCTGGAAGTTATATCTTCAAGCAGTTCAGCTTTATCCTCCTTCGCTGACCTGTCTATATCTATGAAAACAATTTTCCCCTTTATATCATTAAGTTGATTCGTGTGAAGCGTATCATAATCAGCACCGGCAATTCCTTTGCCAATGTTGATCAAAGGAGCAGTTACGTATCCCGAGGAGGATAAATCGGTTGCCCCGAATTCTTCGTTATATTTAAAATCAATGTTGTTGACCCGGAGTTTGGCATCTTTAAAAATAACCGGGTAATTCATCCTGAACCCGCTCAGGTATGAACTGTCGTGATTACCCTTTGGCAATAAGCCGATCGCATGCATTTGTTTTGAAATATAATCCGCAGCCATTTGTTCCCCGGGCGTTCCTGCTTCGCGCCCCTGGAGTGAATCGGAGGCAAGAATAAAAATATCATGATACAGCCGGGCTTCTGTGGCAGAATCGGTTGCATTATACTGGGCACTTGCATTTCCAATGAAAATGATACTGAATGAGAAGATGAGTGAAACAAGATTGATTTTTATCATTTTATGTCATTTACGTAATTTATTGATTTTAGAAGCTGCCTTTCGTAAAAACGCCTGCCATATGAAGCTTTCGCGCTTACCATCTACAATAACCACGCCATCGGTTACACAGAATGTATGCATCCCTTTATTGAATCTGGAATCAGGTGAAGGATTCAGGATAGCATATTGTTGTTCGACAAACTCAGTCCGGGAAAGTTTCGTGATTTGGTTTATACAGATTCTTCTTCCAGACCGGACAGAGCAATCCTGCGACGGACGCAGAAGTTTCCCGTCGAGAATAAACAGGTTACCGGCCGGACGTGATGACCGGATATCCACTTTAACAGGATTATTGACATGCGATAAATAGGGTCCATGCATGGATACCGAATACCAAATATTTAATCGTTCATTGGTTGATATTTTATCCGTAAAAAACAACCACCAGAATCCTTCATGGTAGAACAGCGATGGATCGACGGCTTGCAGGTTCATGATCAGAGTCTGTTCAAAAACAAGTTTTCTTTCTATACTATCATAACGGAACAAATCCACATTTCCGCCTTCCGAATTTTCGGGAATACAGTAGTGATTGCTTTCATATTCAAACAGGAAAGGAAATGCCAGGTGATAATCTTTTTCCAGGGCAATCGTCTGCCTGTTTACCTGTTTAGTATGCAAGTCAACCTGCAATGATTTTAAAGTCCCTTTTGCTGTTGCATAATTATATTCTTCACAAATCATGTGGCAGTTCCGGTCTTTTACAAAGCCAGAGGGATCAGCGTGATAGACGGATTTTTTTGTATTGAGATTTAGCCATGAAGGCTCAGGAATTACATGCTCCCCAGGCTGAACCAGTTTTTCCACAGGCAAAGAGATAATTCCTACATTCCATTTTTCAGCCTGGAATAAATCGCGGTAATGAAACCTGATTTTATTGGCAGCTACTTTGAGTAAAAAACGCAGCATCACCAGGTTACCAGGTAACCTATAAATAGCGGATGCAGGTGAATTATCCATCGAAAGAAATTGTGTATTCCCGTTTTCAATTTTCCGGCAAACCTGGAGCGGCCATTCGGCAGAGCTTTGAAGAAGATTATTCAGATTTGCCTGCCAGGAATGGTTTATCGTTCCGAAATAGGCTTTGTACAGAATAATCCCGCTGTCAATGTTATTGGTAAGCCTTTGCAGGATGGCAGCGTTTACCGGATCGCCATACATGATTTCCCAGAAACCGGTCGGTACGCCGCGATACTTCCGGTCGTCATCGTGGTGATACGACCATACGCCATATTTTGCAGCATCAAGGATTTCGCCTTTAATAATTCCAAACCCGAAGCGGAGTATAAAATCCAGGTCATACGTTTTGATGTTGTCCACATCATTTTTTTCAAAATACTCTGCATATCCCTTCTTTAGGGTACAACAGGGAATTTCAGACAGACCCGGGTAAAATTCAGTGATATCAACATGCTTTTTTGCGTCAGGCTTTATCATGTACCTGAACCAAATCCGGAATAACAGTTTTGAATATGGATAATGAATAAGTTTGTTGCGAAAGCTTTGAGGTTGGGACGGACTGGCATTTTTAACCAGCAAGGCACAGGTATGGCCATTTTCAGTCAGTAATCTGATTGCATCCATTTGCCATTGCTGAAAAATATTGCCGTTACAAAGTATGCCGAAGTTCATAGGATATATCTATAAAAAAAAATCAATATTTTACGTAAGTATAGAATTCCCGGAACTTATTAGCAATAGCCTGTTTACTAAAGATTTCAACTGCATTTTGCCTGATTTGATTTCTGTCAAAATCAGAACTATGGTCGAGCATAAAACAAATGGCGTTGAGTAATGCGGTCTCATCACCGGCTGAAACCAGCCGGCCATTTGCAGAGGTAATATATTCAGGAATACCCCCGACAGAAGTAGCTAATACCGGTAATCCACACGATAGACTTTCGCTTATCACAACCGGCATATTTTCGTAATAACTGAACATCACCATAAACGCTGCACTTTGATAAGCAGCCACCAGGTCTCCGTTTTCAAGTAACCCGGTAAATCTAATCTGCGGTTCCTTCAACCCGAGCTGAACAGCAATCGATTTCATTTCTTCGAAGTCCATCCCCTCTCCTACCATGATGCATTCAAAGTCATCCCTGAGTTTGGCAAGGTTGCTGATCGTATGTAAAAGTCCGGTAATATTTTTTGAGCGATCCTCAAAACACGAAATATGTATAAACCGTTTTTTGCCTCCAGCAGGTTTGACCCTGGCAATCGTATAAGCATCAGTATCAACCACATTGGGTAATATCATATAATGCTTATTATTCAAACCATGACTTTGCATAGCCAAGGCGAGGTTTTTGGAAACAGTACTTACCGCATCAGCATTACGAACTACCAATTTTGTAAGAAACTTTCGAAACAGACCGGTATATGTTCCGGTTATCGGTAAGTATCGCGACCAGTGTTCTGTAATCACATACCTGGTACCCCGAAACCAGCGCAATGCTAATGCAAACAGGCCCAACCGGGTCAATACATTTACATGAATAATATCAGGTCGGTGCCAGTTATTGAGTAAAAACCGGTATCCTTTCATGAATGCTGTAACGAACATAAAACCTGCAAGAGGTTTTGCAACAAATGAAGGCAAAACGCTTTTAGTCCCGTAAAAAACAGTAATTGAGACTACTTTATTATCAACTTTTTGTTCAATAAGGTATCCGAATGGCTTATCCGGGGCTGCACGTAAATATAAAACCGCCACATCAGCAAATCCTGCTACCACTTCGGCATGCCGCTTAATGAAAAGCCCAGTCATCGGATCGTAGCGATCAGGATACCAGCGTGCAAAGAAGAGTATGTTAGAAGGGGTTTTCAAAAATTCAGACTGTTTAAGCGTTATTAAAGGTAAAAATTACTGCAATATTAGAGCTTGTTAAAAAATCAAAATAAATTTCTTTTGTTCAGTTGATGTCTTTCAAGTTTGTAGTATATAAGTTACCATTGCATACAATTTCTCGGACATCTATTAATTTCACTAAAAAAAACGGAAAGCCAACAGTTTGCCGTTGCAATAAACGCTATTTCTTTAGGATGGATTGCAGATATTCATCGACAAAGCCAATAGCATTTTGTAATCTCACTTCTCCGGTTCCACGCACTATCCGGTAGTTGAATAACTTTTCCTGCAATAAATCACGGTACATCCCGAAAAGTTCGGAGCGCATTTCAGGGTGTTCACGCAACGGATCATACTGCCAGGGCAAATCGATATCACAAAGCAGGTAAAGGCTGTATTGGTTTTGTTCCAGCTTCGTTTTTATCCATTCGTGACATTTCCCGTATTTCACATTGCACCAGATGCTTGTAACGCAGAAATCAGTATCGCAGAACAGCAATTCTGAGTTGTTACCGGCTGAATTTTCCGCCTCAAACTGTTTTCGGGCAATTACCAGGATATCTTCATAAGTATATGCCCTGTTTATACCTTCAAGGTATTTGCGTGCATATTCAGGCACCCACCGGGTGTGATAATGTTCAGCCAATCTCTCGGCTAACCATGATTTACCGGTTGATTCGGGTCCTGTTACTGAAACCCGCATCATGAAGAAACTTGTTGATGCAGACGTTTCCGCCATTCAATATATCCCATGACGGCCAGCACAAGGAATACGATATACTGAACGCTTGTAAATACCAGGCCTTTCATCGAAAACAAAGGAATTACAAGCATATCACCAGCTATCCATAGCAGCCAGTTCTCAATCTTTTTGATAGCCATAAGCCACATGCCGGCAATAAATAAAGAAGTTGTAAATGAATCGAATACCGGAACCGTGCTGTTGGTATAGTGCGAAAGAACATAATAAATCGTTCCGAATGCAACCGTGATCAACAGGATATAGAAAATCCATTGCATGAGGCTCAGGCTGCTGATCGGCACATGCTGCATATTTTCATCGCGCCGCGACCAGTTGTACCAACCAAAAACACTCATCACAAAGTAAAAGGCATTAATGGCCATGTCGGCATATAACCCGGCATAGAAACACAGGTAAACATAAATCAGCACATTCACAATCCCGGTTGGATATACCCAGATATTCTCTTTCCGGGCAAACCAGACACTGAGTATTCCAAAAACCACCGCAACTACTTCGAGCCATGATGTATTAAGGACATTGGAATACAGTTGACTTAGAATTTCGGGCATATCAATACTTAAAAAGATCGGCAAAGATAGTGATTTGTTTACGTGGCTC
>Ga0079306_1001895_pt1 | contig 12680 bp, 9 predicted proteins | sample Methanotroph_Enr_FD_79181 | JGI IMG/M metagenome (GOLD analysis project Ga0079306, IMG submission 79181) | Enriched soil microbial communities from Old Woman Creek wetland in Ohio, USA - Methanotroph_Enrichment_5 | ecosystem: Environmental > Terrestrial > Soil > Wetlands | place: USA: Ohio...
AGACGATGAATACAATCAGGCAAAATCTGTTCTGGGCTTTCTTCTACAACATCGTATTGATCCCAGCTGCGGCGCTTGGTCTACTTAACCCGATGCTTGCAGCAGGAGCTATGGCGTTTAGCAGTGTGTTCGTAGTGACGAACAGTCTGCGTCTTAAACGCGTGACACTATAGGATTGAGAGAGGTTGCCCGACACACTGGACAACCTCTCTTTCATTAACCCCCGAGTGGTAAAATAATCTCTATAAACGATAGAGGTGGAGATTATGGATCTTGAAATGAAGGCAGTCAATACACTCAGGTTTGTGTCGGCAGATGGGGTAGAAAAGGCAAATTCTGGACATCCTGGTCTGCCTATGGGCGACGCAGCAATTGCCTACACAATCTGGACCAAGCATTTGCGTTTTGATCCTCAAAACCCGTCCTGGATCAACCGGGATAGGTTTGTTTTATCCGGCGGTCACGGATCGATGCTGCTGTACAGCCTTCTACATCTGACCGGTTATGACGTTTCTCTGGACGACATTAAATCCTTCAGGCAGTGGGAAAGTAAAACTCCGGGACACCCTGAATATGGCTTGACCCCCGGTGTTGACCTTACCACGGGCCCACTTGGGCAGGGACTGGCGAACGGCGTTGGAATGGCGATTGCTGAAGAGCACCTGGCATCTGAATTCAACCGGCCCGGTTTTGAACTTTTCGATCATTATGTGTACGGAATTGTAACTGATGGCGATCTTATGGAAGGCGTGGCTTCCGAAGCAGCTTCGCTGGCGGGACACCTGCAACTTGGTAAGATCATTTACTGCTATGATAATAACCATATATCGATTGATGGATCCACTGACCTGGCGTTCACAGAAGATCGGGGAAAGCGTTTTGAAGCCTACGGCTGGCACGTTCAGCACGTCGCAGACGGGAACAATGTGGCTGAAATCGACCTTGCCATCCAGGCAGCAAAGAAAGATCCCCGACCTTCGCTTATCATCTGCAGAACTCATATCGGGTTTGGACTCCCAACGCGCCAGGATACCGAAAAAGCACATGGCGAGCCACCAGGTGAAGAGGAACTGAACGGCGCGAAGGTCAGACTAGGTTGGCCTTTGGAACCTCGGTTCTACATTCCAGACGAAGTTCACGAGCTTTTTATGGCTGCCGGCAAGGCGGGGCATCAAAAGGCAGAGGAATGGAATGCATTGTTCCAAATGTATAAGCAAGTAGAACTTCTAAAAGGCGCTGATTTGGAGCGAAGGATCAAGGCGAAGTTGCCTGAAGGTTGGGACGCAAATTTGCCCCAGTTTGCAGCTGATGCAAAGGGGATAGCCACCCGGGTAGCTTCCGGGCAGACACTGAACGCCCTGGCCGCAGTTCTACCTGAATTGGTTGGTGGGTCTGCAGACCTCACGCCCTCAAATAACACCTGGCTAAAACAATCCAGCGCTTTCGAGCACGGAAACCCTCAGGGACGATACTTCCACTTTGGGGTACGTGAGCACGGCATGGGTGGGTTGGTAAACGGGATGGCGTATCATGGGGGATTGATCCCGTTTGGTGCGACTTTCCTCATATTCACGGATTACATGCGAGGTGCGCTGCGTCTTTCAGCGTTGTCGAAGCTGCACTGCATTTGGGTGATGACCCACGATAGTGTTGGTTTAGGCGAAGATGGTCCTACACACCAACCTGTTGAACAACTCGCATCATTGCGGGCATTGCCGAACATGACAGTCATACGACCTGCTGATGCCAATGAAACTCGAGAAGCGTGGAAAGTGGCGATCGAGAACAAAACTGGTCCGACATTGCTGGCCTTGACACGCCAGGCAGTGCCTACGCTCGATAGGACAATTTATGCAAGTGAGTATGGTTTGCGGAAAGGCGCTTATGTGCTAGCAGATCTCGGCAAAGGTGCACCTGAGATCATCCTGATGGCGACTGGCTCAGAAGTCAGTCTGATTGTAGGCGCGGGCGAACAACTTGCACGAGAAGGACACAACGTACGCCTGGTCTCATTCCCATCCTGGGAATTGTTCGGGGAGCAAGATAAAGCATACCAGGAGGAAGTCTTGCCAAGGTCTGTCAAGAAGCGGCTTGCAGTTGAAATGGCTAGCCCAATGGGTTGGGAGCGTTGGGTCGGGGATGAAGGGAAGATTCTGGGGATCGATCACTACGGGGCATCTGCGCCGCTGAAAGACATTCTCAATGGATTTGGATTCACCGTCGAGAACGTTCGTGACCTTGCGATGAGTATGTTGGGAAGGAAGTAGTTATTATGCGTATAGCTGTAGCGTGCGACCATGCTGGATTTCCGTTGAAGAAAGAAGTCATTACAGCGGTTGAGCAATGCGGACATGAAGCTGTGGACCTGGGCTCGTATGATCAACAGCCGGTAGATTATCCCGATTACGCTGAGAAATTAGGAAACCTAATCGTATCCGGGAATGCTGATCGGGGGATATTAGTTTGCGGTTCTGGAGTGGGGGCATGCATCGCGGCTAACAAGATCAAGGGTGTGTACGCTTCTGTATGCCATGACACATATTCTGCACGCCAGGCAGTGGAGCACGATAACATGAATGTGCTTTGCCTGGGAGCCAGGGTGATCGGAGATGAAATCGCAAAAGATCTGGTAATGGAGTTCTTGAAAGCGATATTCTCTACCGAAGAACGCCATCGTAGGCGTGTCAATAAGATCTTGCAGCTCGAACGAAATGGAAAAATCGACTGACTTGATGCTGGAAAGGGATAGGTGGTTCAATGGACTCAATTGCCAAGCTGCATTCATTAGGTCAATCCCTTTGGTATGACAATATCCAAAGAAAATTATTGAAAAATGGTGAGATGCAACAGATGGTCACGCAAGGTATGATCCGGGGGATAACGTCGAATCCGAGCATCTTTCAAAATGCGATTGCCAATTCAACGGATTATGACATAGAGATCAAAGCGATGGCCTTGTCGGGTCAGAGCTCCGAGGAAATTTTTTGGCAAGCGGCGGTAGAAGATATCCAGGCTGCTGCAGACATGTTTGCGCCTCTCTACAAAGAGACAAATGGCGGCGATGGTTACGTGAGCATTGAAGTCAACCCGCTTTTGGCAAATGACACGGAAGGAACCATCCGGCAGGCACTGGCACTCTGGAAGCGTGTCAATCGCCCTAACTTGATGGTCAAAATTCCTGCAACTAAAGCCGGTTTACCCGCCGTCCGCGCTGCTATCTCAGAGGGTTTGAATATCAACGTAACTTTGATCTTTTCTTTGATGCGGTATGCTGAGGTTATGGATGCATACATGACAGGGCTCGAGGATAGGGTTCTCGCAGGAAAACATATCGACAAGATTGCTTCTGTGGCTTCTTTTTTTGTTTCGCGAGTGGACACCAAGGTCGATGCCAGATTGCTTCAACTGCAATTGGCCGGCAAGATTAGCTCTGACGATGTGTTGCACCATGCTGGCAAGACCGCAATCGCTCAGGTTAAGCTGGCATATTCAATTTTCGAAAAGGAATTTGGTAGCCCGCGGTTCCAGGCTTTGGGGGTTAGAGGAGCAAAGGCTCAGCGTCCGCTTTGGGCTTCCACCAGTACGAAAAATAAGGCTTACCGGGACGTGATCTATGTAGAAGAGTTGATTGGACCCAATACGGTTAATACCGTACCTCCACAGACTCTGGTTGCATTTGCTGATCACGGTTTTCCCGAGATCACGATTAAGAATGACCTGCCTGGTGCACGAGCTACCATTGATCAGCTAGAAAAACTGGGAATCTCAATGGATGTTGCGACCCAAGAACTCGAAGACGAAGGTGTTGAAGCTTTTGCCAAGGCGTTCGAAGGACTGTTGGCTTCAATCGAAGACAAGAGGGTAGAGAGCTTTTCACAACTTGGAACGCTTCAAAAGGATGTGCAATACCGGGTTGTAGAGTTTGAGAAAATCCATGCGGTTGAAAGACTATATTCCGTTGATCCTACTCTCTGGACTTCCGATCCCAACGGTCAGAAGGAGATTAGAAATCGCGAAGACTGGCTCAACCTGCCATGGACGAGCGCTGAGCGAATTCCTGAAATCATTGAATTCCGAGATGGGATCTTGTCCAAAGGATACACTCACGCCTTGCTGCTGGGGATGGGCGGCTCATCCCTGGCACCTGAAGTTATGAGCTCGATCCACGCGAATGAAGCCGGCAGCAATATGGGGCTCGACCTGGCGATCCTTGATTCGACCGATCCGGTACAGGTGCAAGCAGCTTATGCACGCTCCAAGATGGATAAAACTTTGTATATTGTTTCGTCGAAGTCAGGTACGACCAGCGAAATCAATGCATACCTGAACTACTTCTGGGCAATGGCTCAAAAGGAGTTGGACCAAAAAGCCGGAGATCATTTCGTCGCAATCACAGATCCCGGGACGCCACTAGAAAGTCTCGCACGTGATCGAAAGTTCCTTAGAGTATTTCAAGCAGATCCAAAGGTCGGAGGTCGTTACTCGGCTCTCACTGTCTTTGGATTGGTACCGGCCGCTTTGATTGGGATCGACCTGAAGAAGCTACTGGACAATTCTCGTCAGATGGCTGAAAGCTGCAAACCGGACCGCTTTGTCGCAACCAACCCGGGAGTTGTCCTAGGTGCCTGCATGGGCGAAGCCTGGAAACAAGGAATAGACAAACTGACGATCATAGCTGATTCAGCATGGGGTTCTTTCGGAAGCTGGCTGGAACAGTTGGTGGCTGAAAGCAGTGGCAAGAACGGCAAGGGTATTGTGCCGGTCGATCTGGAGCCGGAAATTGTTCCAGAGTTGTACGGCAAAGATAGATTGTTTGTCTATATCCGCCGGACCGGAACCAAGGATCTATTCATCAAGGAATTGGTGAAAACCGGGCATCCGGTCCTCGTGCTGGATGTGAAGGAGACTCCCGATCTTGGTTCGATGTTTTTCATTTGGGAAATTGCCACAGCCATTGCCTGTTCAGTTTTGCAGGTGAACCCTTTTGATCAGCCAGATGTCCAGGACAGCAAGACTCGAACCCAGGCCAAGGTGGATGCGCTCAAGAAAGGAAACCTCACTCCTGAGCGAAAGCCTGTGCTTGTGGTAAACGAGATCAAGATCCATGGCAACTTAAATGGAATTGGCACACAGGGTTTGAGTGCCGTAGATATTTTGTTGAAGTTCATTGTAGAGAACGGTAGACCGGGTGACTATGTAGCACTCAATGCTTATTTGCCGCGAAATCCTCGAATTCTTAATGAACTGCAGATGCTGCGCAAGGTCATCTTGGAAGAGACAGATAAAGCCACGACTCTGGGCTTTGGTCCACGTTTCCAGCATTCTACAGGCCAATTGCACAAGGGCGGTTCGGATGAGGGGATCTTCGTCCAAATTGTTGCCAATCCATTTGACGATTGCGAGATCCCAAACGAGGATATCACTTTCGGCGAACTCGAACGCGCCCAAGCTGATGGCGACCTTGAAGCACTTGAAGCAAGAAAACGCAGGGTCATTCGGTTGGAGCTCCCAGGTCCAGATGCTGGCATTCTTGTGCGATCTCTCGAGGAGCGTAAGAATGTCTCCTGATCGGCTGGATGAATTCAAATCCTATCGTAAGAAGATGAACTCGAGAATCAACGAAATCGATCATATTGGTATCAAACGCTTCTTCAACCTGGACTCTTCAGCCTATCACGATGGATCTTTGGATTCAAAGACAAAAGAGTTGCTTGGCTTGGTTGCATCGATGGTGCTGCGCTGCAACGACTGCATCGATTATCACATCATCCAATGCGCTGATACGGGTTGGACGGACGAGGAAATTTTTGATGCGTTCAACGTTGCCTTGATCGTTGGAGGCAGTATCATAATTCCGCATCTGCGGCATGCGGTAGAATCGCTCGATCTCTATCGTTCGTTACAGAAGTAGCTCTGGCAGCTTGATAAAAAGCACCGCATTCGAATGCGGTGCTTTTTATCTGATCTTTTCCGTCAGCTTGGATTATCTTGCACACGGGTGTTTTTAAAGCACCTTCCTCGTGGCATCAATATGCACAGGATAGGGAAGAAGATAGCGAAAGAAAGCAGCGGGTGGGAGAGGCTCCAAAGAATCGCCTGGGCTGCCTTTCTAATCAACAATATCTCACGGCTGTGGACCCTTGGCACGGATTGAGGTGTATTCCAGTCGAGCATTTCGAGGCGGTCCATGAGATTTTCCTCGACGCATCCTTCGAGGCTGAATATGTAGATGTGGTGCGCCTGCATGCTGGCCATCAGAAGATCGCGTTTGAGCTCGAGCCAGCGCAGGCTGCGAAGAGGAGGAAGTTCTTCAATTGTCACACCACCTCCCGTGCTGCCGACGCCTATGGCATTTGCATCCCTGGCGTAGCTCCATAACACCGCATCCGCTGCCTTTCCAAAAATGCTCGAGTAAAGCATCAGGACTTCCCGGTCGGAGTCAAGGGCAGGAAGGCCAAAAAGACGGGCTAAAACTGACGAACGGGCTCTGCGCTCTTCCACTACGGACGGGAATTGATAGGTCTCGACAGCATTACCATCCGTATGAATCTGCCGAATCAGGTTGCGGGTTTCACTTTCAAGGTCGTGGTATTTTCTGAATGAAAAATATCTCTTGGCGAGAGTGGGAATTTGGCTGGGGAGATCACCTTTCAAGAGAGTAAGCATATCAATACGAGGCTCGATGTCAAGGCCGATAGCTGCCCAGGTTAGTTGGTTTGCCTTAGTCCATAACTTGAATTCAGAATACCGCTGAATCGTCTGGTGGATGGTGTCCAGGCTGGTCCAATAGCCTTCTTCAAGCGAAAGCAAGATCCAGGCAGTGACTGGAATGCCTGCCCTGGTCAGCTTCTTTACTATGTTGGCGCGTTCAGGTGAAAAATCTTGAATTGCCATACTAATGTTGGCATTCATATGGACGAGTTGGGCGATCAATTCGTTCGAGGCGAAGAGTCTTTCGAGTTCGCGCGAGTGAAGTTCGCAAAAGAATGTAATCGAAGATGGTTTCATCGTCATCCTTTCAAGATCATTTTCCGCCCCGATCGCTACAAAATGCGATTCTCTACAAGCTTAACCGATAAATATCCAATTTGCGCAAGAACATGACTAATTATCCTTCATTCTGACCGAAAAATGAGTGACTGAATGCGGGCGAAGAGTCACCTTCCTGGAATTCGTAAGTGTATGCGACCCTGCATGTGTTAGTAGTGCTTCTGAATGGACAGTCGATAGTTCTAGATCCTTGGAGGGTCTCACCTCAGGATTGGACAAGGTCACATGCAGACGCCTATCCGGGTGGAGATTCGCCAAGGTTAGATGCAAGCGGTTGTTGTCGGGGGAATAAACGGCAAACGCATTGACATATTTGCTCGATCCATCGGGCGATGCATCTTTGGTGTCAAACGTACTTGTTTGTGCAGGGTTTACTGGAACATATTGAATTTCGTATGCTGATGTTTCTTTTTCCTCGGAGGAAGTAAAGTGAAAGTCCGAATCATCAGTCAGTCTGTTCGAAGGTCCTATTGCAGCGAATGCAATCGCGTTTCGATGTGCCATTAAGGTCGAGAAGGATTGCAGCTCAATGATTTCCCAATCGACTGAGTCGGACGGAACATGGTTTTGTATTTTTTTTGCACCGGATTGACCAGATGTGGTTATGTTGATTGCCTGAAGGACAGCACGGTTTGGAATCCATGCGGATAATTGGTCGTGAACCCGGGCAATCAATTTTTCGAGTTTCTCTGGGTAATCAAGGGCTGTATTTAGCGACTCTTCATCGGTATGCTCAGCAGGTCGAAAAACACCCTCTTGAAAAGGAACCTGCCAGTAAACGAAATCGATGTCTGTGCCCACCTCAGAAAATGCAGCTTCATTCCATTGCCCATTCAAGTTGTCCCCATCACCAGGAAGTGAATATTTGCAGAGCATCCCGATGCTTGCAGCCGGATGTGCCAAACGTATGGCTTGTGCAAAACGTTTGACCTTTTTGGCATAAATTTTGGCGTTCTCTTGACCGAGGTCCCACGGCTGCCAGGTTGTACTCTGAATCAGCCAATATCCAATGCAATCAAGATTCGCATGACTTTGAGTGATCCACTCAATTAGCTTAAATGCGCTTACCTCGTTAGCGTCTATTTCCAGAATTGATGTGGCGCAAGTCGACAGGCAAAATTCCAAATATGTATTTAGATTTGAGTTTTCATTGGCTCTTGAAGGAGTAAAGGGGTTTACACGGAAGGGAACGTATGGTCCTAAGAGCGTCTCTTCATGCGATTTTAAGGCAATACAAGTATGACGAGACGCAAGACGGAGCTTTTGAATCTCCCGCATAACACTCTTGTGATGCGAATTGACATCTTTCGAAAATCCTGACCTGCAAAGAGTTATCGGAACTGACCTGCGCAGGTCGATTCTAAAGCCGATCCTCAAGGGACCACGCAAGAGACTGAGCAACCTAGATCCCCTGCGCGTTGGCTTGGAACCATTATGCACATGCAAATGGATGACTCCAGCCTCTTTCGTTTCAGCATAGAGGACTAATTTGGTCGGGGGAGTAGAGATATTTCCAGAGATGCTGATCTGGATATTTGTTGACATCCGAGCGGGGTTTCTCAGTGAGATTTGCGATGCAGGAGTAGGGGATTGACCCTGCATCTGAATTTGCACCTGATCTAGGGGTATCTCCAGGTCATCGGCAATCAATTTTAGGCGCGTGATTGTGCCTGGGGCATAACTGTTCATGATCAGAAAGCTGAATTGTCCATGCTGGTACCTGTAACTACCCGGTACGAGCATCTTGCGAAGGATGAATTCTGGGATGGCCATGGATTCCTTTAGTGCAAAGATGCTGAACAATGGATAATGAAAAGCGGAAAACAGGAGGTATTTTACATTTTCGCCAAGGCAACAGCACCCAGTACACCAGCACGATTTCCCAAACCAGGTTTGATAATGTATTGGTCGATGTTTTGTTGAATGGCCGGATGATTGACATATCCATTCAAAAGAAGTACTGTACGCGTGCGGATTTTTTCCATCAAACCTGTATGGTTCATCACACCACCGCCAATGATGATCTTTTTTGGCGATAAGGTCAAGATGATGGATTGCATTGCCTGGGCGATATATTCCGCTTCAAGATCCCATCCGGGATGGTCAGCCGGAAGTGTTGGGGGTGGAGTGTCCCAGCGGCGGGACATTGCAGGGCCCGATGCCAATCCCTCCCAACAATCGTGGTGATATGGACAACAGCCTTGAAATGGGTCTCGGATTCTGTCGTGGTTGAGTACGATGTGTCCTAACTCAGGATGGACAAGGCCGTGGACAGGCTTGCCGTGGATGATCTCGCCTCCGCCTATCCCGGTGCCAATGGTGACGTAAACGAAGTCGTCGATACCTCGAGCTGCTCCCCATAAGCCTTCTCCAACTGCCGCAGCATTGACATCCGTATCGATGGTGGCTGGAATTCCTAACTGATCCTCGATCATTGCAAGTACGGGAATATTCTGCCAGGCAAGCTTGGGCGTCGAGGTAACCGAACCATATGTTGACGAACTGAGATCCAGATCAAGCGGACCAAAGAAACCTAATCCGATCCGATGTATCGAGACTTCTGTTCGGTTTGTCGACTGCTTAAAGAACTCGCAGACCTTGTGGATCGTCTCGTTTGGTGTTGTGGTCTCGATCCTGGATTCTGCGAGAATATGCTCAGGGTCTTTGGCGATTATGCAATTGAATTTCGTGCCGCCTGCTTCTATCCCTGCGAACCATTCTTCCATGTTTGCACCTTAAAATCTGACATTCTTAATGATAGCATAACAAGGATAACGGCAGTGCATTTTCAAAAAGCTAGTATAATGACCGAATTAGCGATTTATAGCTCAATTTAATGTTGTTCAGACAGACTTACCTGGGTGGAGGATTACTGTTGACTGTCTGAAAGCAAGAAAAAAAGATTGATGAGGACAACATGGACTTATTCGAGAAATGCCGATCTTACACCATCGCAAAGAAAGCCATGGAAGAGGGAATCTACCCTTACTTCATCCCACTGAATGAAAACGAGGGAACCGAAGTCGTCTATAAAGGTCAACGCTTGATCATGTGCGGCTCCAATAACTATTTAGGGTTGACCACGCATCCCAAGGTGCGCGAAGCAGCCATCGAGGCGGTCAGACGATTTGGCACGAGTTGCACAGGGTCCAGGTTCCTTAACGGGACTCTCGCGATGCATGAGCAACTTGAATCGGAGCTGGCTGAATGGGTCGGAAAGGAAGCTGCATTGGTGTTTTCCACCGGTATGCAGACTAACTTGGGAACCGTGAGCTCTCTGGTTGGCAGGGATGATGTAGTGGTTTTGGACAAAGATGACCACGCAAGCATCGTGGATGGCGCCCGCCTGGGATATGGAAAGATCGAGAGGTTTCGACATAACGACCTTGAGCATCTTGAGCGGGTTTTGAAATCCATCCCGGAGACTTCAGGAACATTGATTGTTGTTGATGGTATGTTTAGCATGGAGGGAGATCTTGCCCCCATTCCAGAACTGGCCAGGATCGCAAAAAAGTACGGGGCACGCCTGATGATCGATGATGCGCACGGCATGGGCGTGCTGGGCGGGGGTCATGGCACGACTGCTCACCTAGGCGCAACAAACGATGTGGATTTGATCATGTCGACTTTCAGCAAATCGTTTGCATCGCTGGGTGGTTTTATTGCTGGCAGCGAAAATACCATCCACTACATTAAGCACAATGCGCGCGCTCTTATCTTCAGCGCGAGCATTCCGCCTGCGAATGCCGCAGCTGCCCTGGCTGCCTTGCATGTGATGCGTGATGAACCGGACTTGGGTCAAAAGGTCTGTAAGATCGCAGAGCGAATGCGCAAGGGTTTCACATCGCTGGGCTTTGACATCGGTAACTCGGTTACACCGGTGATCCCCATCATCATTGGGGATGATTCTAAAACCTTCCTTGCTTGGAAGTTGTTGTTTGACAACGGTGTCTTCGTCAACCCGGTCATCTCGCCGGCTGTTAACCCGGGACACCAATTGCTGCGTACCAGCTACATGGCTACCCACACCGACGCGCAAATGGATCGAGTCTTGAGCGTATTCGAGAAGGTTGGCAAGGAAGTAGGCTTGATATAGGATTAAATTAATACGGCTTGTCCAGATAGGGCAAGCCGTTTTTTTTATTTTGTGAAGTATAGAACGCCGATCGTACCTGGACCGCAATGGCTGGCGATGGTGGCTCCCGCATGGGTCATGCATACCTCTTGTATCGGTGCGATTTTAATCAGCTCTGCTTTCAAGGCTTCAGCATCCTCATCGGTAGAGGTATGGGTAATAAATACGCGACGCATATCGATATTTGGCATCTTCGACTTGAAGTCATCAGTCAGCGAAGCCAACGCCTTTTTGCGGCTACCTCCGACCTTGGTCTTGACACCAAGCGTCCCATCACGCGCAACCTCGATGATGGGTCGAATTTTGAGCATGCTCCCGACGACCTTGGTCATTGCGGAGCAACGGCCACCCATGTAAAGGTAATCAAGAGTGTCGATGGCAAAAGAACAGCAAGTCCTGGGAATCCAGGAGGTCAACTCTTTGGCAATGGCTGCTGCCGATTTACCCTCGTCTCTGAATTGCGCTGCCTTTAATACCAGCAAACCTATTGCTGATGACAAGGTAAGAGAATCGAGCACATGGATTTCTCTCTCCCCGAGTTCGGTCTTTGCAAGGATGGCATTTTGGACGCTCGCCGAAAGGCGGGATGAAATGCCAATATATACCGCTTCATCAGCAGTGCCGAATTGATCTGAGAAGGTTGGTATCGAAGGAGCCGAGGTTTTTGGCAGTACGCCGGTCTGCTTAACCATTTCAAACAACTGGGGTGGTGTGATCGTTACGCCATCCAGGTATGTTTCGTCTTTGAAATGGACATAAAGGGGTATGACATGAAGATGGTTGCTCGCAATTTGCTCTGCACTGAGGTCACAGCAGCTATCAGTAAAGATTTCTACCATTTCATGTTCCCTTTCGATCTATATTGAATATGAGTGGAGAGGGTTTCGGAACCAGCGTTTGAACTTGAAATATGAAAGCATTCCGGCAGCAATAGCCAAATAGATGACCGTAATTACCCAAAAACCCGCAGGAGATTCCAGACCTGGCATGAAGCGGAAGTTCATCCCGAAAACGCCGGCTACAAATGATAATGGCAGGAAAATGGTCGAGACGATAGTCAATGCTTTCATCACCTCGTTCAAGCGTAGGGAAGTCGAATTGAGGAAGATATCCATGGCGCCTGTAACAACATCGCGAATCGTATCTGACAGGTCCTGGATACGGATCAGGTGGTCGTAAATGTCACGAAAATAAACCCTTGCGTAGGAAGTCACCTGGGGGAATTCGTCGCGAGCCAGGCGGTTGATCACTTCACGCTGCGGTGATATGATTCTCCGTAGGCTCATGATGCCGTGTTTGAGCGAAAGCAGCCTCTCTAAGGTCTTGGGGTTGGGTTTTGCCATCACGCTGTCCTCGATCCAATCGATCTCGCTTTCCATTTGGTCGATCAGAGGCATGTAATCATCAACGATCGCATCGAGGATGGCATGACAGAAGAAATCAGGGCCGTTGCGGTAGATTCTTGAGTCGCGCTCGATTCTATGACAAATATGAT
>Ga0079306_1001897_pt1 | contig 12666 bp, 9 predicted proteins | sample Methanotroph_Enr_FD_79181 | JGI IMG/M metagenome (GOLD analysis project Ga0079306, IMG submission 79181) | Enriched soil microbial communities from Old Woman Creek wetland in Ohio, USA - Methanotroph_Enrichment_5 | ecosystem: Environmental > Terrestrial > Soil > Wetlands | place: USA: Ohio...
AACATGACTCTCGGCGACCTGGTCTTCAGGGCCGGTGGATTCCGAGAGGAAGCCGACCTTTCTGTTGTGGAAGTATCACGAAGACTCAGCTATGAAGAAGCTGCAAAAGTTTCCGACAAGATGAACGATATCTTTCAATTCACACTTACACGCGATCTTAAACTCTCGCCAAATGATTCGGCCTTTAAGCTTCATCCGTTGGATGAGGTGTTTGTCCGCCGGGCCCCGGGATACCGCGACCAGGGAACGTTCGTGATCACAGGAGAGGTGACCTATGCGGGAACGTATGTGATTTCGGGCAAAAACGAAAAGATATCCGATGCCATTAACAGGGCCGGGGGCTTGATTCCCGGTGCTTTCATAAGCGGGGCTACACTCATCCGGACGTACAAGCAATCGGTTGCTGAAATCGAAAAGAAAAAACAGCTTATCAAGTCGGATTCTTTATTGAGTGACAATATCCTGCCCGAAAACGGATCGTATTCAGTTGGTATTGAGCTGAATAAAATTCTTGCCGGTCCCGGCAGCAATTTTGATCTCCTGTTGCAACCCGGTGACGTGATCAATATTCCACGCCAATTGCAGACCGTTAAAGTATCGGGTAATGTCATGAATCCGATGGCTCTGACTTTCGAAAAGAGATTATCAGTGAAAAGATACATCAACATGGCAGGCGGATACGATTCCAAGGCTAAAAGGTCAAGAACATACGTGATCTATCCCAATGGAACTACAGCAACTGCACATGGATTGATTTTTCGTAAATACCCTACCGTAACCCCGGGATCCGAGATTATTGTCCCCCAAAGACCCGAAAAGAAAGAAACAGACAATACCATGAAATGGGTTGCCATTGCATCGGCGATGAGTACCATAACGCTTACGTTAGTTACCATAATAAAACTGTTTTAATAAGAGCACGTCTGGAAATTTGTAACAAACAAGCGCCTGAAGTTTAATGTGCCTTTAATTTCTAAAGTACCTACGCTATTTTTTACAAATGTGATTCAGGTTGTTTGTCATTGATAAATCTGTGAAAGGCTGAAATAGTTCCTGGTTTCCCGGTATTCTTTCTTATGAATGATAACAAGTAACTCCAGGCACTACAGGTCTCTACAATTCCATTTAATATAGTACTATGCCCACTGAAAACACAAAACCCACCCGGCCCGTTGCCGACGACGAAATAGACCTCCTGGCACTTGCCAAGACCTTCTGGACTGGCAGGAAAACTGTTGTGCTATCGATCCTGGTTTTCGGAATGCTCGGTTTGCTTATCGCGATATTTTCGTCAAAAGAGTATGTTGCCACCACCGTTATGGTGCCTTCGGGGAACAACGGGGCTTCCAAGCTTGGTAGTCTCGGAGGGCTGGGAGGATTGGCCATGATGGCGGGGATTGATATCAATGCCGGTTCAGGCAGCGATCTTTCGCCAGTAGTGTATCCGCAAATCCTATCAAGTCTCCCTTTTCAGCTGGAGCTGATGAAAACCCAGCTCAATTTCAGTGAACTCAATAAGCCGGTAACCTTTTATGATTACTACACAAAGATAAAAAAGCCCAACCCAATACTTAAGTACACGATTGGTCTCCCGGGTGTAATAATTAAGGCCATTAAAGGCGACGATAAGAAGGCCTTAACCGGTGATGGAAATAAACTGATTGAACTGACCGCTGACCAGCGGGATGTCCGTAAGATACTCTCTGAATTACTGTCCCTGGACGTAAATCCCAAAGAAGGAGTTCTGACCCTTTCGGCCAAAATGCCGGAAGCCCTCGCGGCAGCGCAATTGGGACAACGTGCACAGGAGTTGATGCAACAATATATTATCGAATTTAAAATTCAGAAAGCACAGGCGAACCTCGATTTTATACAGCAGAGGTATGATGAAACAGCTAAAAATTTCGATGCCGCGCAGCAGCGCCTGGCCTCGTTCCGCGACCGCAACCGAAATATCTCGCTGGCCACCGTGAAAACGGAAGAGGAGCGGCTGACAAGCCAGTATAACCTTATTTACGGAACCTACACCGAACTGGCCAAACAGCTTGAACAGGCCAAAATACAGGTGAAACAGGATACCCCGGTTTTTACCGTTATCGAACCCATCTCTGTCCCGACGAAAAAAAGCAAACCCAACCGCCCTGTGATTCTCCTTATATTTATTTTCCTTGGAGGTGTGGCTGGTGTGGGAGTTGTTTTCGGCAAAAAATACCTTTCCGGGATCAGGCAACAATGGACCGAAGCATAAAAATTCATTATCCCGCAAGCAGATAATGATCAGCCGAAAACTAAAGAAATTCGTATTGTGAATTTGAAGGGAATAGCAATTACTATTTAAAAAATTCCATAGAGATACAATGAAAATCCTTCAATCTACAATAAAAATCCTTTAATCTACAATGAAATATTTTCATATTTCAAAAGGTTCAGTAAGAGAAACATGCTCTCTGGGGCACCAGTATTGTGATAATATAGACTTTTATCGATAGAAGAATTCGTTATATAAAATATTAATTGTCTGATCCTGTCAGAAAAATAAAAATCAATAATTGATTATCATGCAACTAGAGAGTAATACTCCCAAAATTGTATCTTAGTCGGATGGCATTGTCACTGTATTTTAATTTTAATGACTCTCAAACAAAAAACCATATCCGGGCTCCTTTGGAGCTTTATTGACAGTATTGCAGGACAAGGCATCACTTTTATTGTTGGAATTATACTTGCGCGACTTCTAGGCCCAAAAGAGTTTGGCTTAATTGGAATGCTTACTATTTTTATTGCAATCTCACAATCCTTCATTGATAGTGGTTTCCGACAGGCACTTATACGTAAACAAGATTGTTCGCAAACCGACTATTCTACAGTTTTTTATTATAACATTATTATTGCAGTATTATTTTACTTTTTACTTTTTGTATTAGCCAGACCTATCAGTAATTTTTATCATGAACCTATACTCCGCGATTTAATTAGAGTACTGGGATTAAGTCTGATAATCAATTCTTTTACGATAATTCAGAGTACTCTATTAATGAAAATGATAGACTTTAAACGTCAGGCTAAAATTTCTGTAATTGCATCTTTTTTTTCCGGAATAGTCAGCATTTATATGGCTTATAATGGATGGGGGGTTTGGAGTCTGGTTGCTTTAACCCTTGTAAAATTTACTTTAAATTCATTTCTACTCTGGTACTGGAGCACATGGAAGCCGATCTGGTATTTTAGTTCAAAATCATTTAAAGAATTATTTTCCTTTGGTAGTAAATTATTGGTGAGTGGATTAATTGATACGATATACAGGAATATATATTATCTTATAATTGGTAAATACTTTGCAGCCGTGGAATTGGGGTATTACACCCGTGCAGATCAGTTTCAGTCACTACCCTCATCAAATCTTCAGAGTGTTATCGGGAGAGTAAGCTATCCGGTATTAACCAGCATACAGGATGATATACCCCGGTTAAGAGATTCTTATATAAAATTGATTAGAAGTACAATGCTTATTTCTTTTGTATTGATGCTCGGTATGGCTGCTCTAGCAAGGCCTATGGTACTTACCTTGATTGGTGAAAAATGGGAACCATGCGTTATTTATTTGCAGATGCTGTGTTTTATAGGTATGTTTTATCCATTACATGCACTCAATCTGGACATGCTTCAGGTACAAGGGAGAAGTGACCTTTTCCTGCGGCTCGAAATTATTAAAAAGGCATTAGCCATACCAATCATCATTATTGGGGTATTTTGGGGAATCAAACCAATGATTTTTGGAATGATGGCAAATAATCTAATAGCCTATTATTTAAATAGTTATTGGTCAGGTCGGTTTATTGGATATTCGTTTCTAGAACAAATAAAAGATATCCTTCCCTCTTTGATGTTGGCTTTAATTATGAGTTCTTTCGTATTTGCTGAAGGATTGATATTGCCTCTTTCTCCTTTGCCTTTGCTGATTATACAATTAATATCCGGTGCAGCATTGACTCTGGGCATGTGCGAAGTCTTTCATCTTAAAGATTATATATATATTAAGGACATAGTTTTAGGAAAAATCTTAACAAAAAAAAATGATGGCTAAATTGAAAAACCCTATTTATGTTACCCAACCAGACTTACCTCCACTGGCTGAATTTACTGAATTATTGAAACAAATCTGGGATACTAAAATACTTACAAATAATGGTCAGTTTCACCAGCAATTTGAAAAGGAGCTTGCGGATTACCTGGGAGTTAAACATATTTCTCTGTTTACAAATGGTACATTAGCCCTAATAACAGCGTTGCAGGCTCTTCGGATTACAGGTGAAGTCATAACAACACCGTTTAGTTTTGTTGCAACTACACATTCGCTCTGGTGGAACAATATCAAACCTGTTTTTGCGGATATAGAAGGTGATTATTTTAACCTTGACCCGGAAAAAGTTGAAGCAGCTATTACACCACAAACAACTGCTATAATGCCGGTGCACGTTTATGGTAATCCATGCAATTTGGAACGCTTTCAACAAATAGCGGATACATATGGATTAAAGTTAATCTATGATGCAGCACATGCTTTTGGTGTTAAAATAAATGGTAATTCTGTATTAAACTATGGTGATCTTTCAATTTTAAGTTTTCATGCCACTAAAGTTTTTAATACGATTGAAGGTGGAGCTATTATAAGTCCGGATGAAAAAACTAAAAAGCGAATAGATTATCTGAAGAATTTTGGATTTGCTGATGAAACAACGGTTATAGCACCAGGGATTAATGCAAAAATGAATGAACTGCAATCAGCCTATGGTTTATTACAGTTAAAATATGTGGATGACTGTATAGCTAAACGTAATGGAATAGCATCTGTTTACCGCGAAGAGTTGAAAAGCATTAATGGAATAAGTTTTATTGATGATATTGAAGGTGTTGATCATTCTTATTCATATTTCCCGATTCTCGTAGATACCTCATCATATGGAAGAACCCGTGATGATCTTTACGAAGATCTAAAACGCCATAATATTTTTGGTAGACGTTATTTCTATCCTCTAATCAGTCATTTCCCAACATACAGGGGCCTATCTTCTTCACGCAAAGATAATCTGCCAGTAGCTGAAAAGGTTGCTGAACAGGTTATTTGTTTGCCAATTTATCCTCAATTAGAAAACATAGAAATATTAAAGATTTGTGAAGTTATACAAAGCAAATAATCGAGATATGGCAAACTCATTTTATACTGTAGAGGAGATCAAGCAATTTGGCTTTAAATCAGTTGGATTAAATGTGTTGATCAGTCGATTTGCTAGTTTTTATGGTGCCGATAATATGATAATCGGCAACCATGTTCGCATTGATGATTTTTGCATTCTATCTGGAAATATCAAATTGGGTGATTATATCCATATCTCTGCGTACTCAGCACTTTACGGTGAGTTTGGTATCGAAATGGAAGATCATACTGGTTTATCCCCAAGATGTACTATTTTTAGTGCTTCTGATGATTTTTCTGGACATTTTTTAATAGGACCGATGACTGACTCAAAATATACTAACGTTGAAGGCGGTAAGGTCACAATAAAGAAGTTCAGCCAGTTAGGGTGCAACTGTGTTGTTCTGCCATCAGTAACAATTTCAGAAGGAGTGGCTACCGGAGCAATGTCCCTTATCACAAAAGATCTTGAATCCTGGAAGATATATGCAGGTATACCAGCCAGATACTTAAAAGACAGGAGTAAAAATCTATTAAAACTTCATAATAAATGAAAAATGGATTTACAGTTAGTATTTGTATGATCACATACAACCATGAATCCTATATTAAACAGGCAATAGAAGGCGTATTAATGCAAAAAACCAATTTTGATTTTGAATTGGTTATTGGTGAAGATAGCAGTACTGATAGTACCAGGTTGATTTGCGAAGAATATAAAAACCAAGAAATACAAGTACGTCTTTTGTCTCCTGAGTCCAATTTAGGCGTTATGCCTAACTTTATCAGAACTTTACAAGCTTGTACCGGTAAATATATTGCTCTCTGCGAAGGTGATGACTACTGGATTGATCCATTAAAATTGCAAAAGCAAGTTGATTTTTTGGAAGCGAATACTAATGTTCCTTTTTGTTTTCATAATGCTAAAACTCATTTTATTGACACTAACATAGTTGAAGATTTCAACAAAAAATTACAAACAGGTTATTTTGCCACAAAAGATTTGTTATTAAAAGAATGGTTCATCCCAACAGCTTCTTTATTGATACAAAAGTTTTATTTACCTAATCCATTTCCTGACTGGTTTAGCAAAGTTTATAGTGGTGATTTCGCATTAGAACTATTACTTTCAACTAAAGGCGATTTTTATTATATCGATGAAAAGATGAGCATCTATCGAAAAAATGCTCTCAATAGTTTGAGCGCAAACCAAACAACCTCATACAATCATCTCCTTAAGAAAGTTATTCTTCTTCAGAACTTTTCAAAATCACAAACTATTAGAATAAAGTTAGATGTTATTTATGCACTATTTATAACAAGATTACAAATCTTTAGAGCTAAAATATATTTGAATATACCTTTAACAATTGTTATTAAAGATCAATTTAAAAGAATATTTCTCAAGAATAATTAGTTTTATAAAACTCCGATCTCTATTCATTTCGATTTCCTAAAGAATATATGGGCAAATTAGTCGAAAATATTATTATAGTTTTAGTTCTATATTTATATATTTATAGTCCACCATTTAAAGCTCTCCCTTTTAATATAAGTCTACTTTTTACCATTCCTGCAATTATTTGTATATATAAGAAGAAAAAAATAAAATATTTTTTTTCGATCTTTAAAATTGAAATTCTGTTATTTTTACTTCTATGCAGTTATTCATTTCTTTTAGGTATTATAAGTTTAGAATTTTCATTTTTTTTTAACAATTTGATTTTCCTGATTCAGATCATTCCAGTTTCAATTTGGATTTATTATTTAATTGAACAAATCACAACCAAAAAAAACACTGACTTCTTTAAAGGGTTGGCTTCCTATTTGGGGATTATCGCTTTTATAGCTGCACTGATCAGTATTTTGGGATTTGTGATGCCTGAATTAGGTTTATATTTTAAATATAATCTCCAGAAATATGACGAGTTTCTATGGCGATACCAAGAACATCGTGGATTTGGAATTGCAGATGAATTGCTTTTCTCATTCGCTATTGTTCAAGGGATCATTCTAATTATAATTTTATATACATCAAAGAATACTTTGATGAATATTTTATATTTCATTCTCATTACATTTTCAATTATACTTAATGCCCGAATAGGGTTAATTTCTTTAGCGTTTTTACCTTTTATTTTGTTTCGTGGTAAATCACTTGTAAAATATATTATTGGAGCCTTATTGGTTTTCTCTATATTCTATTCAACTGGGTTATTTAATCTAATCATAGAAAACATAAGAGGTCCATTGGAATTCGCTTCCTCCTTTTTTATTCAAACAAGTAATTTCTTATCTGGATCAAAAACCAATGAATTTAATACTTATGATACCTTATTCGGAAGAATGGCTGTTTTGCCTGACACATGGTACGAATTAATATTTGGGTCTGGTAAAAACATTTTTATGGATGCTTCAAAGTCAACTGACGTAGGATATTTACTAATGCTTAATTTTGGAGGACTTATATATATGTCCATATTCGCCTTGTTAGCTTTCTTTATATTTTACAGACTAATTAAATCAAATACGATTTATCCGTTAATATCATACCTTATAATTTTTATTTTTATTTTTGCTAATATCAAAGGATTATTTTTTGCTCCAAAGCCAGGAATGAAATTGATAATATTGCTTTATGTTAGTTTTATTCTTTTCAAAAAACAATCACTTGAGACTGATAAAAATATACCACCTAATTCTGAAGAATTAATTCAATTTGCATGAGTCGAACTAATTATCCTGGCTTCAAGTTCCATTCACCAATATTTTCAATTATAACGGTTTGCCTGAATGCAGGTGATGGTTTACGTCTAACCATAGATTCTGTTTTAAAGCAGAATTTTACTGATTTTGAAATAATAGTAAAAGATGGGCTTTCAGAGGATGGTTCAATTGAGAATTTGCCAAACGACGACAAAATATTAAAAATTCAAAAAAAGGATACAGGAATTTATGATGCAATGAACCAAGCTTTAAAATATGCAAATGGTCAATATGTACTTTTTTTAAATACTGGCGACTTTTTATATGATAATTCAATTCTAGGATCATTTTTTGAAACAATTTTAAATAACAATTTCCCGGGACTAATATACTGTGATTATAAAACTACAGGTTTAGGAGTATATGTTCAAAGTCCGCCAAAACTTACGAACTTCTTTTTATTTCGAACCATGCTCTGCCATCAGGTTTGCATGATTAAACGAGAATTATATGATTATTTAGGGCCCTTTGATACAACTTTTAAGGTCGATGCTGATTATGATTTTCTACTTAGACTTCTTATAGAAATAAAAGCAAAATATGTACACATTCAAAAACTTGGAATAATTTCTACTTCCAACGGATTTTCTTTTCAGAATAAAGACTTAGCAAAAAAAGAAGTAAAACTTATTAGAAGAAAATATTTCCCTAAAACGTATTTAATTTATAACGCATTTCTAGCATTAACCCTCCCATCATTTAGAGAAAAATTAGCAAATCATCCAGGAGTGATTTCCAAATTTTATCAAAGATTAGTTAATGTCATTAATCACTCATTTTGACTATTACCTTATGAATATACTTTTTTTATGTGGATTATTTCCCAAAGATCGCGAACAAGAGATTGCAACTAACAGTAAAAGCTCAATCCAATATGCTGCGAATAATTTACAATGGTCTATAGCAAATGGTTTAGAATACTTTTATGAACAACTTAAAATTATTTCTCTTCCATATATTTCTAGTTATCCATTTGGTTACAAGACAAGTTTCTTCAGAAGTTCAAAATTCTCTCTCAAATCAGAAACTAGTAATTCTTGTGTTGGTTTTATAAATTTACCTTTTATAAATTTTATTAGCCGCTATTGGAATGCAAAAAAGGCTATTCAAAAATGGGGAGAAAATATCTCTGGAAATTCTTGTATAATAGTCTATGCAATTCATACTCCATTTCTGAAAGCAGCTATTGACTTTAAGAAATCAATGCCTAATGTGAAAATCTGTTTAGTAGTTCCCGACCTGCCCCAATTTATGTCGGGAAGCAGAAATATAATTTATCGGTTGTTGAAAACTCTTGAAACTGTTATTATCAATCAATGTTTAGAAGAAACAGATTCATTTGTTCTGTTAAGTAAATACATGGTTGAATCACTCAAAATAGAAAATAAACCATGGACAAGGGTTGAAGGAATTTTCGAACAAACACACATTGAGGAACATGCACCGAAAGAAGAAAGTAAAACTATATTATACACAGGAACATTGGCACGTCAGTACGGCATAATCAATTTACTGGATGCTTTTGATGCTATAAAGGATCTAAATTACAAGCTATGGATATGTGGTGAAGGAGATTGCAGAAATGAAATTGAAAAAAGGGCTAAATTTGATACAAGAATAAAATATTTTGGACAGCAGCCTCGATCTATTATTCTAACGCTTCAGAAGAAAGCCACAATACTTGTGAACCCCAGAACCCCTGAAGGAGACTATACCAAATATTCTTTTCCGTCTAAAACAATGGAATATCTTGCATCCGGAACCCCATGTTTACTTTATAGGCTCAAAGGAATTCCTGAAGAATATTTTCAATATTGCTTTGTCATGAATAATGGAAATATTGAAGAACTTAAAGAAATGATCATAACTGTTTGTAATAAAGATCAATCTGAACTTGATGAATTTGGAAGAAAAGCAGCAAAATTTATATTTGAGAATAAGAATTCTATTTCTCAAGTCAGAAAAATTTATGAGTTACTCAATTCAATTGATAAAAATAAATCGTAGTGCGACATATTAACAAAACTTCCTGATTCAGCAGCATTATAGACTGATGTAAACCCATTAATGAAGTTTATCATTAATGTTAAAACAAAAAGAAGACTTCAGGGATGAATTTTTAAATAATACTATTTAATTAACAGAGTATATTAGTTTTAATGATTAATTCCAAATCCAGAAAAATACTGATAATATCAGAGGTTTTTGCGCCTGAAGAATTTTTAATTAACGACCTTGTGTTTTCCTGGGAAAAACAAGGTTTTTTAGTTTCAGTTTTAACCAGAAATCCATCATACCCCCATGGGAAGGTATATCCCGGATATAAAAATCCATTTTTTCAAAAGGAATTCATTCATAAAATTCCAGTCTTTCGTGTTCAATTTATACCAGGATACAAAACCAATAAACTGGTAAAAGTCCTAAATTATATTTGGAACATGTTTCTTGGATATCTTTGGGCCATAATGAATGGAAATAAATTTGATTCTATTTACATTTACCAGACTGGTCCTTTAACATTTTCATCAATTGGTATTTTTATTAAAAAGCTCTACAAAAAGCCAACAACTATTTGGACCCAGGATGTATGGCCAGATACGGTTTATGCATATGGTATAGCTCAAAAAGGCTTGTCTCGGATAATTCTTGAAAAGTTTGTAAAATGGATCTATTCCAATTGTGATAATATTATAGTATCTTCTCCTGGTTTTGTTCCAATTATTTCAAAATATTGTCCCCCAAAAAAAGTTCAATATATTCCGCAATGGTCCGCTACATCAAAGCTTTCAGAATGCAAAGAAACATATCAGAAAATAAACTATCCTGGTAAATTCAATTTCGTATTTGCCGGAAACATTGGGGAAGTGCAAAACCTCGAAAATGTGATATCAGGCTTTGAGACTTTTCTGAAATATGCCGACAGCAGAGAAATATGGCTCAATCTGTTAGGTGATGGGTCACAACTTAGTTATCTTAAGCAAATAGTTGATGCAAACAATATCGATAATATAAAATTCTGGGGAAGAATAAAATCATCTGATATACCCTATTACTACGAAAAGGCTGATGTCCTGATCATATCTCTGGAAAATAAACCAATTTTCAATCTAACGATTCCGGCAAAGTTTCAGTCTTATCTTAATGCTGAAAAGCCAATATTCGGGGTGATTAGTGGTGAGGTAGCCAATTTAATAAGAAATAACAATCTGGGATGGGTTGTGTCACCGGATAATATTCAGGAAATTGCAGATGCATTTCTGGAAATTACCCGATGTTTGCCCGAGACGTTAATCGAAAAAGCAAATAATACGAATATCTTATTGGATATTGAGTTTAATCGGGAAAAAATAATTCAGGAATTCACCGAAATTATCTTTGGTTAGTATTTATAAATTAAGGAAAAGATTTCCATTCTACCCTGAGTTTTAAGATATAGCTTAGTTATTTTTATGAGAATTTCTTTGTTTAAAAAGATCTTTATCAATAAAATCAGACATTCTTCTTCTGGTTTATAAAATTCTTTTAATGGAATCGTGCCATTTTAAGTTGGAACAATGAAACAACCATTTCAAAGCAAGAAAGCCATCCTAAAAGCGGCCCAGACCGCTTTTCTTAATTATACCATTCAAAAAACAGTAAGTTAAACACAGATGTTAAACAAAAAGAGCCGGTATAGTATACCCGTCAAGAAAAAAAAAGGGATTATCATCAGTGTTATCCTATTCCTGGCAATTGCTTATGAAGCAACCGCACAAATGCAGGATAGTTCAGTATCCTATGCAAAAGTGCAAAGCGTAAGCAATGGAGAAAAAACCAGTGAGAAGATTTCAACAGGATATATTCCCATGGAATTTGCGCAAAGCGATACATTGGTTCCTGGGTCTGCAGGTAATTCCATCGGAAAGAGGGATACAAATGCACGACTGGTTTCGGAAAGCAAGCCGGCTGTTCCTGCTTTTGGTAAGGTTAAGAAACCAACACTGGGAATAGAAGGCAGTACCATAATTTCGGGCGGGGATCATGTTCCTTTCTGGCTTGTTTCGAATAAATATGGGGTGTATTCAACACAGCACAACCAGTTTGTTGCACGGATCAATGCCATTGCCTTGCCCGATTCCGGTAAGAAGATTGATTATTATTATGGTGTCGATGGATCCTTGATCACGGATAAGTCAACACGATTAGTTCCTTTGCAGGCCTACATCGGGGTAAAATTGTATGATTTTAACCTGTACGGGGGAATTAAGAATGAGTATATGGGCACCCAGGATTCCGCGCTTTCGATGGGAGGCTTCCTGTATTCGGGCAATGCACGATCGTACCCGCGCATTGCTTTTCGGACCAACGACTATATTTACGTGCCTTTTACCAATCATTGGGTCGAAACCAAATTCGGGATTTCGCATGGCTGGATGGGAAACGATATGCAATATGTTAAGAATGCCTACCTGCACGATAAGTATTTTTATGCAAAATTTAAAATCACACGTAATTTAAAAGTATATGCCGGCCTTCATCATATAGCTATGTGGGGTGGTACGATAAAAGACTCCGTTTCTGAGAAACTGCCTTCAGATATGAAGGCGTTTTGGGAGGTCTTCTTTATTAGCCGCGGGGACCAGGGTCCCGAAAGTACAATAGGCCACCGGCTGGGTGATCATATTGCTTCGTATCATTTTGGGGCAGACTTTTCGAACGAAAAGCTT
>Ga0079306_1001899_pt1 | contig 12650 bp, 14 predicted proteins | sample Methanotroph_Enr_FD_79181 | JGI IMG/M metagenome (GOLD analysis project Ga0079306, IMG submission 79181) | Enriched soil microbial communities from Old Woman Creek wetland in Ohio, USA - Methanotroph_Enrichment_5 | ecosystem: Environmental > Terrestrial > Soil > Wetlands | place: USA: Ohio...
CCTGCCTCGAGACCTGCCCCACCGGCGCCCTGGACCCCTTCCGGCTGGACCCGGCCCGCTGCCTCACCACATACACCCTGGAGACGGAGGCCGAGCCGCCCCCCGGGGTCGCCGCCGCGCTGGCGGAGACCCGGTGGGCTGCGGGCTGCGACCTCTGCCAGGAGGCCTGCCCCTGGAACCGGGCCCCGCTCTGGGGGGACCCGACCCTCTGGGGCGGCCCCAGCCCCCTCCACACCCGGCCGGCGGAGGATCTCCCCCGGGGCGCGGCCCAGTGGCGGAAGCTCACCCGGAGGACGGCCCTGAGGCGGGTGCGGGACCGGCATTGGCGGGCCACGCTGGCCCGGATCCTGGGATCCTGAATTTTCATTGGAACTGGTTGGCTTTTTTCCCTATAAACAAGCTTCCGGCCTAAGGTGGCCGCCCCGGTCGAGGAGGCCCCGAGAATGCCCATGAAGCATTGGACCGTGCAGGACGCCGCGACCCTGTACGGGATCAAGGAATGGGGCAACGGGTACTTCGGCATCAACGCCAAGGGCCATCTCGAGATCACGCCCACCCGGGACGAGTCCCTCAGCTGCGACGTGTACGAGATCGTCCAGCACCTGAAGAAGAAGGGCATCCGGACCCCCGTGAACCTGCGGTTTCCGCAGGTCCTGGCCCACCGCGTGGTGGAGGTGAACGAGGCCTTCCGCCGCTCCATCCTCGAGTTCGGCTACGAGGGCGGGTACCAGGGCGTGTATCCCGTGAAGACCAACCAGACCAAGGAGGTGGTCGAGGAGATCGTCCGCGCCGGCAACAAGTACCACTACGGCCTGGAGGCCGGCTCCAAGCCCGAGCTGATGATCGCGCTGAGCATGGACCTGCATCCCGAGGCCCTGGTGTTGTGCAACGGCTACAAGGACGAGTCCTTCATCCGCATGGCCCTGTTGGCCCGCAAGGCCGGGCGCAAGGTCGTCGTCACGGTCGAGAAGATGACCGAGCTGCCCCTCATCCTGAAGGTGGCCAAGGAGCTTAAGGTGGAACCCCTCATCGGGCTCCGCGCCAAGCTCAACGCCCAGGGCTCGGGCAAGTGGGAGACCAGCGCCGGCGACCACGCCAAGTTCGGCCTCACCACCCGCGAGATCCTCGATGCCGTGGAGGTGCTGGAGAAGCGCGACCTGCTGGACAGCATCATCGAGCTGCACTTCCACATCGGCAGCCAGATCACGGACATCCGCAAGATCAAGTCGGCCATGAAGGAGGCCACCCGCATCTACGCCAAGCTCCGGAAGATGGGGGTGCCCATCCGCTACCTCAACGTGGGCGGCGGCCTGGGGGTGGACTACGACGGCAGCAAGACCACCTTCAGCAGCTCCATGAACTACACCATCCAGGAGTACGCCGCGGACGTGGTGTACACCACCAAGGACATCTGCGCCCAGGAGCAGGTGCCCATGCCGGACCTGCTGAGCGAGTCGGGCCGCGCCATCGTGGCCTACCACGAGGTGGTGGTGGTGGACATCATCGGCCTCATCGACACCACCCACACGAAGTACAGCGTGACGCTCACCGGCAACGAGCCCCAGATCATCAAGGAGCTGGCCTACACCCGGGACAACATCTCCGTGAAGAACTTCGCCGAGATGTACCACGACGCCATCACCCAGAAGGACGAGCTGCTCACGCTGTTCAACCTGGGCTACCTCAGCCTGGAGGACCGCAGCAAGGGCGAGACGCTCTTCTGGGAGGTCTGCCGGAAGCTCTCCCGCATCCTCAGCCTCAAGAGCCTCAAGTACGTGCCCGAGGAGTTCCAGGACCTCAACAAGAGCCTGGCCGACAAGCTCATCGCGAACTTCAGCCTCTTCCAGTCCATGCCGGACCATTGGGCCATCGAACAGCTCTTCCCGGCCATGCCCATCCACCGCCTGAAGGAGAAGCCGGGGCTGTCGGCCACGCTCTGCGACATCACCTGCGACAGCGACGGGAAGATGGAGAAGTTCATCGACCTGAAGGACGTGCGCGACGAGATCCCCGTCCACGAGCCCCGCAGCGGCGAGGCCTACTACATGGCCTTCTTCCTCACCGGGGCCTACCAGGACATCCTCGGCATGCGGCACAACCTGTTCGGCGCCCCCAACGAGGCGCACATCGTGGTGGACGAGGACGACACCTTCAAGATCCAGCACGTGGTCAAGGCGGACACGGTGGATCACGTGCTCCGCAGCGTCCACTACGATCCGGAAGTCCTGATCCAGGGCCCCCAGACCCGGCGGAAGGCCAGCGTGAAGGGCGACGCCGCCGAGGCCCTGCGGGCCATGATGACCGAGCACCGCGGGCTCCACACGTACCTGGAGATCTAGGGTCTGTCAGTAGCGGACCTTGTCGGGCTTCCGTTCCCACTCGCGGAAGACCTCCAGGGCCTCGTCCCGCAGGAGCTGGGAGGCGGGCAGGCTCCGCGCCCCGACCGGCAGGGCCACCTCGCGGTACAGCCATTCATCGTCGAACTGGATGGCGGCGGCATCGGTCCCGGTGTTGGCGTACCAGATCCGGTCCAGCCGGGCCCAGTAGATGGCGGCGAGGCACATGGGACAGGGTTCGCAGCTGGTGAAGAGCTCGCAGCCGCGCAGTTCGAAGGTGCCCAGAGCCCGGCAGGCCTCGCGGATGGCCGTGATCTCCGCGTGGGCCGTGGGGTCACAGGCGGAGGTGACCCGGTTCCAGCCCTCGCCGATGATCCGTCCATCCCGCACCACCACCGCCCCGAAGGGACCGCCCTCCCCCGCCCGCATGTGGATCCGGGAGAGCTCGATGGCCCGGCGCATGAACGGGGAGTCAGAGGAAGGGCCCACGGGTTCCCTCAGTCCCAGCGCGGTTCCGGCTTCTGCTTCCAGAGCCAGATGAGGTAGTCCACGTTCTTCGGAGCGGCCCCGAGGGCCTTCAGCCGGGCCATGTTCTGGCCCCGATGGTGCTGGGTGTGCAGACAGACCTGCATGAGGGCGTCCGTCCCGGAGACGATGCAGGGGGGATCCGGGAACCACGGGATCCGCACGGGCTGGGCCAGGGAGGTGTCGTCCAGCGTCCTGGCCAGGGCGGCGTAGACCTCGTGGCTGGCGCGGCAGCGGGCCTTGAGCTCGGCGTGGTCCGGCAGGGGGCGGTCCGGGAGCGCGAACGCCTCCCCCTTGAGCACCTTCAGGAAGCCCTCCTGCACGTCCACGATGTGCGCCATCCGCGTGCGGAGTTCGGCATCATCCTGGGCCGCCGACCCGCCCCAGGCATGGAAGAACACCGCATCCGCCCAGGCGTGGTGGGCCAGGAGATCCCTGAGTTGGCTCAACATGGCGGCTCCGGTCGTGCCTGATTCTACTCGATGCCCCCGGACCGATTCGTTGGACAATGAGGACCGCCTCATCCCCATGCCAGGCATCCAGAGGAGGACTCATGAACATCCAGCGTGTCGGCATCGTCGGCTGCGGCCTCATGGGGGCGGGCATCGCCCAGTCCGCCGCGGAAGCGGGGTTCGATGTCCGCGTGAAGGAGGTGGACGAGGCCCTGCTCGCCAAGGGCCTGGCCCGCATCCACGCCGCCTGGGAGCGGGCCGTGGCCAAGGGCAAGCTGACGGACGACCAGCGGACCGGACTCTCCCAGCGCCTCCACGGCACGCTGGACTTCGCGACCCTGGCGGACTGCGACCTCGTGGTCGAGGCCGTTCCCGAGCAGCTCGACCTCAAGCTCCGCACCCTTGCGGAACTGGACCGGGCCCTGAACCCCCAGGCCCTGCTCTGCTCGAACACCTCCAGCCTCTCCATCGCCCAGCTGGGAGCGGCCCTGGACCCCGCCCGCCTGACGCGCATGGCGGGCCTCCACTTCTTCAACCCCGTGCCGATGATGCCACTTGTGGAGATCGTCCGCACCCTCGCCACCGCCGACGACACGCTCGCCGCCCTCAAGGACTTCGTCGCCCGGATGGGGAAGACGGCCGTGCTGGCTCCCGATGCCCCGGGCTTCGTGGTGAACCGCCTGCTGGTGCCCTACCTCCTGGACGCCGTCCGCTGCGCCGAGCAGCGCCTGGCCACCGTGGAGGACCTGGACGCCGCCATGAAGCTGGGCGCCGGCCACCCCATGGGCCCCCTGCACCTCAGCGACTTCATCGGCCTGGACACCATGGTCAGCGTGGCCGATGTCTTCTTCGAGGCCTTCGGCGAACCCCGCTTCAAGGCCCCTTCCCTGCTCCGCCAGCTGGTGGCCGCGGGCCGCCTGGGGCGGAAATCCGGCTCCGGCTTCTACCGCTGGGAAGGCGAGAAGCGCCTGGAAGCCCTCCCCCTCTGACGTGCTCGACCTGATCCTGCTCCCCGCCGCCCTGCTGCTGGCCCTGGGCCTCCGGTCCGTCCGGCGGGGGGATCCCCGGCACCACGGGCACCTGATGACCGCGGCCTTCACCCTGGTGGGCATCCGCCTGGTCCTGCCCTTCCCCTACCTGCCCCACAGGCACCGCAACCTGGGGCTCGCCCTCCTGGCCCTGGCTGCCGCCACGATCCTGCTGGGCCGGCAGGCCCTCGCCTGGCGGGAGGGCCGCAGCCGCCGGGCCGCCTTCCCCCGCCTCCACCGCGCCGCCGGAACCTTCACCCTGGTCATGCTGGCCCTTGCCACCCTGGCCTGGCTGCTGAGGCGCGGCTTCTGATCACAGGCCCAGGGCCCGCCTCACCTCCTCCATGCGCCGGCGGCTGATGGACAGGCGGCCCGAGGCCAGCACCAGTTCATCCTCGGCGGTCATCTCCCGCACGGCGTCCAGGCACACCAGGGCGTTGCGGTGGACCCGCATGAAGCCATGGTCAGCGAGCCGTTCCTCCCAGTGGGCCAGGGTGCCGTCCACGGGCAGGCGGCCCTCCGGCGTCCAGGCCACGCAGTCCCCCAGGTCCGCCACCAGGGCCTCCACCTCCTCGGGCCGAAGCAGCCGAGTAGTGCCCTTCTTCCGCACCGGAATGCGCAACCATTCCTTCTGGAGGGGCTCGTCCTTCGGGCGGATGCGCGACAGCGCCTGGGCCACGCCCACCCGCGAGATGGGCTTCAGCAGGTAATGGACCGCGCCGCCCGCGAAGGCCTCGATGGCGTGCTGCGGGTAGGCCGTGACGAAGACCAGCGCGGGGCGCGGCTCCGGCAGCATGTGCATCAGCTCCGTGCCCTTGATGCCCGGCATCTCGATGTCGAGGAACACCGCGTCCGGCCGGTGCTCCGCGACGGCCGCCAGCCCCAGCCGGCCGTTCTCCGCCGAAGCAGCCACCGCCACGCCCGGCAGCTCCCCCAGCAGCTCCACCAGGTGCTGCCGGGCCAGGGGCTCGTCCTCGATGACCACGATGCGGATCATGCCAGCCTCCATCGGAAGCCCACGCGGTACCGTCCGTCCACCCTCCCCATCACCAGGTCCTCCGGTCGCTCCAGCCGCTGGCGCAGGGTCTCCAGGGCCGTTCCCGTGCCCTTCTGGACGCTGAATCCGGGGCCTGGATCCTCCACCCAGAGGTGCAGCGCGCCCTCGCGCCGGTCAGTGCCGATGCGCACCTCCCCGCCCTGTTCCAGGGGCGCCACGCCGTGCTTGATCGCGTTCTCCACCAGCACCTGCAGCGACAAGGGCGGGACCCGGGCGGATTCAAGCTCCTCCGGCACGGCCACGGTCACGGTCAGCCGGTCCCCCAGCCGAGCCTGCTCGATGCCCAGGTAGGCCTCCACGAAGGCCAGCTCCTGCTTGAGGGGGATGGTGGGCAGCTCTGAAACTTCCACCACCTGGCGGAAGAGCTGGGCCAGGCGTTCGGTGGTGGCCTGGGCCCCCCGGGGATCGGCCTCGATCTGGGCGTGCAGCGTGTTCAGGGTGTTGAAGATGAAGTGGGGGGCCAGCTTGGCCCGGAGGGCCGCCTGGGAGGCCTGGGTCGCCAATTCCCGCTGCCGATCCGCTTCCTCGCGGTGGGCCGCCATCCGGTAGAAGGCGTACCCCAGCAGGAGGCTCACCAGCAGGAGGAGGAGAAAGTGCTGCCAGGGGTCTGGCTCGGGTACTTCCGGGGCCCAGGTACGACGCAGCGCATCGTGGAATCCGGCCAGGAATCCCCGGAATCCATCGAGCGCGAAACTCGCCAGGAAGAGGCCGAGGCCCCAGGCCTTCACCCATCCGGGCCACCCCGTCATCCTCCCCCTGGGAAGGACCACGGGGATGATGGAGATTCCTGCCAGAACGCCGAAGGCGAAATCGGCATATCGACCGCTCGCCACCTCCTGGACCGGCGGGAAGGCCGCCAGCAGAAAGGACAGGGACAGGTAGGGGCCCACCTCGAAGAAAGGTCGGGGGGCGCAGGACAACTTCACCCACAACCAGTCCTGGATCGTCCGCAGATTCATCAGATTCCCCTCCCCTGCCAAGGTAGGGGAATCCCCACGGCCCGGCAGCGATTCCCCGTGGACGGTGCTTCAGGGGTCCGAGCGGTTCACCACGGGTCCTGAACGGTCTTCCCGGCTTCCGCGTGCCGCAGGGCCTTGAGGCCGATGTCCCGGCGGACCTGCATGCCGGGCCAGTGGACGGCGGGGAGGGCGGCGGCGACGGCGGCGCGGGCGGCCGCAAGGTCCGGCGCCACGCTGGCCAGGTTCAGCACCCGCCCGCCGTGGGTCAGCCACTGCCCCTCCTGCCGCCGGGTGCCCGCATGGATGACGGTGACGGGCGTGCGGCCCAGGGTGATGGGCACCCCCTTCACGGCGGACTCCGGATAGCCCTGGGCCGCCAGCACCACGGTGATGGCCGTGCCCTGCTTCAGTCGCAGCTCCCTGGGCGCCAGGCGTCCCTGGGCCACCTCCAGGAGGAGGGACGGCAGGTCCTCGTCCAGGAGCTGCATGAGCACCTGGGTTTCCGGGTCGCCGAACCGCACGTTGTATTCCAGGAGCTTCGGGCCCTGCGGGGTCCACATCACCCCCAGGAAGAGCACGCCCCGGGCCGCCAGCCCGTCCTTCTGCAGGCCCCGCACCGTGGGCTCCACCAGCTCGCGGCGCATGCGCTCCACATCCTCCGGGCGCAGGAAGGGGATGGGGCCGAAGGCGCCCATGCCGCCGGTGTTGGGGCCGCGATCGTCCTCGAAGATGCGCTTGTGGTCCTGGCAGGCGGGCAGGAGGGCATAGGCCGCGTGGTCGGCGTCCACGTCCACCAGCACGTGCAGGGACAGCTCCATGCCCACCAAAGGCTCCTCGAACACCACCGTCCGGCTGGCCTCGCCGAACTGCCCCGCGAGGAAGGCCCGGAAGGTGGCCAGGGCCTCGGCCTCGTCCTGGGCCAGCACCACGCCCTTGCCGGCGGCGAGGCCATCGGCCTTGAGCACGATGGGGTAGCCGTGGGGCCAGGACCGGATGAGGGCCTCGCCCTCGGCCAGGTCCGTCACCGTGCGGCTGGCGGCGCAGGGGATGCCGTGGCGTTCCATGAAGGCCTTGGCGAAGGCCTTGCTGCCCTCCAGCCGCGCCGTGGCGGCGCCGTGGCCGAAGACCGGCACCCCCACGGCGCGCACCGCATCGGCCACGCCGGCCACCAGGGGCGCCTCGGGACCCACCACCACCAGGTCGGGGCGGTGGGCGGCACACCAGCCCGCCATGATCGCCGGATCCTCCCCGTCGAGGGAGAGGCAGGTACCCAGTTCGGCCAGCCCATCGCTGCCGGGGATCGCCACCAGCTCCATGGGCGTGGCCGAAGCCTTGAGCTTCAGGGCCATCGCATATTCCCGGCCGCCGGAGCCGAGGAGCAGAACCTTCATGGGGACCTCCGAGGCCTCCAGTATCGCAAAGGAATCAGAAGCTGAGGGTTTCGCCCGGCTTCATCACGCGGAGGCGCTTGTCCCCGGCGAAGGCCCTGCGGACCTCGTCCTCCTTCGCCAGGGGCGGGAAGGTGCCGTAGTGCATGGGCACGATGGCGGAGGGGCGGAAGTACTTCCTCACCGCCAGGGCTGCCGTGGCCGGGTCCTCGGTGTAGGGGCCGCCACCCACGCAGAGCAGCAGCACGTCGGGATGGTACAGCTCCTGGATGAGGGACATGTCCCCGAAGATCCAGGTATCCCCGGTGTGGTAGAGGCTGCGGCCGTCCTTGAAGGTGAGGACGAAGCCCACGGGCCGGCCGCCGGGGGTGCTGCCGTGCATGGCGGGCACCACGTGGATGGTGACGTCGCCCACCTGGAGCCGGCCGCCCACATTGCAGCCGACAGTCTGCGACTCGGGCAGGCCGAAGGTGGAGGCCAGCTCATAGGCCGCGATCACCTTGGCGCCGCTGGCCTTGGCGATGGCCACCGTATCGCCCACGTGGTCGCCGTGGCTGTGGGTCACCAGGATGGCGGCGGGCTTGTACTTCGACAGGTCCTTGTCGGCCGCGGGGGTGGCCGGGTCCTGGGTGAGGAAGGGATCGATGAGCAGGTCCGTGCCGCCGGGGGAGACCACCTCGAAGGCGGCGTGGCCCAGCCAGGTGACCTTGAAGGGCGTCTTGGCCCTGGGGGCCGGCGCGGCGGCCATCAGTACCGGAACGCTCAACAGGGACAGGAACATGGATGCACGCATGGGAACCTCCTCGGGGCCCCATTATGCCCAATTGGCCGTTGCGACACGCTTTTTTCAACCCCTCCCGCCGCCATGCCGGGAATTCCACCCCTGGAGATCGCCTCTCGCCCCCGGTTCCCGGCGGATCACCCCGGAATCCTGGTCCCTGGGGGGGGCGATCCGCATCCTTCCCGCGTCCTTCCCCTGCCCGCAGATCCCTCCGCTGGGCAGCCTTCCCGGTCCCCGGACCGGACCCGTCCCCCATCGCCGGGCACCCCCGGCCTTTCCTCCCAGGAGGTCCCATGCGGCCCCTCACGCACACCCTCGGCGCGGCCATGCTGGCCTTCGCCTCCCTCGGCCTGCAGGCCGAAGACTTCCAGCCCCTGATGAAGGTGGCCCAGGCCACCTGGCCGGAGAAGACCCACATCGGGGTGATCTGCGACTACCGGAACAGCCAGGCCGAAGTGCAGGCCCTGGCCCGGGCCGCGGGACCCGGCACCCTCATCACCGTGGCCGATACCCGCCTGATGGACCACGCCGACAAGGCCGCCACCCTGCTGGCCGCGCGGAACACCGCATTCGTGGTGCTGATGCCCCATGACCGGCTGTTCCGGGATGGATCCTTCGGCGCCACCCTGGCGGTGAACACCCTCGGCCGCAAGGGCGTCCCGGCGGTCGGCACCACCCCCGTGGCCCTGAGGCAGGGCGCGGCCTTCAGCGTGGGCGACGGCACCCACGGCGAGATTCTCGTGACGAACCGGCTCATCGGCACCGTGGATGTCATCCTGCCGCCCCGGGTGTTCTACGAGCAGAAGGTCGGCCAGCTGAACCCCGCCGGGGCCGGTTCCGCCACCATCGCGGTGCTCGCCACGCCCTGAACCAGCCTTTGCCCCCGTCCGCGGCCCGGCCCACGCCGGGCCGCTTCGCGTCAGGACCACTCGCCCACCTGGTCGCGGTAGGTGCGGCTCAGGGTGAGGCGGGTGCCGTCGCGCATGATCACCAGCTGATCGCCGCTGGTCCAGGGCTGGAACTCGCGGATGAAATCCAGGTTCACGATGGCCGAGCGGTGGATGCGACGGAAGAGGCGGGGATCCAGGCGCTCCAGCAGTCCGGCCATGGTCTGGCGGAGGAGGTGCGAAGTGCCCTCCACGTGAAGGCGGACGTAGTTGTCCTCCGCCTCGATCCACTGGACGGCCGCCACCCGCACCAGGAGATGCCGGTCCCCCTGCTTCACCAGCACCCGGTCCAGCCAGGGACGTTCCTTGCGCAGGCCCGCCATCAGGGCTTCCAGATCAGGCCGGGCCTCCTGCGCGCCGCCCGCGTCCCGGGCGCACCAGCGCCGCGCCCGGGCCAGGGCCGCCTGGAAGCGGGCCGCGTCGAAGGGCTTCAGGAGGTAGTCCAGGGCGTGGACCTCGAAGGCGCGGAGGGCGTGCTGGTCGTAGGCGGTGATGAAGAGGGTGGCCGGCATGCGGTCGGCCCCCACCGCCTCGATGACGCCGAAGCCGTCCAGCTCGGGCATCTGGATGTCGAGGAAGACGAGGTCCGGTCCGAGATCCTCGATGGCCTGCACGGCCTCCAGCCCGCTGGCGCACTCGCCCACCACGGTCACGTCCGCCGCCTTCTGCAGGAGCTGCCGGATCCGCTGGCGGGCCAGGGTCTCGTCATCCACGATGAGCGCGCGGAGGGTCATGCGCGCTCCGCATCCGGGTCCAGGGGCAGGCGCAGGGCCACCAGGGTGCCGTGCCCGGCCATCCCCAGGATGTCGATGCAGTGCCGGCCCTTGTAGAGGAGCCCCAGGCGCGCCCGGACATTGGAGAGGCCCACGCCCTCCCGGTCCGCCACGAAGCCCTCGCCGTCGTCCTGGACCTCCAGCACCAGCAGATCCGAATCACGCTTGGCCCGCAGCGTGAGGACGCCCCGCGGCCGGTCCGCGAGACCATGCTTCAGGGCGTTCTCCACCAGGGGCTGGAGGATGAAGCTGGGGACCTTCGCCTCCAGGAGTTCCTGGGTGATCTCCACCCGCACGGACAGGCGATCCTGGAAGCGGATGCGCTCGATGGCCAGGTAGGATTCGATGAACGCCAGCTCCTTCCGGAGGGGCACCAGCTGGTCCGGGGGCGCCTCCAGGGTCATGCGGAGGAAGTCCCCCAGCCGGCTGATCATGCTGTCGGCGGCATCCGGATCGGCGTGGATGAGCGCAGAGACGGAGTGCAGCGTGTTGAAGAGGAAATGGGGCTGGAGCTGCATGCGGAGGGCGAGGTTCTGGGCCTCCGCGAACCGCGCTTCCAGACGGGCCGCCTCCACCTCCCGCGCCTTGTACCGCCGGTAGATGCGCAGGCCGTGGAAGGCCGCCACCAGGGCCCACATGAACAGGAGGTTGGTGTGGAAGTAGGCCCGGTAGAACCGCGGGAGCCCCTTGGCGGCCTTGGCCAGGTCCAGGGGCCCCTGCCACTCCCAGTAGGTGAAGAGGATCAGGATCACGTAGGCCAGGAACAGGCCCAGGGCCGCCACGAGGACGCTGGCGGCGAGGTGCAGGCCCCAGGTGCGCCGCTCCCGCCAGGCGAAGGCCTCGATGGGCCTCCGGTTCGCCAGCCAGACCAGGAAAAGCCCCAGCAGCCCCCAGGTGCCGTTCTGGCACAGGTTCAACGCCAGCAGCCTGAAGGGAGAGGAGGACGGATAGAGGGCCCAGTCCCAGGAGGCCATGTAGAGCCCCAGGAGGCCCCAGATGCCCCAGTACCACGCCCACCTGCGGTCGAAGGCCGCCCCCGGAGTGTCCGACATGGCCCCAGGCTAGAGACAGATCCCGTCCCTGGCCAGCACTTGGGGGTGAGCCGCGCGGAGACGGGGGTGGACCGCCGGCCGGATTCAGCCCCCTTCCTGGTGGAATGATCATCACCCATGGATCTCTTTTGGGGCCTGGCGTATGTTGTGGGCGGCACCGGAGGTCCCATGGCCAGGATCCTGCTGAACGGCAAGCCCACCCACACCCGTGGCGAACTGCCCACCGTCGGCTACGCCACGCCCGACTTCACGCTCACGCGGAAGGACCTCGACGAGGTCACGAACGTGGACCTGGAGGGCCGACGGGTGCTGATGAGCATCTTCCCCAGCCTGGACACCACGACCTGCGCCCAGAGCGTGCGGACCTTCAACCGCCTCTCCGCGGACCTGGCCGACACCATCCTGCTCTGCGTCTCCATGGATCTGCCCTTCGCCCAGTCCCTGTTCTGCGCGGCCGAGCACGCAGATCGCGTGGTGACGGCCTCGGCCTTCCGGCATCCCGAGTTCGCCGAGGCCTTCGGCGTGCAGCTCGTGGACGGCCCCATGCGCGGCCTCCTCGCTCGCGCCGTGGTGGCCCTCGACGAGAACGGCACCGTGGTCCACACGGAGCTGGTCCACGAGTTGACGGCGGAACCCGATTACGACGCCGCGATCCACGCCATCCGCAACCACCACCACCCCTGCCCCGAGGACGCCGCGCTGACGACGGAGTAGTCGCGCAACACGGGACGCAGCGGACACAGGAAAAAGGCGTTGCAAGGCCCTTCCCCGTGTCCACGGTGGGTTGCCTGTGTCCTCTGTCTTCCGGCGTTGTCTCCGGGCCTGGTTCAGGCCCTGGCCATGAGTCTGGCGCGGGTGTAGGGGATGAGGCCGCCGGCGTCCATGATGCCCTTGCGGGCGGCGGGGAGCTGGACCTGCTCGAAGCGCTGGCCCGTGGTCTTGTTGATCACCTGGTCGGCGGTGATCTCCAGGTCGTCGCCTTCGCTGGCCTCGAGGCCCGGGCAGATCACCACCTTCAGGCCGAGGTTGATGCTGTTCTGGAGGAAGATCCGGGCGATGCTCCGCGCCACCACGACCACCTCGTGCCCCTTGAGGGTGGAGCAGGCCTGCTCGCGGCTGGAGCCGCAGCCGAAGTTCTCGCCGCCCACGATGACGGAACCCGCCGGGAAGGCCTTGGCCTTCAGCTGGGCGTTGAAGTCCGTGCGGTCGAAGAAGGCGAACTGGGGGGTCTCGGAGGGCAGCACCGTGGCCATGAAGCGGCCCGGGTAGATGTCGTCCGTGCTGATGTCGTTGCCGAGCGAGAGGATGACCTTGGCCATGTTCAGGCTCCTTTCCGGGGATCGGTGATGACA
>Ga0079306_1001901_pt1 | contig 12630 bp, 11 predicted proteins | sample Methanotroph_Enr_FD_79181 | JGI IMG/M metagenome (GOLD analysis project Ga0079306, IMG submission 79181) | Enriched soil microbial communities from Old Woman Creek wetland in Ohio, USA - Methanotroph_Enrichment_5 | ecosystem: Environmental > Terrestrial > Soil > Wetlands | place: USA: Ohio...
GGCCACGAGGTCCTGATGGCGACCTACGCACCCGGCGACTTTTACCTGCCGCTGCTCGAAAAGGCGCAGGTCGAGCACGTGATGCTGTCCGGAGCGGGGAGTCTCGGCTGGGCTCGCAGCATCCGGCGCCTTTTGCGCGGCAATAGGCAGGACGTGGTGCTCGCCTTTTTGGAGGGCCCCTCTCTCTACGCGGAGATCGCCGCGCTGCCGTGGCGTTCCTGGGGCCTGGTCGTCTCCGAACGCATCGCGGTGCCCAACGCCTCCAGCTTGAAGAAGTGGCCGCATCTGCTGGCGGACTACGTGACGACCAACTCGCATGCCAACCGGCTCATGCTGGAGCAGGCGGTGCCGGCCCTCAAGGGGAGGACCGTGACGGTCTACAACGTCGTGGACCTCGACCACTTCGCCCCGGCGGCGAAGGAGCCTTTAGCCCGCGAGCCGCGGGACGGTTTCCGGTTCGCGGTGGCCTCCAGCTTTCAGGCGAAAAAGAACATGACGGGGCTCATCGGGGCGGCGGCGCTACTCCGGGAGCAAGCCGGCACACCCCCGGTGCAGATCGACTGGTACGGCGACATCCCTCCCAACCGGGCGGCATACGACGCCGCGGTGCGCCAGATAAGCGAAAGCGGCCTCAAGGACCGGTTCCGGCTGCATCCCGCCACCAGCGACATCGCCCGGGAGTACCGCGACGCCGATGCCGTGATACTCCCCTCCTACTACGAGGGGCTGCCCAACGCCGTCTGCGAGGCCATGGCCTGCGGCAAGCCCGTTTTGATGAGCAACGTCTGCGATGCGGGAAACCTGGTAAAGCCCGGCGTCAACGGCTATCTCTTCGATCCCGCGTCCGAGGCCTCCATCGCTGAGGCCATCACCCGCTTCGCCGCTCTTTCCGGCGGGGAGCGACGCGCCTTCGGAGTGCGCAGCCGCGAAATGGCGCAGAGCTTCTTCGACGTGCGCAGGATCGCCGACCACTACATCGCCGTCCTTGAGGCGGCCGCAGCAAAAGAGCGAAAGAAGTTCGACCATTGGCTGGCCGAGGTGCCTGAATCCGCGTACCTCACGCTGTCCGGCCCCCGGCAAGGCTAGTACACCGATGCCGCCCGTGCCGGCGCAAACAACGATCAGAAAGCGGAGAACTAACCCTATGATGGCGATCATCCTTGCAGGCGGAAAGGGCACCAGGCTCAAGCCCTTCACCATGTCCATCCCGAAGCCGCTCCTCCCTTTGGGGGACCTCCCGATCATCGAGGTGGTGTTGCGACAAATGGCCCGGGCCAAGGTCAGGCGCGTCGTGATGACCTTGGGGCACATGTCCAGCATCTTCAGGGCCACCATCGGCGACGGCTCCCGGTACGGGCTGGAAGTCGAGTACTGCATGGAGGAAAACCCGCTGGGGACGGCCGCGCCGCTCAGGCTGGTCCGGGACCTCGAGGACGATTTCCTGGTCATGAACGGCGACATCCTCACCGACCTCAACTACCAGGAACTCTTCGACACCCACTTAAGGCAGGGCGCCTGCGGCACGATCGCGGCGCACCGGCGTTTCGTCAACATCGACTACGGGGTCATCGAAACCGACGGCGAGGGGGTGCTCTCCGACTACATCGAGAAACCGACCATCCCGTATCTGGTCAGCATGGGCATCAACATCCTCTCCAAAAGGAGCCTGGCCTACATCCCCGAATCGGGCAAGTTCGACATGCCGGACCTGATGCTCGCCATGAGGCAGGCGGGAGAAAAGGTGGCCTGCTACGAGACGGATTGCTACTGGCAGGACATCGGGCGCTTCGACGACTATCAGCAGGCCAGCGAAGACTTCGTGAACAACGCCCAGATGTTCCTTCCCGAGTGAGCGCCCGCATGGAAACCGCCCTCATAACCGGGTGCAACGGCTTCAGCGGCAAGGCGCTGGTGCGTCGGCTCCGTTTGGAATCCGGCCTGCGGATCGTCGGCTGCGACCTCGGGGAGGGGCCTGCCGACGGGGGCGGCCTCGACGAACTGATACGGCTCGACATGCGCGACGCCAGGCGGGTGTCGAACGTCGTCGGGACGCTCAAGCCCGACCTGATCTTCCATCTGGCCGGCCTCTTCAACGGCGACGAGCGCGATCTGTATGAGGTCAACTTCATGGGGGGGATCCACCTCATCGAGGCGGTCTGGCGGGATAGCCCGGGCTCGCGCGTCGTTGTCGTCGGTTCTGCCGCGGAGTACGGCTTTGTGCCGGAGGCCGAGATGCCCATCGTCGAGGAGTTTCCCTGCCGGCCAGCCGGGCCCTACGGCATCAGCAAGCACGCGCTCACCCTGGCTGCCCGCGACTACGCCCAGAAGCGGGGCGTCAAGGCGGTTGTGGCGCGCCCCTTCAACCTGGTGGGCGCCGGCATCCCGTCAAGCCTCGTGGTGGGCGCCCTGATAGGGAGGCTCAAGCAGGCGCTGGAGCTTGGGACCCGGAGCATAACGGTCGGCAACCTCGACACCGAGCGCGACTTCGTCTCGGTCCGTGATGCCGCGGACGCCTACCTGCTGATGGCGCGCGGGGAGCAGTGGGGCGAGGTCTTCAACGTCTGTTCGGGGAGGCCGGTCTCCATACGCCACCTGGCCCAGCAACTGCTCGACAAGGCGACCCGGCCCGTCTCCCTGGTCGTCGACCCCGGTCTGGTCCGCAGCACCGACGTGCGCACGGTCTATGGCAGCTACCAGAAAGCCGAGCGCCTCCTGGGGTTTCGGCCTAGGATTGCCCTGGAGGACGCGCTTACCGAAGCCTGGGAGTACGACCCCGGGAAAGGCACAGGTTCCAAATGAAGATTCTCGTCCTGATGACGCACAACTGCCCCTGGAACAATTCGATCGCGACCTCCCTGCGCGACCAGGGGCACGAGGTCTTCGTCTTCGACTTCGTGGACGGCACCAGGAGCAACGGCCTCGAGCATGAAGCCATGGCCGTCAAGGACTCCGAGGATTACAAGAAGAGATACCAGGGGATGTTCCTGGTTGAGACCGACCGCGGGATGTCGAAGTACCTGCTCTACGCCCACAGGCTGCGCACCATTGCGCAAAGCGTGCAGGCGGACCTGGTCTTCGCGCTCTACAGCGGGGGGTACGGGATGCTGACCTACTTAAGCGGCGTGCGCCCCTATGCGCTGTACGCCGTGGGGAGCGACATCCTGCTGGCCGGCCCGCTTAGGCGCTCGATCAACCGCCGGGTGCTCGGTGCGGCCGGGGTGGTCTTCTCCAACGGGCAGTACCTGACCGACCAGGCCCGCCTGCAGGCCCCCCAGGCCGATATCAGGCCGCTGCTCATCGGGATCGACCTGGGCAAGCTGAAGATCTGCGATTTCAGCCGGCGGCCCATCCAGATCGTCTGCAACCGCGGCTTCGACACGGTCTACAACAACGAGTCGATCATAAAGGCGCTGGCCCTTTTGCCAAAAAGCGTGCCGGAGTTCAGGATGGTCTTCGTCTCCGCAGGCCCCCGGCTGCGCGACGCCATCGCCCTGGCCGACGCCGTCCTTCCCGCCCACCTCAGGGCGAGGGTCGAGTTCCTGGGAGGAACCAACTACGCCAACGTGCTGGAGATCGTCGGCCAGTCCCACGTCTTCGTCTCCATGTCGCGCAGCGACGGCACCTCCACCGCCGTGCTCGAGGCCATGGGCTCCGGACTTTTCCCCGTCCTGTCCGACATCGCGCAGAACAGGGCGCTGATCGACCCGGTGCGAAAAAACGGCGCCCTGGTCCCGCTGGACGACGATCAGGCCCTGGCCGAGACCCTGCGCTCGGCGCTGTGCGACATTGACAGCTGCGCGGCGCATGCCGAGTTCAACCGCCTTTTCATCGCGGATATCGCCGATTCGAAACGAAACATGGCCAAAATGGCAAGGGAGCTGGAGCTGATCGCCGGCTCCCGGAGGTGACAGATAGATGAGTGCTGGCATGTTGTCAAAGGTCGCAACCGGACGCGAGTCCTCCTTCTTCGCCGCGGATATGGCGGACTTTAACACGGTGATATCGGGCAGGGTCAAGGGTGCTCGCCTGCTGGTGATCGGCGGAGCCGGGAGCATCGGCAGTGCCACCATACGCCAACTGGTCCCCTTCGCACCCGGGGCTCTCCACGTGGTGGACGTGAACGAGAACGGCCTTGCCGAACTGGTGCGGGACCTGCGTGGGGGGACGGCTCCCTTCGAGGTGCGGGACTTAAAGACGCTCCCGCTCGACTTCGGCAGCGAGATCTTGCACCGCTTCTTGAACTCCGAGGCGCCTTACGACTACGTCTTCAACTTCGCGGCGCTCAAGCATGTCCGCTCGGAAAAGGACATCTTCTCCGTGCTGCAGATGATCAACACCAACATCCTGAAGCAGGCGCGCCTTTTGGCCTGGCTCGGGGAGAAAAGGACCCCGGTGCACTACTTCGCCGTCTCGACCGACAAGGCCGCGAACCCGGTGAACCTCATGGGCGCCACCAAGAAACTCATGGAGCACGTGCTGTTTCGCTGCGCCCCCAAAGGAGGCAACTGGTGCGTTACCACGGCCCGCTTCGCCAACGTGGCCTTCTCGGACGGCAGCCTTCTGTACTCCTGGATCCAGAGGCTTGCCAAGGGGCAACCGGTGGTCGCCCCCCTCGATACCCGCAGGTTCTTCGTTTCGGCAGAGGAGTCCGGGCAGATCTGCCTGCTGGCGGGCCTGCTCGGCAAGGACCGGCATATCCATATCCCGACCCTGAACGAGGACGAGCACCTGCGGGACCTGCGCGAGGTTGCCCGTGAGTTTCTCCTGGCCAAGGGGTACCAGCCCGCGGAGTATGAAAACGAACAGCAGGCTAAGGAAAACCTCGCGCGGGATGTGGCGCGGGGCCATTATCCCCTTTTGCTGACGGCACTCGACACCAGCGGCGAGAAACCGTACGAGGAGTTTGCCGAAGAGGGGGACACGGTGATCGACGCCGGCTTCTCCGCCCTGAGGGCAATCCCGTACGCCGCTGCGGAATCCGGCGACCTGGCGGGGCTTTTGGAGTGGTTCGAGGAGATCGTCTCGAGGCCGGAGCTCCCGGTTTCCAAGCAGGAGATGGTCCGGCAGATCTCCCTGTGCCTGCCGGAGTTCCGCCACATCGAGACCGGCAAGAAGCTCGACGACAGGTTCTAGGTACCCGGCCATGATAACTATCGTAAATTACGGCCTGGGCAACCTGGGCTCCATCCGGAACATGCTGCTGCGCATCGGCGTCGAATCGGTGATAACGGACGACCTGGAGACCATCCGGGGGGCCGAGCGCCTCATCCTTCCCGGGGTGGGCGCCTTCGACAACGCCATGGCCAACCTGAACCGGCTCGGCATCGCGCAGGTCCTGAACGAGCGCGTCCTCGAGCGGCGGGTCCCGATTCTCGGCATCTGCCTCGGCATGCAGCTCATGTCGCGCCGCTCCGAGGAGGGATCGCTCCCGGGGCTTGGCTGGGTGGACGCCGAGACGGTGCGCTTTCGCTTCGAGGGGGAGGCGGCCCGCCTGAAGATCCCGCACATGGGGTGGAACAGGATCGAGCGCGCGCGCCAGGACGGCATCCTGGGCAACCAGGACGAGGAGTCCCGCTTTTACTTCGTGCACAGCTACCACGTGCGCTGCAACGAGGAGCAGAACGTGCTCGCCACCACCGACTACGGCTTCAGGTTCCATTCCGCCCTCATAAGGGACAACGTGGTGGGGATGCAGTTCCATCCGGAGAAGAGCCACCGTTTCGGCATGCAGCTCATGAAGAACTTTATCGGGTGGTGCCCATGAACGCGATCCGCGTGATGCCCTGCCTGCTCCTTAAGGGGGCCGGCCTCGTCAAGACCGTCAAATTCAAGGATCCCAAGTACCTGGGGGATCCGAGAAACGCCGTGCGGATCTTCAACGAGAAGGAAGTCGACGAGCTGGTGGTGCTCGACATCACGGCGACCCCCCAGGGGAAGGGGCCCAACTTCGACCTGGTCCAGGAGATCGTGAGCGAGGCCTTCATGCCGGTCGGGTACGGCGGCGGCGTAAGCTCCATGGACCACATCCACCGCCTTTTGTACCTTGGCATCGAGAAGGTCATCATCACCAGCGCCGCCATCGACAACCCGGCCCTGGTGCGCGAGGCCTCGGAGACCTTCGGCAGCCAGAGTGTCGTGGTCTGCCTGGACGTGAAGAAGAAAATGTGGGGCGGCTACGAGCTGTACAGCCACAGCGGAGGCAGGGGGCGCAAGCTCGACCCGGTCGAATTCGCCCGCAGGATGGAGGATGCCGGGGCAGGGGAGTTGATCGTCAACTCGATCGACTGCGACGGCGTCATGCAGGGGTACGACACGCGGCTCATAAGGTCGGTATCCTCGGCGGTGAACATCCCCGTGGTGGCAAGCGGCGGGGCCGGCAAGCTCGAGGACCTGGCCGCGGCGATCGCCGAGGGGGGCGCCTCCGCCGTGGCGGCGGGGAGCCTGTTCGTCTTCCAGGGCAAGCACCGTGCGGTATTGATCAACTACCCGGAGTACCGGACGCTGGTCGAGCTGTTCCGGGGCATCTCCCCCCAAGGGGCGTAAGTGGCAATAGGATTCAGGCCCGCGGCGACAGGCGAGGCGATAGATACATCACGAGGAGCGCGGCTTTGACCACATCAGCTACAGGCTACCAGATCTGCACCCGCTGCATCATGGACACCACCGACCCGGAGATCACCTTCGACGAGCTGGGCGTCTGCAACCACTGCGCCGCCGCGCTGCTGCGGCTTAAAAACCAGCTGCTGCCGCCCCAGGAGCGCACCCGGGCGCTGGCTGCCTTGGGCGAACAGATCAAGGCCGAGGGGAGGGGGAAGGAATACGACTGCATCATCGGCGTAAGCGGCGGCGTGGACAGCACCATGACCGCCTACGAGGTGAAAAAGCTCGGCCTGCGCCCCCTCGCCGTGCACTTCGACAACGGTTGGAACTCGGAGCTCGCCGTCAGCAACATCAAGAACACCCTCGATGTCTTAAAGATCGACCTCTACACCCACGTGGTCGACTGGGAGGAGTTTCGGGACCTGCAGCTTTGCTTCCTGAAGGCGTCGGTGGCCAACTGCGAGGCGCCCACCGACCACGGCATCTCGGCGCTCTTGTTCTCGCTGGCGGCCCGGTACAAGGTCCGCTTCATCCTCTCCGGCAGCAATCTGGTGACCGAGGCGATCATGCCGATATCCTGGGGGCACTACAACCAGGACCTGCGCCTCATGAAGGCTCTGCAGTCACGCTTCGGCTCGGTCCCGCTTGCGACCATGCCGACCATCAGCCTTGTCGACTATTTCTACTACGTGTTCGTGCGCAAGATCCGCCAGGTACCCTTTCTGAACTACATCGACTACGACAAGGACCAGGCCAAGGTGCTCCTTGCCAAGGAACTGGGCTGGCGCGATTATGGCGGGAAGCATTACGAGTCGGTCTGGACGCGGTTTTTCCAGGGCTACTACCTCCCCTCCAAGTTCGGCTTCGACAAGAGGAAGGCGCACCTCTCCTCTATGATCTGCTCCGGGCAGATCACCCGAGCAGGGGCGCTCGAGGAGATGGAGAAGCCCCCCTACGAAGAGACGCTTTTGAAGCAGGACATGCAGTTCGTGATAAAGAAATTCGGGCTCACCGAGCAGGAGTTCGCCGCGATTCTGCAGGCGCCGGCCAAGAGCGCCCAGGACTACCCGAGCAACTACTTCCTGTTCCATACGCTCATGAAGTACAAGAACGTCTTTAGAAAAATTGCCACGACCCCCTGACTACGAGGACAGGTACCTGAATGCATGTCTGGCTCATAACGATAGGAGAACCCCTGCCCTGTGACGGCAGCAACGAGCGTCTGCTCAGGACCGGCATCCTCGCGGAAACGCTCCGGTCGAGAGGTCATCAGGTGACCTGGTGGACCTCGTCGTTCGATCACATCAGGAAGTCCCACCGCGTCCCGGGAGATGCGCTGAGCCGCCAGGCGGACAGCTACCGCATCGTCCTCATGCGCTCGCTCGGCTACCGGCGGAACATCTCGCCGGCCCGGTTTCTGGACCACTGGATGCTCGGGAGGAAGTTCAGGAGAAAAGCGGCCGAGGCACCGGTCCCCGACCTCATTCTCTGCTCGATGCCGACCATCGAACTGAGCCGGGAGGCGGTCCGCTACGGCAACGCCCGGGGCGTCCCCGTCATCCTCGACATCCGTGACCTCTGGCCCGACATCTTCGTGACCCACGCCCCGTCCTGGCTGCGGCCGCTGGTGCGCGGGGCCCTCGCCCCCTTGTTCCGGGGGGTAAGCGAGGCGTGCGCGGCAGCCGACGCGATCATCGCCATCACGCGGCCGATCCTCGACTGGGGGCTCGGCTATGCGGGGCGCAGCGGCAAGCCGACTGACCGCCCCTTCTCCTTCGGCTACGTGGAGCGCACCCCGTCCGAACAAGCCGTCGCCGATGCCGGCGCCTTCTGGCGTTCCTTCGGCATCGCCGGGGAGCAGTTCACGGTCTGCTTCTTCGGAACCATCGGGTACCAGTTCGACCTTGGCACCGTGATCGACGCCGCCAAGAGGCTTTCCGGCGGCCCCCGGAGCTTCCGCTTCGTTTTGTGCGGCGACGGCGACAGGCTCCAGGAGTACCGGGAACGTGCGGCGGGCCTGGACTGCGTCGTTTTTCCCGGCTGGGTCGGGGCGGCCGAGATCTGGACGCTGATGCGGACGGCGCAGGTGGGGCTTGCACCCTATCGGAACAGCAAGGACTTCCAGTCGTCCCTGCCCAACAAATCGATCGAGTACCTCTCTGCGGGTCTGCCCGTCGTCTCTTCCCTTCGGGGGGAACTCGAGAAACTGCTTGCCGGCAACCGCTGCGGCGTCACCTACCCGGAGGGGAATCCCGAGGGGCTTGCCGCCTGCCTGGAGAAACTCTATGACGACCGGCAGGAGCTGGCTACCCTTTCCCAGGCGTCGAAGCGCCTGTATCTGAGGGAATTCACCGCCGAGACCGTGTACGGTGAGTTGGCGGACTATCTGGAAACCATGGCACGACACCACGCTTGCGCACCTGGAGTGAATTGATGAAGACCGATTACGTAAATGTGACAGAACTCTCCGGTGACGAAGGCTCGCTGGAACAGTTGGAGCGGATGTGCCACCGCTACTACTGGGCGGGAACCTACTGCGAGGGCAACGACGTCCTGGAGGCTGCCTGCGGCGTCGGACCGGGGGCGGGCTACCTGGCCGGCCTGGCCAAAAGCTACCGCGCGGGCGATTTCTCTGAGGAGATTCTTGAGATCGCCCGCCGGCATTACGGTGAACGCATCGGGTTCCGGCAATTCGACGCCCAGCAGATGCCGTTTCCCGACGGCTCGCTGGATGTGGTCCTGCTTTTCGAGGCGATCTACTACATCCCGAGCGCCGAACGTTTCGTGCAGGAGTGCCGCCGCGTGTTGAGGGAGGGGGGCAAGGTGCTCATCGCCACCGCGAACAAGGACCTTTTCGATTTCAGCGCCAGTCCGCACAGCTATGCCTATTACGGCGTGCGGGAGCTGGGCGAACTTTTCGGCGGCAGCGGGTTCGAGACCGAATTTTTCGGGTGTACCCCGGTTGACGAGCTGAACTGGCGCCAGCGCGCGCTGCGGCCCATCAAGAAGGTCGTGGTGAACCTCGGTCTGATGCCGAGTTCAAAAATCGCCAAGACGCTTCTCAAACGCCTGGTCTTCGGCAAGATGGTGGTCCTGCCAGCCGAGATCACCGCGGGGATGCTGCCGTACCAAGAACCGGTGAGCTTGCCGATGGGCGAGCCGGACCACCGGCACAAGGTCGTCTACTGCGTCGCGACACGTGCCGCCTGACAGATAACCGAAAACTTTCATGAGGAAGTAACCGATGGCAAAGCGCCTCTTCGACCTGCTGGTTTCCGCCGCCGGTCTCACCGTGCTCTCCCCTTTACTGCTGCTGCTCGCCCTGGCGATCAAACTCGACTCTTCGGGGCCGGTCTTCTACCGGGGAGTGCGCGTCGGCCGGTACGGTAAAGCGTTCAAGATCTTCAAGTTCCGCAGCATGGTGCAGGATGCCGAGAACAAGGGAGCGGCCTCCACCAGCAACTCCGACATGCGGGTGACCAAGGTGGGGCTCTTCATCCGCAAGTTCAAGTTCGACGAGTTCTCCCAGCTCATCAACGTGCTGCTCGGCGACATGAGTCTGGTCGGGCCGCGGCCGGAGGTCCAGAAATTCGTCGACCTGTACACCGAGGAGGAGAAGCCCATCCTGTCCGTCCGGCCGGGGATCACCGACTGGTCCTCCATCAGGTTCCACAACGAGGGGGAGATCATCGAGGCCTCGGGTATCGCCGACGCCGACGAGGCATATGCCAAGCTGATCCGCCCGGAGAAGCTCAGGCTGCAGCTCAAATACGTGCGCGAGCGCAACCTCTGGATCGACGTCAAGATCGTCGTCTGCACCATCCTCACCATTTTCTCCACCCGGTCCGGGGGGAAGGTCATCGGCGTACCGGAGGTATGACATGAACTTTGCCATCAACCACAACATCAGGGATGTCCTCTTCCCGCCCATTGTCGAAATCAAGCGGCTCGTGGTCGGCACGACCACCGCGTGCGGCAAGCCTTACATCGACTTGTGCCAGGCGGTGCCCGACTACCCGCCCGCCCCGGAGCTGGTGCAGTTCCTGGCCGGAAAACTTCCCGAGGACCAAACCGCGCTCTACACGGCCGACGAGGGGCTTTTGCAGGTGCGCGAGGCTGTCTGCCGCCGCAATGAGCGGCTCTACGGCGCGCAGATGGCTCCCGGCAACGTCTGCCTGACCGCCGGGGCAAGCCAGGCTTTTTGGCTCGCCATGGTGACGCTCTGCGCGGCCGGCGACGAAGTGATCGTGCAGGTGCCGACCTACTTCGACTACGACATGGCCCTGCGCATGCTCGGCATAACCTGCGTCTATGCGCCCTTCGACGAGAAGAACGGCGGCATCCCCGACGTCGAGGCCATAGCCGGTCTGATAACGGCCAAGACCCGTGCCATCCTGGTGGTTTCGCCCAGCAATCCCACCGGGCTCGCGGTCCCGTCCCAGACGCTTGGCCGCCTCTACCAACTGGCGGAGGCCTCGAAGATAGCACTGGTCCTCGATGAGACCTACGCGGACTTCATCGCGGGTGGGCCCCGCCCGCACGATATTTTCAGCCAAAGGGGATGGGGAAACCATTTCATCCAGATCATGTCCTTCGGCAAGAGCTACGCCATGACCGGCTACCGTGCCGGGATGCTCGCCGCTTCCGAGGCCTTTCTGGAGCATGCCCTGAAGGCCCACGATACCATGGCCATCTGTCAGCCCACGCCGACGCAGCTGGGCCTTGGCTACGGGCTGGATCACCTCGACGACTGGGTCGCCGGGAAGCGCCGCATGATGGAGGACCGGCACGACCGTTTCAAGGCGGAGTTCAGCAGGCCCGGCAACCCGTTCGAGCTGGTGGCAAGCGGCGCCTTCTTCGCCTGGGTGAAGCACCCCCGCACGGGGGTCTCGTCGTGGCAGGTGGCGCGCGAACTCATCGAAAAGGCAGGACTGGTCACCCTGCCGGGGGAGATATTCGGTCCGGGCATGTCCGCTTACCTGCGGATCGCCTTTGGTAACATCGATTTAAACATGATTCCCGAGGCCGTTGCGCGCCTGCGGGGTTTTGCCTAAGAACGAGCGCCACAAAACCATTTCCAAGGAGAGAGTGCCGATGCAGAAAAAGATCCCCTTTATCGATCCACGCCGAAACTACCAGATGATCAAGGATGAGATAGACGCGGCCTATTTCGAGGTCATGTCCCAAGGCGACCTGATCGATCGCGGCCACCTGAAGAGTTTCGAGGACAACCTGGCGAAGTTCGTCGGGACGAAATATGCGGTCGGCCTGAACAGCGGCTATGACGCACTGCACATGTCGCTGCGAGCCGCCGGCATAGGCCCCGGTGACGAAGTCATCGTGCCGGCGCACACCTTTGTGGCGACCTGCTCGGCGGTGGTGAACGTCGGGGCCACACCGGTCCTCGTCGACGTCGCGAAGGACTTCAACATCGACGTGGACAAGGTCGAAGAGGCCATCACCGAAAGGACCAAGGGCATCATCCCCGTCCACCTGAGCGGGACCATGGCCGATATGCCGAGGATCACCGACCTGGCGCGGCGCCATGGCCTGGTCGTCGTCGAGGATGCCTGCCAGAGCCTGGGCTCGAGCATCGACGGCAAGATGGCTGGCTCCTGGGGGCTGACCGGATGCTGGAGCTTTTATCCCTTCAAGATCCTAGGCGGCTACGGCGACGGAGGAGCGATCACCACCAACGACCCGGAGGTGGCGCTTTTTGCCCGCCGCATGCGCTATAACGGCGAGGACCGTGAAACCGGCGAATACGAGGGGCACGGCTTTACCTGCCTCTTGGACAACCTGCAGGCGGCCTTTTTGGACGTGAAACTGCGTCACCTGCCGTCCTGGATCGTGAGGCGCAAGGAGATCGCGCGGAAGTACCTTGCGGGGCTCGGCGGCATCGCCGACCTGGTCCTGCCGCACTATGACAGGCCTGGCTACGACCATATCTACCAGAACTACACGGTCCGCTCGAAGCAGGAAAACGCCTTCTCCGAGTACCTGAAGCAAAACGGGATCGAGGTCTTGACC
>Ga0079306_1001903_pt1 | contig 12626 bp, 9 predicted proteins | sample Methanotroph_Enr_FD_79181 | JGI IMG/M metagenome (GOLD analysis project Ga0079306, IMG submission 79181) | Enriched soil microbial communities from Old Woman Creek wetland in Ohio, USA - Methanotroph_Enrichment_5 | ecosystem: Environmental > Terrestrial > Soil > Wetlands | place: USA: Ohio...
GGTGACCATCACCGAGACGTAGAAGCCGGGCAGGTAATCGGGCCGAACCGGAATTTCCACCACAGCCGAACTGTCGGTAAAACTCGTGGTCCAGTGGTCGATGACCCCGAAGCGTTCGACGGTGATGAGAGCCCTGCAGCCCGGGAAGGGGTTCTGCACGAGAAAACGGGCCGTGTCGCCGACGTTGTACGAGGATTTTTCCGGGAAGACGTTGAGGAGATTGCCGGGAGTCGACTCCCACAGCACCGCGCCCTTGCCGGTCACCCAGCGTTCGATGACGGTAGTGTGGGGCCTGCCGGCCGTGTCGGTAATGGTGGCGATCAGCCGGAGGCTGCCGGCCGCGGCCGGAGTGAAGGTGAATTCGCTGGGGTCGGTCGCCGAGACGCCGGTCAATGTTTCTTCCGGTTCCCAGACGTGTTCGTATTCCGTGACGTAGGCGTCGCCCGCGTCTTTGACCCTCGCCCCCCAGGTTTTTTTGTGCTCGGTTGTAAGAGTCACCGGGATCCCGCCGACCAGCCGGCCTTCGCGGTCGACCACCGCCAGCTTGACCGTAGTCCTCTTGTTTTCCTGCAGGGTCCAGTCTTCCTGCATAAGGCCGACATAGCGGTCCCGGCCGAAGTAGGCGGCTTGTGCCCGGCTGGTGATCGACTTGCCCCGGTCGTCCCGGACCGAACTCTCGACGGTCAGCCGGCCGAACCAGATCGGGCTATCGCCAAGGGTAAAAGCAGTTTTCAGCCGGCCCTGCTCATCGAGGCTGCCTTCCGTTTCGCCCACGGTTTCCGCTCCCGGCTGCCGGAGATTGTCGGGCTCGGTGCTGTTGAAGGTAAAGCCCTGGAGGTGCGGGTTGTCCGGAGTGAAGGTGCGGGGTTCGAGCCTTGCGGTCACCTTGGCCGCAGCGCTGCTGTAGGCCCCGCCGGCATGGAGTTTTGCTTCGGTTGCGACGTTCACCGTATCGCCCACGGCAAAGGATTCGCCCTGCAGGTCGGTGGTCACCCGGAAGGGAGCGGGGGAGAAATCGCTGACCAGAACCCGCATCGCTTCCCATTCATCGCCGGTGAAACTGGCGGACAGGAGAAAGCGGTACCAGCCGACGGCGCCGGTTTTGGCCAGGGCAAATTCGCCATGGCAGGTCCCGAAGGAGGAGAGGGCGATATTTTCCTGTTCGTAGACCACCTTGTCCAGGGGGTCGAAGACCTTGAGACGGTAGCGGGGCGGGGACGTGGCCGCCGTGCCGTCGCCCGCGCCGGGCGGCCGGGTAAAGCGCAGGTTGTCCTGATCGCGCACGAAGATCTTGTACTGCACCGTGTCGCCGGCCTTGTAGATCCCCTGGGCGGTCGCCCCCCAGACCCGGATGTGGCCGTGGAGCGGCCGCAGCCAGTCGGGGATATACTCGCGGTTGGCGCCTTCAACCGAAACCTGATAATCGTAGCGGAGCGGCAGCACGGCCATATCCCCTTCTTTTTCGCAGAACAAAAAGAGATTCGGCTCCTCGCGGCCGTTGGCCCAGAGTTGCTGCAGGCGCGGATCGACGGTGGCGGTGCCGGGCAGCATGGCGATGCCATCCTTATCGGTTTTCGCTTCGGCCAGCGCAGCCCCTTCCTTGCCGAAATCCTTAAAGGTGCTTTGCAAAACGCGAATGGCCACACCCTCGACCGGGCTGCCGGTCGCCAGGTCGGTGATCCAGACCAGGCTGTTGTGGTGGCCGAGCTTCAGGTGGACCTGAAAAGGCGTGACCTGGGCGAAGAACCAGGACTCCTCGGGGGCTTTGCCCGGCACCGTCGGTTCGGTGGTGAAGCTGCCCTGGACAACTCCCGATTCCCCGCCGATAAGGCTGCGGATTTCCATCGGCACCGGGATGGTGGCATCCTCCGGACCCGCCGGCTTGATGGTCTTCGTACCCGGATTTTTACCCGCAGCCGTAACCGCCTGGTAATTCAGCCGGAGTTCCCTGAGGTTGACCGCCCAGAGATGGGCGTCGGAATCGAGGTTCTTTTCGAGTACGGGCATGTTCTTCAACAGGGCGAAATCGGGGGCGCGGTGGTCGGTGGCAAAGTTCACCCGGGTGGACCCGGTCAAGGGACGGCCAAACTCGTCTTGGACGGAACCGGCGGCAAGCTCCAGCCGGTAGGCGGTATTGGGACGGAGGACGGCTTCCGGCAGGTCGATGCTGTAAGTCATTCCTTTGCGGTGGGGCTCGAACAATCGGGAGGAGGAATAGATCTGGTCCCAGGGATCGCTGTCCGGGGCGGTGCCTGTCAGCGGCGGCGTAAGCTGCAGGCCGCTTTTTACCCCTTCGGCCACAACCGGGGCGGAGAACAGCAGGGAAACGCCTCCGGACGGCAGACAGCGCGGTTCCTTGCCGGCGGGCGGGGCATCGGCAGCAATGTCGAAGGGTTTATTGTCTGCAGCGATGCAGCGCGCGCCCAGGAAACGGAATTCCGGGATGGGATAGACGGTGTCGAGCACCCGCTGCTCGACACCGGGAGCCCCGCCCGTCAGGGTCAGGATTCCCGGTTCGACGGTCAGCTCGGCGGCCGTTGCCGCCGGCAGTTCGGTCGCCGGGCTGACCAGCCACACCTTGTGTTCGGACCGGTCGGACGATTCGTAATCCGGATCCTGATCGATTTTGGCCGGAAGACGGCTGCCGCCCGTGAGACGATAGTAGAGATGGGCGGCAAGCGAATCCTTGTCCATGGGCAGATTGAAACGTATCGAACTCTGCGGCAGCGCAGGCGCAAGCCACATCTTGAACCAGGCCTCGGTCACTCGCGGCCGTTCGGTGAAAAACCGGTGGTGCACCGGTTCGGCCAGGGTAGCCTTGTCCTCGGTCATGATGCCGGGCCTGACGGTGATCCGGTATTCGGTCGCCGGCCGGAGAGCATCATTTTCGTTCAGGTTGCAGGCGAGCGTCGTCCCGTTCAGCCACCGCCACTGGCAGTTGAGTTGCGGTTCGATGGTGATAGGCAGTTCCTCGCTTTTCCGTTCCATCCGGCCAAGGGGCACCACCGGCCGATCGAACTGGATAACGATCTGCCGGCCCGGCGGCACTTCCTCGCCCGCAGGCGTTATCCGGAGAATCCGCAGGTCCTTGCCCGCGCCTCCCTCCCGGGCCATGGCCAGGGATGCGGACAGAAGGAGGCACAGCAAGATGCCGAGAAGTGGCCGAAGTCTCGGCAGAACCGGTGAATTGCCCGTTGGTATCGCCATGGAGAGGGACTCCTTGTGGGATGTTGTGGGTGGGGGATGCCGGAGGATCGTAATGTATTATTTCACAATCATATCCGCGAAATCAATCCTAGAATATCGATTACCCCCGCGCAACTTCTTTTCCAGGCATTTCTTCGTAGGCCGGATGACCCTTTAAGTTAAAGAACTGGCAAGGCAGACTGCCAACGCGACCGCGGATGGCCAGAGATATCTGTAAACTCAACCCGTTGCAGGGATCCCAAAAATTAGTATTGACAGTCTGCTGCACATATATAAATAAATATTTATATATTGTTCCGGTCTGAAAAACCCATGATGGGGGTTTACTTGGCCGAAACGGGGCAGGAGAACATGCGATGCATGATGCTTTCGATAATCCGACTGCAGTGACAGTCGATCAGGATTTCGTGTTGGTCAATGAAGAATTTCAGACAGTTGCCTTTTCTGGCTAAATGCCTGTCCGACGAAAACAGATTGAGGATCCTCTTCTGCATCAGCCGGGGGAAAAAGGCGGTCGGCAGCATTGTCGAAGAACTGGGCCTGTCCCAGCCGCTGGTTTCCCATCATTTGAAGGAACTGAAGCGATCCCTGCTGGTGAAAATCGAACGCAGTGGTCTTTTCATCTATTACGAACTGTCCAACCCTGCCATTCTTGAGGTAATACGGGATTTGCACTCGGTGGCAAAGGATCTGCTGTCGGCACGGACAACTTTTTAATTAAATTGCAGGAGGTTAGAGGTTGCTCATGAACGAAATTGAAAAAATACTTAACAGTTTTGACCCCGAGGATGCGGCAACTCAGACCGCAGCCGCGCTGAAACAGCTACTCCCGCTGCTCGGCGAGGAAGGGCGGAACCGTTTTATCATGGATCTCTTGGGTGAAACCGGGGAGGACAAGATTTCCAGCATGGTCCATCTCTGACTGGCCGAGTGATGGGCGAAGGTGTCGACCCAACGCAAATGTGCCATCTGGACGCTGCTTGGCATCTTTGCCGGCGGCATGGCCTTAAACCTTACCCCCTGCGTTTATCCTTTGATCCCCATCACGTTTCCTATTTTGGCGGCCAGGTCACCAAAGGCGGGGAAGGGCGCAGCAGGCTGGTGGTGCACGGGCTGTGCTTTATGCTGGGCCTAGCGCTGACCAATTCGGCGCTCGGGGTGGCGGCTTCTTTGACCGGAGGTCTTATGGGGGCGGTGCTGCAGAATCCGATCGTCCTTGTCGTCGTTGCCGCCGTACTGGTTCTTTTTGCCACGAGTCTCTTCGGCCTGTGGGACATACGCCTGCCGAGCGGCCTCACCCAGGCTGCGGCCAAATCCTATACCGGCTATTTCGGCAGCCTCTTTTCGGATTATGCCCTTTTCCCCATCTCTTCGTTAAACTCTAAAAAATTATCCTCGGAATATTAAGCATATGCTCCGGTAATTTTTTTGAGTTTGCCTCGATCTGAGAAAAAATTGCTATAATCCGACAGACTCCTAGACTTTCTCCAAGTGAGGTGGTCGCATCAGCCGATGCTGCAGGCTTCGATTTTTAAAACAGTTTCGAATCTTGAAGGACAATTCCTCGATCTCAAACGGTTTGACGAGGAAATCGTCAGCGCCGAGGCGAACGGCGTCTATGGCAGGCTCAACATGACCGCTGATGATGATGACCGGTGTCAGTGGTGCAATTGTTTTTACGGCCGTGAGTACTTCAACACCATCGATTCCCTCCATGATAAGGTCGGTGATGACTATGTCGTATTGTGCGGCCTGTAGGGCGCTTATTGCATCACTACCGTTGGACACGGCGGTGACTGAAAAATGTTCCGCCCTCAGTCTCCAAGAAAAAACTGTAAGGATAACGCTATCGTCGTCGACCAATAAGATTGATGGTTGAATCATATCCTTCTTCCCCAAAACATATTTTGCGGTGGTCGACCGAGACCCTCTTTGGAATATGCAGCAATAGTCAAGATTGTGCCTTGCACATGCTCGCTTTCGACCTTTCCCCGATGGTTATGAACAGCACCGTAACTGACTGAACACCAGATCTGTCACTCCAGGCTTTGTAGTATAATGCGGCTGAAAAATCAAGTTCATATTCTTACATTAATGCCTAATCTGTCGATATTAATCGACTTCGGACCTACGTGTTTCCTGTCAAGTGTTTAGAGTTACTATAAGTTCATATTGTGGACAGGCACCCGCACTATTTGTTGACAGAGCATGTCACTGTTAATGTTAAGAATCATCTCGGCATCCCATGTCCGCTTGATCTCAACAATTTTTTGATTTCCTTGCACAAATAGTTCAATCTGATGTGCAAGTTAGTCTTTTCTTTTTGCCAAAAAACTTTTCTTTGCAATGGATTGGGTGGGCTGTCGATCCCGGGAAAATACAGAGTGAGACCGGCTCCCGACAGCGGCGGCCATGTTAATCTTGATATTTTCTTGACGCCTTTTTTAAAAGGAAACCGTGTATGTTCTTTCGATCATTTTACGGAGGTTAAGACCTGCGATGCAGCCGCCTGCAACCTGTTGACGAGGTACGGCAGCCGGCTGAATTGTAGTTCCCAAGCTTATTTTTCGAACTCACATGGAAAACAATACAGAAGAACTTTCAGGAAAAAATCTGGCGACCGTCTCGCTCGCTACGCTAGGGGTGGTCTTTGGCGATATAGGCACCAGCCCGCTTTATGCCATCCGGGAATGTTTTCACGGTGAATACGGGATTGCGGCCGTGGCCGACAATGTGCTCGGTGTTCTGTCCCTCATCTTCTGGGCCCTGCTGCTGATCGTCTCGCTCAAGTACCTTATCTTCATCCTCCGGGCCGACAACGATGGTGAAGGCGGTGTTCTTGCCCTGACCGCCCTGGCCGTTTCGAAGAAGGTCGTGACCGGTAGAATCCAGGGAACTATGCTCGCCCTCGGCCTCTTTGCCGCCTGTCTGCTCTACGGCGACGGCATGATCACCCCGGCCATCTCGGTGTTGAGCGCGGTGGAAGGGCTTGAACACATCACCCCGTTGTTTAATCCCTACATTATCCATGTCACGCTTTTCGTCCTGGCAGGGCTTTTTCTTATCCAGAAGCATGGCACCGCCAGGGTGGGAGCGCTGTTCGGGCCGATCATCCTCGTCTGGTTCTGCGCCCTGGCCGGCCTTGGGGTAATCCAGATCGTCAAGAACCCGCAGATCCTGAGCGCCGTTTCCCCCTGGTACGGTCTCGCCTTTCTCCTCCACAACAAAATGCACGGCTTTGTGGTGTTGGGCGCGGTTTTTCTGGTGGTTACCGGCGGTGAAGCAATCTATGCCGACATGGGGCATTTCGGTCGGCGGCCGATCAGGCTGACCTGGTTCGTCGTCGCCTTTCCCGCTCTCGTTCTCAACTATTTCGGCCAGGGGGCCTTCCTTCTCACTCATCCCGAGGCCACCAGCCATCCCTTTTACGCCATTGTGCCGCACTGGGCCATCATCCCCATGGTGATCCTCGCCACCCTGGCCACCATTATCGCCTCCCAGGCCGTGATCACCGGGGCCTTCTCTTTGACCAGCCAGGCGATTCAGCTCGGTTACCTGCCACGCATGCGTATAACCCACACCTCCATGGCGCATATCGGCCAGATCTATGTCGGCCCGATCAACTGGCTGCTGATGATCTGCACCATCGGGCTGGTTGTCGGCTTTAAATCGTCGAGCAACCTGGCCGCCGCCTATGGCGTCGCGGTCACCGCCACGATGCTGGTCACCACCGCCCTCTTTTTTGTGGTGGCCTACAAGCGCTGGGGCTGGTCCCTGCTCAAGGCCGGTTCACTCACCGCCCTCTTCCTTACGGTGGACGTATCGTTCTTCGGGGCGAACATGGCGAAAATCTTTCATGGTGCCTGGTTTCCGCTGGTCATTGCCGGACTCGTCTACTCAGTGATGGTGACCTGGGAGCATGGCCGAAAAATCCTGGCTGAGAAGATGAAGGGCCTCACCACTGATCTGGGCGAATTCCTGACAGCGATCTCCAGGAATCCGCCACGGCGGGTCTCCGGCCAGGCCTTCTTCCTGACCCGGAGCCATAATCTGGTGCCGGCGGCAATGGTGCAGAATCTGCGGCACAACAAGATCCTCCATTCCGAGGTGTATTTTCTCAACATCCGTACCGAAGACATCCCCAGGGTACCGAATCTTGAAAAAATCGAAGTGGAGAAACTGGGCTCAGGCATTTACCGGATTATCGCCCACTTCGGCTTTATGGAGGAACCGAATATCGCCGTTATCTTCGCCCTGTGCCAAGGTCAAGGGTTACGTACCGCAATGAAAGAAGCCAGCTTTTTCCTCGGTCGTGAAAAACTTTCCATCGGGGACCGGCCCGGCATGAGCAACTGGCGCGCCCATCTCTTTCTCTTTCTTTCGCGCAATGCCATGGATGCTGCAGGCTTTTTCGACATCCCCTCCAATCAGGTCATCGAAGTAGGTGCGCAGCTGGAAGTGTAGGCGGGGGAAGTTCCGGACAATTCTCCTGCGCCGTCTTCGGCACGCTGGCCTTGCTTGCCACAGCCTCGAAGGTGATGACGGCTGAAAAAGAGAAGCAATCCGCGGTCCGTCTCAGCTCTCCGTTAAGTGCGCACCAGCTCGCTTTTGTGGTGCTCTTTCCCCTTAGCAACCTCGGCTTCTGACATCTCTCTCGCCGCATGGCCTTGCCATTTCTCGGATTCAACCCTACCATTTGCTTTGAAATCTTTTCGAACTCATCTCTTATCTGAGTTATCATATAAAAATATGAAAAAAACCAAGATCATTGCCACAATCTCCAACACGCGCTGCGATGTCTCCTTCCTCTCCCGGATGCACCGGGCCGGCATGGATGTGGTCCGCCTGAATACCGCCCATCAGACTCCGGAAGAGGCGCAGGTGGTGATCGACAACGTCCGCAAGGTCTCCGACCGGATAGCCATCATGATCGATACCAAAGGGCCGGAAATCAGAACGGCATCGGTCGGCACCGATATCCCCGTCGCGACCGGCGACATGGTCTGCGTCATCGGCGACAAATACGGCAAATGCGTCCCAGGATGCATCTGCCTCAACTACAATCATTTCGTCGAAGAGATGTCGGTCGGCGACCGGATCCTCATCGATGACGGGGATATCGAGCTGGAGGTGCGGGAAAAGGAAACGGGCCTCCTGAAATGCGAGGTGAAAAACGACGGTACTATCAAGGCCAGAAAGAGCATCAATCTCCCTTCGGTCAAGACCCGGAAATTACCCGCTCTCAGCGAAAAGGACCTGTCCTTCGTCGAGTTCGCGATCGAGCAGGACATTGATTTCATCGCTCACTCCTTTGTCCGGGGCAAGGAGGATGTGCTGGCCATCCAGAAGATCCTCGATGCCGGGAAAAGCGGGATCAAGATCATTGCCAAGATCGAAAACCAGGAAGGCGTCGACCATATCGACGAGATCCTCGACCATGCCTATGGGGTGATGGTAGCCAGGGGCGATCTGGCCATCGAGATTCCGGCGGAAAAGATTCCGATCATCCAGAAACGGCTGGTAAAAAAATGCATCGAACGGCGCAAGCCGGTGATCATTGCCACCCAGATGCTGCAGTCGATGATCCAGTCGCCCCGGCCGACCCGGGCCGAGGTCTCCGATGTCGCCAACGCCTGCTTGGACCGGACCGACGCAATCATGCTGTCGGGGGAGACCGCCTACGGCAAGTATCCCCTCGAAGCGGTCCAGATGATGGCGAAAATTGCCGTCGAGGTCGAATCGGATCTCACAACCTTCACCGACGCGCCTTATGAAATCGGCAACAGCGTCACCAGTTATCTGGCCAAGGCCGCCGTCAAAGCCTCCCTGCGTTTGCCGACCAAGGCCTTGATTGCCGATACCATCAGCGGCCGGACCATCCAGAGTCTCGTCGCCTACCGCGGACAGAACCCGATTTTCGCCCAGTGCTACAGCGAGAGGGTGGTGCGTGAGCTGGCGTTGTCCTACGGCGTGCAGGCCACCTTCATGCCGGCCGACCTCTCTTCCCACGAATTCCTGCACAGGGCCCTCACCCGGCTGCTGGAGGAGAAGCTGGTCGAGCCGGAGAACCTGATCACCGTCCTGGCCGGCAATTTCGGCTCCGCCTACGGCGCCTCCTATGTCGAGGTCAGCACGGTGAAAAACCTGCTCGACCGGTAGCGCCGGGAGGCGAGGGAGCCATGGCCGAGGCCATTATTGTAAGGCCGGCAAAAAAGAACAGAAGAAGCGTGAGATAGGGGGCTTGTCCCAGTTGTACTCGCTACGGGTCTACATATAGTAGAGAAAAAGGAGGGGACGGAAAAGAGCGGGGGAGAAAGGAGTTTCGTTGATATCTTTCTCGGATTTGGGTAGATATAATAAAAACACAATTTACATGTTGGGCAAGAAGCTCATGATTGATAGTTCACACAAGGAGAACAGGATGAAGCTATATGTGGGGAATCTTTCTTATGAAGTCAGCGAATCCGATTTAAAACAGATGTTTGAGGAATTCGGCAAGGTTGAATCCGCGAGCATTATAATGGACAAATACAGCGGTCAGTCCAAAGGGTTCGGGTTTGTCGAAATGGATTCCCAGACCGATGCGCAATCGGCTATGGAAGCACTCAACGGCAAGGATGTGAAAGGCCGGACTCTTATCGTCAACGAGGCGCGTCCCCGCCCCGAAGGAGGCGGAGGCCGAGGGCCGGGCGGCGGTGGAGGCGGCCGGGGCCGGGGTCCGGGTGGCGGCGGCCGTGGGCCGGGCGGAGGCCGCGGCGGACAGGGCGGTTACCGGAGCGGTCCGGGCGGCGGCGATCGAGGCGATCAGGGCGGCGGCCGGAGGTAGCTCCTGCGGCGTCTTACTGTTTCAGGAGAGATGGGGGCGGCTGGCATCGATGGATGTCGGCCGTGCCCGTCCGGGAGAGCAGGGGTTACAGCGAAGATTTTTTCGCGCTTTTCGGGTGGGGCTTCTTGTCCTCCTTACGGACGCTTTTGACCAGTTGGCCGTCCTTGATGCCGCCCCGTTCTTCGCCCAGGATCTTTCCTTCCGCCACGTTCTTGCTGATTTTGGTGATGCGCAGCCGGCCGGTATGGATCTGTTCGACATCGAGAACCTCGCCGGTTTTCGGATGTTTGATCACTTCCCCCTCCCGGTAGACGATAAACTCGGTGCCGGGAGCGAGCCCTGAGTCGAGGCCAAGATCGATGACCACCGAGCCTGGAGATTTCTTTACCACGTAACCGGTCAGCGGAAAATTCCGGATGATGCTGGCGGTGAGTTGATCGACCAGACCGTGCAGGTCATGTTCGGATGTGCCGCGAAAACTCTCCGCGGCAATGATCTCCCCGCTTTCGACGCCGATCACCCGCGCGTTGACTTCGATGGCGCTCCGGTTCTTTATCACCGAACCGGTGGCCACCGCCTTTACCCCGAGTATTCTCCCCATGGCCGCGGCGCTGCTTTCATCGACGATGCCTGCGGCGGCCATCTTCTGTTCGACCAGGATCTTCTGCAGCATGGCCCGCTCGACCACATCGAAACGACCGCTCTTGACCATGCCGGTGGTGAACCATTCCGCCGCGATGGGACCGAGTCCCTTCGTTTCGAAGGCGTCGCCTGCCTGCTCGAAGTCGAGCACGGCGATCTTGGTTCGCTGAAACTCGGCCATGGCAGCCGTTGCAAGCAAACAACCCATCAAAGTGAGAAGGCAAATCCCCAAAAAACGCCCTGCCACGGCCGCCGATCGATGAAGTCTCATGGTCGTTATATCTGTGTATGTTGTTGAGTGAAGTCGAGAAACGGTGAGAAAAGACCTTCCGGCAGATATACCATGCAGCCGCATGTTGCAAAAGACAAATTGCCGTTATGGCTGGTGAGGGAATGTAAAATGAGTCTGATTCTGCTGTCATGTCTGTGGATCGGCTGGTGCGCCGTGCACAGCCTGCTGATCGATCCCGCCGTCGGCGGCGCCATCGAGCGACGGGTGCCGGGGATAGCCCGCTGCTACCGCCTGCTCTATAACGCCCTGGCCTTCCTGACGCTCTTGCCGCTGGCGCTCATCACCGCCCTGACCGGGGGGCCGCCGGTGTTCGGCTGGCAGGGCTGGGGGAACGTCGTCCGCGTCCTCCTGCTCGTCTGTGCCTTTCTCCTCTTCCAGGGCGGTGCCCGGAAATACGACATGCAGTATCTCCTCGGACTCAAACAACTGCGGACCGGGGAGGCCCCTCTTCTCTTGACCGATTCGCCCGAATTTGCCGCGGACGGGGTATTCGGCCTGGTCCGTCATCCCTGGTATCTCGGCTCCCTGCTGTTGATCTGGTCGGCGTTGCCCGAATATCCGCTGCCGAAGTTTCTGGCGGCGGTCATCCTGTCCTGCTATCTGGCGATCGGCACCCTGCTCGAAGAGCGCAAGATCCTGGCCCGCCACGGCGAGAGCTATCGAGCCTATCAAAGGCAGGTATCCATGCTTTTCCCCTGGAAATGGATGAAAAAGAAGCTGCCGTAAATCCTCCCTTACGTACCTTCGCGACTGTAAATTTTATGTAAGGTTGACGTTGATTTTCAACGAACGTCACGATTCTCCGTTTTTTCTGTGCTCGACCGGCGAAAATGGATGCTCCATTTTTCGTCAGGTTGTCCGCCGTCGCCCATTGGATACCACAATGTAAGATATCGAAACGGCAGAAATAAAATTTAAAGAATGGTTTCCATCAAATTCAATGAAAGAAATGATAAAAATTATGGAGCAGGGATTTGTAGATAATATTATGTAAAATTATATACTTTATTGACTTGTGATGTATACTGTGTACCGTTTACTTGAGAATTGTTCCCGTTATTTTTGAGTGAACAACCGAGGAGTGCACCGGGCATTAAGAGCGTAAAGTGTGATAGGAATTTTCGGAGATGCCGGGGCCTGATTTCCACCGATTGCAGAAGGCTGACACGTGTGGTCGCTGCCTGTCTGTGAAGCAGAACGAGGAGGATGTTCCGTGATTCGCAATTTCAATGATGACATTTCAACACCGGAAAAATTCGTTGTCACCCTGGAGCTGGTTCCTGGTCGGGAATCGAGCGGCCGGACCACCGACATGATCAAGGGGATTTCCAAGGAAGCCGCCCAGGACGGCAGGTTGACCGCCGTTTCGATCACCGACAACCCCGGCGGCAATCCCGCCCTCAGTCCCGATATGCTTGGCTACGAGATTCTCGACAGCGGCATGGATGTCATCGTCCACTTCACCTGCCGCGACACCAACCGGGTCGGCATGGAGAGCCGGGCGCTGCAGCTGGCCCGGATGGGTATGAAAAACATCCTGGCGCTCACCGGCGACTATTCCGGCAAGGGCTTCGGCGGCAAGGGCACCCCGGTCTTCGATTTCGACTCCGTAGTGCTTACCTCGATGTTCAAGGACCTGAACCGCAGGCTGATCAAAAC
>Ga0079306_1001905_pt1 | contig 12609 bp, 12 predicted proteins | sample Methanotroph_Enr_FD_79181 | JGI IMG/M metagenome (GOLD analysis project Ga0079306, IMG submission 79181) | Enriched soil microbial communities from Old Woman Creek wetland in Ohio, USA - Methanotroph_Enrichment_5 | ecosystem: Environmental > Terrestrial > Soil > Wetlands | place: USA: Ohio...
TCGTTTGCAGTTCCATGGCTTTATCCAGTTTGTCAACAAGCGGTTCTTCCCAATACTTCCTGAACTGCAGACCTGACTCATACATTTTTCCTTCAGACATCAGTTTTAGCGCTAGCCTGATATTCGTCACCGACCAGTTACTGCCTTTCCTTCGGGGTGTAAATCGTTGCATATACCTTTCTTCGTCAATCCGCTTGACGATTCCGTCAATCCAGCCGAAACAGAGAGCTTCCTCCAGCGCTTCCCTGTAAAGTATGCTTGCCTTTCCAGTATGCTTTTTAAAGTAAATGACCCAGAATTCATTCACTGATTCATGGTTTGACAATAGCCAGTTCCGCCATGCTTCACGGTTTTCAAAATGTGCCGAACCTGGGATTCTTTCCATTTCAGGTGGATACTATTAGTTAAGGCTGTCAGAATTAAGATGGGTCCCCAGCCATAAATTGAGTGCCTTAAAGACTTCTTCCTGCTGCGGTTTGCTCAAACTGCCTATGGTAGTTCCATGTGTCCCCTTGGCTTTGACTATCTTCAGGCTTCCCTTCCCGGGTTTTATCCTGGCTTGAGTGGCCCCCCAGGGATCATATTCACCATAGATATAGATCATATGCTGAGGATTGCTGCGAATGAACTTTTTCAGTTTCCTGATATAACTCATGTCCCACTTTAATGGGATTCCTTTTGGTACGAAAGCTGAATTCGGATAGTCCTTATGCTTCAGGTAACTTCTGAAAGGTCTTTCGTCGTATTCATAATATCCCAGCTGTGTAAAAAACTGGTAATTGGCAGCTGCAAAATAATCCAGCGGTTCTGTAAAATAGAATTGAGTTACTATCTGAACAAGGAAACGGACCAGTTTCTCAGGATCGGGAGCAGTGACCGAAGGCAGTTTGCTGCAATCAGCCGTGTATTGCCAGAAGGAGAACGGAAATTCAAGCACGGAATAATCAAAGGCAGTTTCCGGATCCATTATCTTGAAAGAAGTTCCTTGTTGTTTGCAGATCTTCTGGTACAACGGCAGGGTGATTTTCTTGTTTTGAAGCAGGTAGTCCTGGATGTCTTTGATTTGTTTACGGCATTCTTCAGTCCCGACTTTCGAGAAATGCCGGTCGATCCTTTTGTCCTGGAGTTTATAATTCAAAGGAGCAACATAGGGGATGGAAGCATCCACATCATCGGGGTAGAATACCTTGTACTCGGTTGCAGTTTGTCCTCCCTTGCTGACGCCGGTAGTCACCCATTTGCCTTTATATAACTTTCCGAACAGCAAGCGGATGGCATGATAATCCCCTGCATCCTGCTCGGCTGTCAGGTACTTCCAATCCATATTAGCAGGTACGGAAGCGCCAAAGTACCTGTGTTCAACATATATCTGGTTAGCATTGAGCAGTTGGGAAGGTTCATCCACCAGGTAACCATTCATCCATTCAGCGCTATAGCCTTCTGTTTCCATTACTACCGGGCGATCGAATCCCCTGTGCCCGATAAAAATCCGCTGCCTGAATTTAGGCCCTTCCGGCTTGTTGTGGTTTAAGGGCTGAGGTAACATGAGTACATAGAATTCCTTCCATGCAGATGAATCCACTTTTGTCACCTCTGCACCAGGAATAGCTTTTAAGAAGGAATAAAGGGGGCTATCTTGCGCGTCGCTAAGAAATGGCAGTAAAATAATGGTAAGGACGAGATATACAGGTAACTTCATAAATTGGTAGGATTGCTGTTGAGGAAGCAAAAGTATTTATTTCATTCAATTATGCAGCAAGTGGGCCTGTTGGAGTAACATTTATTTATGCACTTGAGATAGATGACAATTTGATATCAGGCATTCAATTGGGCTATTTTAAATTGCCGAATAGTCGAATTGTCTCATTGTCTCATTGTCTCATTGTCTCATTGCCGAATAGTCGAATTGTCTCATTGTCGAATTATCTCATTGTTGAATTTTCAAATAAAAGCCTTCTGCTCTTCACCCCCCGCCCCAATTCTTACATCTTACTTCATACTTCTTACCTCGTTATTTCCTCCTGTTCCTTAAATTTGCCGAAAAAACAATTATGCTGCTACCCCGGGAACAGGCGCTGGAATTATTGAAGAAGCATATCAGCAACGAAAGGATGATTGCCCATAGCCTTTCATCAGAAGCCGTGATGCGTGCCCTTGCCTTGAAACTTGGCAAGGATGCCGACCAATGGGGACAGGCAGGCCTCCTGCATGATATTGATGTGGAGGCAACCAATGCCGATCCATTGGTTCATGGGCCTGAAGGTGCCCGCTGGCTTGGAGAAATGGGAATTGACAGCGAGGTGGTCGACGCCATAGCAATGCATAATGAAATAGCTTCAGGTAAAGAGCGGAATGCTGAATTCCAGTATGCTTTGGCGGCAGGTGAGACTATCACAGGCCTTATCACTGCAACCACCTATGTGTATCCTGACCGTAAGATTGCTTCAGTTAAAGCGAAATCCGTTGTAAAAAGGATGAAGGAAAAGGCATTCGCGGCCTCGGTGAAACGGGAAAATATCCTTGAATGTGAAAAAATCGGAATTCCCATCGATGAATTTGCTTCAATTGCAATTACTGCAATGACAGGGATTGCAGAAGAAATTGGACTTTAAGGAACTGCTTTTGCAAACCATATTCAACATTTAATTACTTTTGAGAGTATGTTTCGGAAAATATACGATAGGATTCCCCGTTTCATTAAAAACAAATACTTCCTGGTATTAGTTCCATTCGCTGTGGCGATGCTTTTCCTCATCGAAAACAATATCCTTTTCTCGCAGATGAAGCTTTGGAAAGATCTGAACAAACTTCAAAAAGAGAAGGTGTTTTACGAGAATGAGATCAGGAATGACAGCATTCAGGTGCAGCGCCTGGTGAATGATTCAATGGAAGCTGAAAAACTTGGGCGTGAAAAATATATGATGAAAAGGGATAGTGAAGATATTTTTCTCATAGTCAGAAAGCCAAAGGTGAAAAAGTAACTCACTCACCCGGCATGAATCTTGATTTACCAGCCCCGCAAATTCTTACACTATGAAAATGACTGCCCCAGGCTTGATAGCCATAATGTTCACTTTAATTTCAAGCGGTTCCATGGCCCAGGAGGTCGCGCCACAACTGCCTGTTGATGAAGAAACCAAACTGATTACCTATAAAGAGGTAGTGCAGCAGGAAGGGACTAAGTCCGATTTGTTTAACCGGGCTGTTGAATGGATCAATAAGACCTATAAAAACCCCGCGGATGTTACCAAGGTGAGGAACCCGGAAACCGGCCTGATCGAACTCATACATCGGATTGAGCTGGCATACGATGAAAAGGGCGTTAACCGTTCCGGGGGGATAATCGACTATACCCTTAGGATAGAGATGAAAGAGGGACGGTATCGGTATACTTTCACCAATTTTAACCTTAAGCAGACTTCACGGGTCCCCATCGAAAAATGGCTGGATAAATCAGATAAGGCCTATACATCGTCATGGGACAATTATCTTTTCCAGGTAGACAAGGCAACACGCGAACTGATTGAAAGCCTTAAAAAAGGTATGCAACCTCCTGTCAAGAAAAAGATTGATGAATGGTAAACTGTTTTACTTGCTGAATTTTATCGGAATGCTACGCAGCCCTATTGCTGGTCAATATTGGGCTGTATCTTCAGGTCGAGTGTGTTGAGTTCAAGGGCAGTCAGGTTGCCGTAACCTGGACGATCGTACATGTAAACGCCGTTATCGAGTGCAATGAATTGATAGGCATTTGAATTAAGGCAGGAATAAATAAATTCCAGGTCCACAGGTACGTGGCCATGAATGATTCTACGCCCTCCCAGTTTTTCGGTATCGATTTCAAAATCACGTATCCACAGCATTGCATTTTCATCTTCAAAAATGTTCTCTTTCTTGAAGTTGAATCCAGCATGGACGATCAGGAACTCTTTATACTCAGCATAATATTGCAGGGAATTCAGCCATTCAACATAAATATCAGGCATATTGCTGATCCTCGTGAGGCCAAAACTTTTAACTGTGGCTTCTCCGCCAAACCTGAACCATTCCTTCCGGGTCTTCCCCTGTCCGCTTAGTTTTGGCCAGAATCCTTGGTTTTTCTCGCTTTCGATTACTTTAAGCAGGTAATCCTCATGGTTGCCTCTCAAAGAAATAACCATATACCCATTAGCTTCCAGCTGCATAATATAGTCTATAACTCCTTTGCTGTCAGGGCCTCTGTCAATAAAATCGCCAAGGATATAAAGAATATCATCTTTTTGCAGCCTGATCATATTCTCAACTAAATAGCTGAAGGTTTTCAGGCAGCCGTGTATATCAGGAATGACCCAGGTTTTCATCAAAATCAGTATATAGAGTATTTAGGTCGGTTAGCGAGTATGCAGCTTATTTTTTAGCTTTTCCCTGGTTGGCCACTTCTTCCATGAGTTTCCTGATCACTTCCGGATCACCCAGGAAATAGTCGTTCAGCAGGTTCAGATCATCATCAAATTCGAAGACGTAAGGGATACCGGTAGGTAAGTTAAGGCTCACGATATCCTGGTCGCTGATGTTTTTCAGAACCTTTATTACAGCGCGAAGGCTGTTCCCATGTGCTGCTACCAGGACCTGGTCCATGGTTTTCAGGGATTCGCGGATCATGGTTTCCCAATAAGGGATCATTCTTGCAACGGTTTCCTTAAGGGATTCAGTCAGCGGGGCATCATTGCCGATAGCTTTATATCTGGGATCAAGACGGGGATTGCGTGGATCATCTTCAGAAAGCGGAGCAGGAGGGACGTCATAGCTCCGCCTCCAGATATGCACTTGTTCGTCTCCGTATTTGGCGGCTGTTTCTGCCTTGTTCATGCCCTGCAGGTTACCATAGTGTTTTTCATTCAGCCTCCAGCTTTTCAATACCTGGATCCACATCTGGTCCATTTCTTCCAGTATTATATTCAGCGTTTTATTTGCTCTCTTAAGATAGGAGGTGTAAGCAATGTCAAATGAAAATCCATTCTCTTTCAGTACTTTACCTGCGTCATGCGCTTCGGCCACGCCTCTTTCTGAAAGGTCAACATCAGTCCATCCTGTAAAACGGTTTTCTTTATTCCAAACACTTTCGCCATGGCGAACAAGTACAAGCTTTTTCATAAAATACTATGTCGTTTAAGTTAATGTTCTTAGTAAGAAAAGGTTATCTGAAATCGGCTGCAAAAATACGCCTTTTTAATGGAAATAGCGGGGGGCAACAGCTCCTGAATTTTTAGAAATTGCATGTGATAATTTGTTATAAATTCGCATTTTACCTGTATCCTATATTTTCCCGGCATGTACCTGAAAACAACTCCTTTGCTTCTGCGTGCCCTCTTGCCTTCCAATCTTGAGTGGAAAATAAAAACCACGGGAAAAGAGATCTTCCTCACTTTCGATGATGGTCCCATCCCCGAAATAACCTCCTGGGTCTTGGATCAGCTTGATAAATATGAAGCAAAGGCTACCTTCTTCTGCGTGGGAGATAATGTCCGCAAGCATCCTGATATCTTTGCTGAAATAGGGTTAAGAGGACATGCTGTCGGGAATCATTCCTTTCATCATGTTCAGGCCTGGAAAACATCATTTGATAATTATATGCACGATGTAATCCTATGCAATGAATTGGTCAACAGTAAGTTGTATCGGCCTCCCCATGGACAGATAACACCGCGACTGGCCCGTGCACTTGGGAAAGACTACCGCCTTATCATGTGGAGCATCCTGAGCCGCGATTTTGACAGGAAGATGTCCGGCGTGAATTGTTTGAAATCGTCTCTGGATAATACATCTCCCGGATCAATCGTGGTATTTCACGATAGCATCAAAGCCTGGGACAGGCTGGAATTTACCTTGCCCAGGTTCCTTGAACATTTCAAAGATAAAGGCTACACTTTTATCCCAATTTCAACATAAAACCTGACAGGATTTGGAATCCAGACAGGTTTAAGTCACAAAAAGTCTGATATTTAATTCAATCCTTGATTCACATTTTTTACTGAATTTAAATCGCATTGAATCGGTTGAATTAAGAATAACGATTAACGAATTACAGAATGCAGGTGTAGTATTTCTTCCTACATTCCTATTTCATCATTCCCTCTCCCTACCTGGAAACGATGAATTTGCGTTTGACTTCCAGGTCGTGCGTAGCAAGAACCAGGATGTATGTACCTGGCGACAGCCGGTTCAAATTCAAAACCAGCCTTTCCGATGTGTTTTCAGTGATGTCTGCCTTGATCTTGTTTCCTGACAGATCTACCACATCCACATTCCGGAACCTGCCCAGGTTGTGTATGACACTGATCCTGTCGGTTGCCGGATTTGGTTGGATGTCCAGGTGTTTGCCGGCCGGCAGCTCGTTTTTGCCCATGGTAACATGGTTATTGCCGGAGATCAGCCAGTTTTCCGGGTCAAAATCAACTGAATCGACCATAAAACCAGGCTGGAGCTGAAATACCTGTCCCGTGTAGGTATTGTCCAGTATGACCAATGTGTCCTTGTTCTCTCCGAGGAGCCGGACGGGCAGGGGCAATCCAAAAAATGAAACAGAGGGATCTGATGGGGACTGGTTCACCGTGACGGAAAAGTTATCGGGGAAATCCTGTGTACAAATCAATGTATACGACGGGAATCCCTCTTTGTATATCCAGTTGTCGAAATACTCTGTCAGGTCTCTGCCTGAAGCGGTTTCCATATGCTGCTTGTAGTTTTCGGTGAGGGCAAAACCATAACGTAGGTCAGGGTCTTCGAGGTAGCTCCTTGTGCCGTTGAAAAAGGCAGAATCACCAATTACCCAACGAAGTTGATGAAGTACCATCGCTCCTTTGCTGTAAGAAAGGCGGGAGTCAAATATTCTCCCGATGTTGACTGTGTCTTCACAATACACGGCACCACCCGGTTCTGTGGTGATATAGGAAATTTCGTTGTGCTTCCAGATGGGCCAGTAAAGGTTGGGAGATGTTATCTCATACATCAGTCCGGTGCAATAGGTGGCAAATCCTTCGTTTAGCCAGATATCGTGCCAGGACCCGCAGGTAACCATGTCGCCGAACCACATATGAGCAAGTTCATGGGATAATATTTCCATGGTGAATGCTCCCTGTCCCAGGAATGTCATGGTTTGATGCTCCATACCTCCTCCCGCACCAAATTCAGCCTGCCCGTACTTTTCCTGTTCAAAGGGATATGCGCCGAACAGGCTGGCAAACACTCCATAAACGGGTAATAATCCCGAAGTCCTTGATCTGCAAAAGGCCGAATCTTCAGGGAACACATAATTCTCTATCGGGTATTGAACACCAGGTCCTGCAAAGTTTTCAGTATAATGAGCATAATTGGTGACTGCAATTGCGACCAGGTAGCTGGCTATCGGGTACCGGTGTTTCCAATGGGTAGCCGTGAGGTTTGGTCCATAGGGTTCTTCCCCCTGGAAAAGCCCGTTCGAAGCAACAACATATCCGTTTGGGGCGGCAACATATACATCAATTGAATCGATTTTATCGCTCAGGTCGTTTTTCGAGGGCCACCAGTCACTGGCGCCATAGGGTTCGGAGAGTGTCCAGAGCATCGGCACTCCATTGTGCTTGCCAATGCTGAATGCTGGAAACCCACTGTTTACAGGTGGAGACCCGTGGTAATAGATCGTTACGGAATCAAGGATCCCTTGAGGGATCAATTCTCCAAAATTAACCGTGACCAGGTTCCCAAAGTGAATGACCCCGACCTTGAAACCCCTGTGAAATGCAGAATCTGCATCCATTGCCGATGCAAGCTCGAACTGTATGGAGCTCATGTTAGCAGTGGTTGCTGTATAATAAGAGGTCACCGAACCCCTGATAGATGCTACGGAAGGATCAACAAGCCATTGGAACCGGTGATATTTAAGGTCATAATTGTTTAGTATACCGCTGGTATGCCTGGCAGTTAAAGAGGAATACCAGGATTTCTCGAAAGATGAGATAGTTTCGAGTGATGACGGGATAGCCACCTTCTGTGTGTATCCATTGAGATTTGGAAACAGGAGGAGGGCTACTATTGACAAGATGAAAGATGTTTTCATAACCAGGCTTTTTGAAACAGTAAAATTAACTACGAAAACGACTTGCCTGACAGATCTTGAATTGAAAACATGAGCGGTTGATTATTGTATCCGGAATTTTTATATATTTATATGCCAGTGCAACTTTGATGAACTATTCTTCCCCATTGCAATTGACAATTTTTAAGAATGGAATTATGAAGCGAATCTTACTTTTAATTTTTCTTCCCGGGATATTTAATTTGATATTTATTGCTTGCGATGATAAAGATGGAGATAAGAATCCGGGATATGGAAGTGTTGACTTATACCTGCTGGATAAATATAAAACAATGGATAATTCCTGCCAGATTGATGAGGCAACCGTCATAACGAAAAACAAGCCTTTGGTAGCTTATTCTGACCTCCTCCTCTATGACGCCGGGAATCATACATTCAGGATTTCAGATGCCGCCAGGGAGTCCGTTCAAAACCTGCAGCATTCTGTATTCGGGATTGCGTTTGCTATTAAGGCAAATGGCGTAATCGTGTATACCGGTTATTTTTGGCCGGGATATTCTTCAGCATCCTGCAATTGGGTAATAATAGATCCGCTTAGCCTGTATTCGGGGAATAACCTGAGAGTTCAGTTGGGATACCCTGGTCCGATCGAAGGGCAAGTGGTCCCTGATAAGCGAAATGACAAACGAATTCTCGACATCTTTGCCAGCGATAATAAGTTGATCAATTTTTAATTGATCTTGATTATCTTTGTCAATAATATCAATTGATTTAAGCATGATGGAAATTGGCAATAAGAAGAAATTTTCAAAGGATATTCTGGTAATTAAGGATATAGCATTAGCCACGGAAGTACTTATCCAACAGCTAAAGGAAGATATTACAATCCACATGAAGCGCAGGGGTGCGATAATTGGCATCAGTGGCGGGATTGATTCTTCAGTGACTCTTGCACTGGCTGTAAAAGCACTCGGTCCTGAAAATGTGCTTGGGATCATGATGCCTGAAAAGGAATCCAGTTCGGATAGCCTCCGGCTTGCAAAGGGTCTGGCTGATCAGTTTGGAGTCCGGACCCTGTTGGAAAACATTTCCGGCAGCCTTGAAGGATTTCGATGCTATGAGCGAAGGGATGAGGCAATTCAAAGGGTATTTGCCGAATATGATCCTGCTACCTATAAATGCAAGATCGGCATCAACCAGACAGGATTGAATACGAACCTGCCACCGGTTTTCTACCTGACTATCGTTGATCCGCAAGGAACCGAATCCAGGAAAATGATCCCTGTCAAGGAATACCTCCAGATAGTGGCCGCCTCCAATTTCAAGCAGCGCAGCAGGATGTGCATTCTGTATTATCATTCCGAAGCAAATCATTATGCTGTAGTTGGCACCGCCAATAAACATGAAATAGAACAGGGCTTCTTTGTGAAGCATGGAGATGGGGGAGTAGATATGCTCCCTATTGGTAACCTTTACAAATCGCAGGTCTATCAATTTGCAGACTACCTGGGGATTCCAAGGGATATTATCAACAGGACTCCTACCTCCGACACTTATTCAGCGGAGCAAACCCAGGAAGAATTCTTTTTCCAGCTTCCATTCAGGGAAATGGACCTGATTTGGTACGGGTTTGAAAACGGGTATCCTGCAGCGGAAGTGGGTGAAGTGATGGGGAAAACAGAAGACGAGATCAGTCACATCTACCAGAATTTCACGCGCAAGCAAAAAACTACGGAATACCTCCGTATGCAGCCTCTCAAGCATTATTGATCCTTTTCCACGCTGTTTTATTATCTTTATGGTTTTAAACCCTGCCGGGCCAGCTATCTCCCGGTACTCAGTTTGTATCGATTAAACAATTGTCCCCTATGACATTGATCCCACAACGATTGCTTGGTGAAGCATTATTGTTTTCTGCAGGCAGAAATCCAGGTAAAACAGCGCTGATTGTTAAAGGGAATGAATATTCGTATGCTTCCCTTGAACAAATGGTCCTCAACCTGGCAGGCCATCTGCTGAGATCAGGTATCCGCAAAGGCGACAGGGTAGCCATATATATGCATAATTCATTGGAGTGTGCGGTCGCGATTTATGGCGCTTCCCTTGCCGGAGCTGTATTCCTGGTTATTAATCCACAAACCAAAGCCCAGAAACTCCAATTTATCCTCAATGATTGTGAGGCTTCGGTTATGATCGCAGAGGCTATCCATATCGATGAAATATCACTTGCGTTGCATGAGGTTGTTTCAGTAAAGGAATTGATACTAGCCGGGAGGCTTGAAACTGAAATTTCATTCCCGGGGATCAGGCAGTTGTATTTTGAAGACGCAATAAATCACGGGGAAAGGAAAGCAAATCTTCCTGATGTTATCCCCAATGACCTGGCAGCCCTGATCTATACCTCGGGAAGTACCGGCTTTCCCAAGGGTGTGATGATGACCCATCAATCCATGGTTTTCACTTCATGGAGCCTGGTTCAGTACCTGAGGTTAGAGGAAACTGAACGTATCATGCTGTTATTGCCTCTCTCGTTCGATTACGGTCTCTACCAGCTTCTCATGGCTATCACGGTAGGAGGGACCCTGATCATTGAACAGTCATTTACTTTCCCTGCTTCAATCTACCGGTCGATCGAGCAAAACAAGCCAACGGTTTTTCCCGGGGTGCCCACCGTTTATGCCATGATGATTGCTTCGAACAAGGAACATGGGATCTCGTTCCCGGGAATTGAAAAAGTGACAAATACTGCAGCTGCCTTACCCGCTGATTTTATTCCTGATTTAAGGAAAATATTTCCCAATGCATTGATCTTTTCGATGTATGGCCTTACTGAATGCAAGAGGGTATGTTACCTGGAGCCTGAATTGGTTGATATAAAGCCGAATTCGGTCGGAAAAGCCATACCAGGCACAGAGGTGTACTTGTTAACCCCCGAAGGTGAACCTGTGAGCAAGGGAGAGCCCGGGATACTCTATATCAGAGGACCTCATGTGATGGTTGGTTATTGGAACCGCCAGGACCTGACGAACGAAATGCTGAAGCCAGGTAAAATACCCAGGGAAATGGTCCTTTGTTCAAACGATTGGTTCCGGATGGACGAAGAAGGCTTTCTGTATTTCCAGGGAAGGAATGATGATATTATCAAGTCGAGAGGGGAAAAAGTGAGCCCTGTCGAAATTGAAAACGTAATTTATGGTATCAAGGGTGTCAGGGAGGTAGCCGTATTCGGCAAACCGGATACAATTCTTGGGGAATCAATCATAGCTTGTGTTACAACTCACAGGGAATCAGGTCTTACCGAAAAGGATATAATGAAAGAATGCATCACGCACATGGAGCTTTTCATGATACCGCAAAAAATCGTCTTGCTCGAGGAAATGCCAAAAAGTGCAAACGGGAAAATTGACAAAAAGGGTTTGAAGAGTACAGTGCTGGAAATGAGCTAATAAGAAACGCCGCCAAAGCCGCATTATGGAAAAGAAGATTAATTCAATGATCTCCGGGCCTTTTGCTGTATTACTATTGTGATCTTTTGAAATAAACATTTTCAGGGGATATTATGTTTCTCCTGAATTATTGTATGTTCTTTGAATTGTTTCCGTAAACTGTTACTTGTTTATCAGCATTTTGTATTTTTACACTCCTCAAAAATTTATCTAATAGCAGTTGATTGCGGAAATAGAACAAATTTTATACAACTATTAAACTGGAATTAACTAGGATACCAATTAATTGAAAGATAATGTTTTCTCAAATAATGGATAAAGCAGTAGAAGTTAAGGATATAATAAGGCAGTTCATCGTAGAAACCACCTATACACCGACCGAGAAAATTAAAAATGATACATTAATTTTTGTTCAAGGTATATTTGACTCTATGGGCTTTATCTCCCTGATTAATTTCATTGAAGAAAAATTTGCAATCAGGGCTGATGACTCTGAATTGCTGGAAGAAAATTTTGAATCGATAAATGCTATATCGAACTTTGTAAACCGGAAACTCCAATAACCGGTCCCTATGTGCGGAATCGCCGGACTATTCAATTATCCAGTTGCCAGTGAACAATCGCTGGAAAATAACCTCAGGCGAATGCTATCCATCATCAGGCACAGGGGGCCTGATGAAACAGGTATGTATTTAGGCGGACAATTTGCCATGGGCAGTGTCAGGCTGAGTATCGTGGACCTCTCCACCGGGCAGCAACCGATTTGTGATGAATCCGGCAACTTCTGGATTGTTTTCAACGGGGAGATTTTCAACTACATTGAACTCAGGGATGAACTGATCAGCAGGGGTATTAAACTTCATACCAAAAGCGATACGGAAGTAGTGGTGCAGATGTATGCACTCTACGGATCGGAATGCCTGTCAAGGTTCAATGGGCAATTTGCCTTCAGTATATGGAATACGAAAAAGAAGGAACTGTTTATTGCCCGCGACAGGGTCGGGATTCGCCCATTGTTCTACTGGTCAGGAAAGGGTGCTCTCGCCTTCTGCTCAGAGATCAAGGGCCTTTTTACCCTCGATGGGATAGAGCGAAGGATCCGGTCTCAAA
>Ga0079306_1001906_pt1 | contig 12596 bp, 13 predicted proteins | sample Methanotroph_Enr_FD_79181 | JGI IMG/M metagenome (GOLD analysis project Ga0079306, IMG submission 79181) | Enriched soil microbial communities from Old Woman Creek wetland in Ohio, USA - Methanotroph_Enrichment_5 | ecosystem: Environmental > Terrestrial > Soil > Wetlands | place: USA: Ohio...
CTGGTGATGGAAGCCATGAAGATGGAGAACAATATCAATTCGGACCAGGAGGGGACCGTAAATGCAATCCAGGTGAAGAAAGGAGATTCCGTCCTCGAAGGCGACTTATTGATCAAGATCGGATAATTCTTTCAATTTCTATATTTCGGTGGCAGTAAAGCAGTAGCTTCCGATCATTAGTTGATTTTGTATCTTAGCCACATAAACAAATAAGAGGAATATTGACAAGCCAATACTCTTATGGGTTCATAATCAACGGTATGCCTGTAGAATCCCTGTTTTTTCTTGTTTTTATTCTATTCATTTCAGGCATGTTGGCCCTTGATCTGGGCGTTTTTGACCGTCATAGCCATGAGGTAAAATTCAAGGAAGCCCTGGTCTGGACTACAGTATGGGTCTCACTTGCTGCAGGTTTTTATTTCCTGATTCTTTATAAGGGAGAGATCATTCATGATCTGAATTCAATTGGGGATATACAGCAGAATATTCTTAAATACAAACACCCTATCCAGCTGGGAACCGCAAGTTTTCCCGAAGCACTTACTATTTACCGGCAGAACCTTGCCCTCGAATTTCTTACCGGTTATTTGATTGAATATATGCTTTCAGTCGATAATGTTTTTGTTATCATTCTGATATTCATTTCCTTTGGAGTACAAAAAATGTACTATAAACGAGTGTTGTTCTGGGGAATTCTGGGTGCGATCGTTATGAGGTTCATTTTTATATTCCTTAGCTCAGCTCTCATTCAACGCTTTGATTGGGTCTTGTATGTCTTTGGCATATTCCTCGCATTTACTGGTATTAAAATGTTTATTGAAAGGAATAAGGAAGGCAAGATTGAAACAGCCAAACACCCTGTTATCCGGTTCGCCTCAAAGCATCTTCCCATTTACCCCCATTATTTCAGGGGGCACTTCTGGTTCCGGAATAAAAAGGATAAAAACAAGCATAACTTTACACCCTTGTTCCTGGTTTTACTTGTGATTGAATTTACAGATGTAGTTTTCGCCGTCGATTCTGTTCCTGCTATCTTTTCTGTCACCCAGGATCCCTATATTGTATTCTTCTCCAATATTTTTGCAATACTTGGGTTGAGATCCTTGTTCTTTGTGGTGGCTCACGTCATCAGCATGTTGCGGTTTCTCAAACATGGGCTTTCAATCCTCCTCACCTTTATCGGGTGTAAAATGCTGCTTCATATTCAACTTAAGGAGTGGGGATTTACAACCGTTCATTCCCTGATTGTGATTGTTTGTATTCTTTCGGTTAGTATCCTGGCTTCCTTGATATGGCCTGACAAACGACTGGTAAATAAGAAAAAAATATTGAAACTTACTGGGGACGAACCTCCTGAGAGAATAATCTGATCATTCATTGTTATAATAAATTAGAAAACGCTGAATATGTTGGTCATTGGAATTGCCGGTGGGTCTGGCTGTGGTAAGACTACCGTGGTAAAAGAGATTATCAGGAGGTTACCCAAGAACTCGGTAACGGTCATTCCCCAGGACGCCTACTACTGGGACAACGGGCACCTGACACCCGAGGAAAAACTGGAAATTAATTTTGACCATCCCAATTCCATTGAATGGGATTTACTGGTAAAGCAACTGGACCAGCTCCGGAAAGGAGAACCCATTGAAATGCCGCAATATTCCTATGTATCCTGTGCCAGGGGTAAAGAAACAACACGTGTGGAACCCAAGCAGGTTATTATTGTTGAGGGCATACTGATCTTTACGGATAAGGAATTAATAAAGAGATTGGATATAAAAGTTTTTGTTGACGCGGAGAGTGATGACAGGCTTTCCCGTATTATCAAGCGGGATACGGTTGAGAGAGGCCGGGATTTCAGGCAGGTCCTTGATCACTACGGCAAATGGGTGAAACCCATGCACCTTCAATTTATCGAACCTACCAAGCGCTATGCTGATATCATTGTTCCGCAGGGAGGCGAAAACAAGGTCGCGGTCCAGGTAATTGCCTCCAGGATTCAGATGAAACTAGGTTCGGGAGAATAAGGATAAAGTGCAAAATTCGGGAACATAAAATCTGTTTCCAGGGTTATCAAGATTCTATGTATTGAATTTATTGTATTTCGGGTTGGAGTGTATAAAACGGAAGACCTGCTGTCGGTAAGAAATGTAATTATTCCTGTTATTCCTGTATACCGGGTAGCTAGTTCAGTTTTGAAAATATCATTCAGGGAAGGCTCGCTGATCATACAAACAATTTGAGTACCAAGCCTGGTTCAGCAAATTGAACAGGTATCGGGCTAGTGTCCAATTCCAGGCAGAAATTCTGACAAAAATGCATGATTTCTGACAATAATATGTCATTATGACGCTTGTATTCAGTTGTTTATGATTTGGAACAAGAGTTGAGGAGGATTAATCAAATCAATAAATTTTAAACGAAAGGAGGACATAGCCATGTTACCAATTTTAAAACGTAATTCGCTCTTCCCCTCATTTGTTGATGAGTTCTTCGGGAAGGATTTGCCGGGGTTCTTCAACCCCGAGAATGGGATAAGCAGCCCATCTGTCAATATTATTGAAGGAAAGGGAGATTTCAGGATTGAAGTGGCCGCACCCGGGCTTAATAAGGAAGATTTCCACATCAACCTTCAGAACAATGTACTTACCATCTCTTCGGAGAAGGAAAACAAGCAGGAAGAAAAAGATGAACGCTTTATGCGCCGGGAATTCAGTTATATTCAATTTAGCAGGTCATTCAGCCTTCCGCTGAGTTGCAATTCAGAACGGATAAATGCTTCTTATAATAATGGGGTACTCAGTATCACAATCCCCAAGAAGGAAGAAGCAAAAGAGAAGCCTTCAAGAGAGATAGCAATTGCATAAAGTGAATTATTCTTTGCATCAAGAGCCTCCGAAAGGGGGCTTTTTTGTGAAAGGTAGTTGAAAATGAGAAGGTGATAGGGTAAAAAGGAGATGTTGGGAATTTATTTTACCCGTTATCACTCGCATACCATTCGGCAAAGGAGGTTACTGTTTCACGAAGGCGGAGGTTGTGAAGCTTTACACTGACCGGCATCAAAGGATTAAGCCGCGAAGCAAATTCGATCAGAAGGTTTTCACTTGTCGGCTGGAATTCGACCAGGATTGTCTTACCAAAGACTTCTGATTTTAGTGGCAGGAATTCATCGGCAGATTCCCGGTTGAGGACCAGTGCATGATCAAATTCCTCGACAATACTTTCCCGGACAATTTTTTTAAGATCGCCAAAATCCATCAGCATCCCGTTTTTGGGGGAGTTGGCGTCCTGAATGGGTGTCCCGATTACAGTGACATACAGTTCGTACGAATGACCATGGATATGCCGGCAAGGCCCATCATAGCCTTTCAGTGCATGGGCCATCTCAAATTTGAATTCCTTGGTAAGCCTGATTATTGACAAAGTCCGGTAGTATTAAAGGTTAATTCTTTATGATCCTGCTATAACAAACCGTCTGGTCATTTCCACGGTAGATATTTACAAAATAAATCCCGGGGGGTAATGATTCAACATTAATCCTGGCAACATCTTCTTCCCATGAAACAGGAACTTTGATTTGCTTTGCCGTAGTAGAATAAACAAGGATGTTGGGAATATGTTTGCTATCAAGGGAGGGGATCCGAATTCTGCAATTAGTGCTTACAGGATTAGGATATGATTCAAGTATTACGGGGTTATCCACTTCCAACAGGCCTGCATTGGCTGCCCATATGTTCTGGGCATACTCCGGGTGGTCAATAAATGGGTTCCTGTTTTGCTGTAATGCATACACAGCATTATTCCTGTTGGTTTCTTTCTGTGATACAGGATCCGACTGGCTCCACAGAAGGAGCATGATCATTGCCCATGGCTTTAGTTGCGAACCATTTGTCATTTCACTTCCGGCCCAACCATTATCTTCCTTGTAATAGCGTGTAGCCATATAAAAATAGGAACGGGCAAAATCCCCTTTATATTCATCGATGGGTTCAAAAACTGTCCCTGAATACCCCGGAGCTGAGCAATCGCCTAGTTTACTTCCATTATCAGATGTCCAGGAGGTTGAGCCTACTTTGCCATAAGGGTAATTTGAGCGCTTGTTGTTTACATATCCATCGGTAGGGTATAGATGGAACAGGTCGGAATACATGGGAGTCTGATCACTGAACCAGCTTTTGGGCCAGGAGTGTTCCCTGTTGAAACAATCGCCTTCACCATTATAGCTTCCACATTGATCACTTCCAAAAGTGAATTCATAGGGTGGTATGGCATTGGGTATATCAGAATACATATCCCAAACTTTTCCATTGGGTTTTTTATCCGTCGTCTTGAACGCGTCCCAAAGGGCATCGTAACTAATAACTGTATGGTTATCAATTATGTCATGAAGTGCTTGCTGTAATGCAGTCCCGTATTTGCCGGAGGCTGGATCGTAATACCCCTGTGGGGGCTGCGCATAAGCGAATAAACCTGCAGTGAAGAGTAAAGTAGCTAAAAGGAAGAGTTTCATATTAGTTAGTTGAATTTCGTTTATTTACTTATTTAAAAGCCTATGAGGCTGATAAGCATTTTGAGTGCAGCAGCCAGAATGATAAGCCCCCCGATAATTTCAGGTTTAATGCCGAATTTTACCGGGGTGTTGCGGGAACTCAGGTAAAACCCCGCAAGGAGCGCCACTGTCTGGAAAACTATCAGGATAATCCAGGCGGTCATTAGGACGTCAACCACCAGCCCGACAGCAATCCCCAGGAGTAATGGCAGTATCCCTTCGGAAAGTGAAAATATGGTTAATTCCCTCTTTTCGGTCAGGATGGATATATTTTCAGGCCGGCTTCCTATGGACTCGAAAATAATCTTTAGCCCGATAAACAATAGAAGTCCAAGTGAAATATAGTAGTTTGAATTCTCGGCCAGGATGCCAATCCTTATTCCCAGCCAGAGTCCCGCACCTAACATCATCACCTGCAAAAGGAAAATAATTGTACCGGTCTGCAATTTCTGGTCAAAGTCTGTCGACTTCAGGGAACTGCCTGAGTATAAAAAGCTCATGAATGAATTCAGGGCAAGTCCTGAGGCAAGTATAGCTATTTGGATGGAATTCATTGATGATTTTTCTGGTTGTAATGAAGGTAATTATGTTTCAGGAGGGACTATTAATGCTTATAAACAAGGGCTGCAATCTTCTCGAGGTTGATCCGGTCGATCTCGTCGAAAGAATTGAATGCAGTACTGTCGATGTCAAGTACTGCAACAATAGTTGAATTTTTGTCAAGTACAGGTATTACAATTTCGGAATTTGAGCGTGAATCGCAGGCTATATGGCCCGGGAATTTATGAACATCGGGTACGATTATACTTTGTTTTTGATTCACGGAAGTCCAGCAAACCCCGGCGCCCTGAAGCACCTGGCAGGCGACCGGACCCTGGTATGGTCCGACAACAAGCTTGTCTTCCTGTACCCTGTAAAAACCACACCAAAAAAAGAAATCGAATTTATGGCTCAGAATTGCCGCGATGGTAGCCATACGTGCGACAGGATCACCGGTTTTTGTCAGCAACCCTTCCAACTGAGTAATCACACGTTCGTAACGGCCTTGTTTTTGAGCAGTTTCCATGAATCAGAAAATGGGTTGCAAAAGTACAAATGTTTTGGCTTGGATAGTAAAGCCTTTCATAATTGATAGGATTGCAGGCACAGGCTCCGGACAAAGCAAGGATTCTCATTCTGTCAAAAAAGGATTCATAATCCGGAATCCTCAATCCATAATAATCATCTTATGAGTGACAGGCGGTATCTGCGAATCCAGGAAATAGAAATAAATCCCGGCTGGAAGTTTCTTCCCGTATTCATCCTGCCTGTATATGGTAATTTCACTCCTTCCAGTCCCAGGTAACGGAATACCTCTGACTATTTCACCTATAGTATTCATTATCAGAATTTTTCCAGACTTGTTGGGAATTGTAGAAAATGAGATGCTTGTTTGATCGTGGAATGGATTGGGAAAATTCTGCCCGATAAGACCGCTTTTTTTCTTCCGGGCTTCTTTCCACCCCAGGTTCATGCCGCCGCAGTCACTACTGAAAGGATTGAAAAAGGAAAGGGAATCCAGCATGGGGCTTTCGATGATGAAGGAAGTGGATCCGACATAGTAGCGGGTTGTGTCCTCGGGTTCGGTGTAGTATACATTTACCGAATAAGTTCCAGGGTTCAGGGGGCCAAATGTGATAGAGTAATCGAAGGAGCAGAAACAATAGGCATAATCCCCGGTGTCCCTTTGAACCCATGTAATTTGCTGGTTTTCTTCTTCAATCTGCATGATGTACGAACTGGCACAATTGCGCCTGGCATCCATATCCCATATTGTCACTGAATTATTGAATGTAGATGCGAAAATAGTATCATTACCCAATATATCCTGGCAAACCGTGTTGAATACGAATAGGTGAAATACTGCCAATAATAATAAAACGGATTTCATATCTAATTAATTTATGTATAAAGTTATGACAAATGATGGTTAATTTAACTACGGTCAAATGAATTTTTCAAAAATTTGAATCAAATATTTCTACCAGTCAAATGATTATTATAATTTGTTTCAATCAGCCTCAATGCATAAAAAAAGCCATAGCATGATTACTACGGCTTTTGTTCCAGGAATATTTTATGATCAGTCTTCAAGGATGGCTTTTACCCCGGGAAGTTCCTTGCCTTCGATGGATTCAAGCATGGCACCGCCTCCAGTGGAAACATAGCTTACCTTGTCAGCCAGTTTGAATTTGTTGATGGCAGCAACTGAGTCTCCGCCGCCTACCAGGGAGAAAGCTCCATTTGCCGTGGCATGAGCAACTGCCAAAGCAACCTCTTTTGTTCCTTTCTGGAAATTGCAGAGTTCGAAAACGCCCATCGGCCCGTTCCAAAGAATGGTTTTGGATTCATTCAGCACTTCGGTAATCATCTTAATGCTTTCAGGGCCGATATCGAGTCCCATCCAGCCATCAGGAATTTCACCTGATTTGCAGAGCTGTTTTTCGGCATCATCTGCAAAGGCATTGGCAGCAATAGCATCCACAGGGATGACAATGTTAACTCCCAGTTCTTTTGCGCCGAAGAGTATATTTTTGGCCAGTTCAATGAAATCAGGTTCAACCAGGGAGCCGCCAATCTTGCCCCCTTGTGCCTTGATGAAGGTGAACATCATCCCGCCCCCGATCACCAGGTTGTCGACTTTGCTAAGGAGATGGTTGATGATCTCAATTTTGCTGGAAACCTTTGCCCCGCCCAGTACAGCTGTAAATGGACGCTTGTTGTCCTCCAGTACCTTTTTGATGGCTGTTACCTCATCGCGCATCAGGTAACCAAACATCTTGTCGTTTGGAAAGTATTTGGCAATCAAAGCTGTAGAAGCATGGGCTCTGTGTGCGGTTCCGAATGCGTCATTAACATAGCAATCGGCAAGGCCGGCCAGTTTTTTTGTGAACTCTTTCTGCGATTCCTTTACTTTAGTTTTTGCGGCTTTCTTTTCCTCATCAGTAGCTGTTTCCGGTAAACGGGGCTTGCCTTCTTCTTCTTCATAAAAGCGGAGGTTTTCGAGAAGTAAAACTTCTCCCGGCTTCAGGGCAGCTGAAAGGTCAACAGCGCTTTGGCCAATGCAATCATCGGCAAACTTCACATCCTTGCCCAGTTTTTCGCTCAGGTAAGGCAGGATATGCTTAAGGGAAAGCTTTGCTGACGGACCTTTGGGCCGCCCGAGGTGTGACATGAGGATTACGGATCCACCTGAAGAGAGAATTTTATGGATGGTTGCCATTGCGGCATCTACGCGGGTTGTATCAGTGATTTTGAAGTTTTCGTCCAGGGGTACATTAAAATCAACGCGAACTATAGCACGCTTCCCTGTAAAGTCATAATTATCAACAGTTTTCATGTTATTTATTTAATTTCGTGATTAATGCAAAGGTAATAAAAACATCTCTACAGCATGATTTTACTGTACCTTTGATATTTTTGAAAGAGCCTTATGAAAACCTATAACGGAGCTTCCAGCTCAAAACTGCCAAATACCGGTACTTCAATATTTGCTGTTATGTCGGGCCTTGCCAATGAAGTTGGCGCCATTAATCTTTCACAGGGGTTTCCTAATTTCCCGGTCTCGGAGAAACTAATTGAACTGGTTCACCATTATATGAAAGAAGGGATGAACCAGTATGCGCCCATGCAAGGTGTGTTAACGTTGCGGGAAGCAATAGCGGCCAAAGTGCAGGACACATATGGGATTGCCTATGATCCGATAAATGAGATTAACATTACGGCTGGCGCTACAGAGGCTATATATGCAGTAATTGCCGCGATGATCAGGCCGGCTGATGAGGTGATAGTGATTGAACCGGCCTATGACAGCTATGCTCCAGCAGTTGAATTAAATGGCGGTATTGTCAGGTATTCCTCCCTGATGGTGCCCGAATACTCAGTGAACTGGGCTGAGGTCCGAAGCCTTATAAGTTCACGGACCCGGCTGATCATCATTAATTCACCTCATAATCCAACCGGTTCTGTTTTGGGCTCAGCTGACCTCGCAGAACTTGATAAGATCACCCGTGGGACTGACATTGTCATTATGAGCGATGAAGTATATGAACACCTGATATACGATGGGTTAAGGCATGAAAGTATCTGTTGGTATCCTTCCCTGGTTTCACGCAGTTTTGTAATAGGCTCCTTTGGCAAGACTTTTCATGCTACCGGGTGGAAGACCGGTTTTGTAATGGCCCCGTCAAACCTGATGACTGAATTCCGAAAGGCTCATCAATTCATCGTATTCGCGGGAAATACTCCTATGCAATATGCCATGGCTGAATACCTAAGGGATAAAGAAAACTACATCCATCTGCCAGTGTTTTACCAGCAAAAACGGGACTTTTTCGCTAACCTTGTCCGTGCATCGCGGTTTAACATTATCCCATCGTATGGAACCTATTTCCAGTTGCTGGATTACAGCCGAATTTCCGATGAAACTGAAATGGATTTTGCGATACGGCTAACAAAGGAATTTGGAATAGCCTCGGTCCCGGTTTCACCTTTTTACCACGAAAAGGAGGATCACCGGGTACTGAGATTCTGCTTTGCGAAGACTGAAGAAACACTGGAAAAGGCTGCTGCCATCCTTTGCAGGATATAGAATATTCAAACTTCAACTGTAACCATCCGTGGTAAAAAATATGCCATAAATGCACGGATGAAGACAAATGGTAATTTTACTCCGAATTCACTCAGCCTGACGCGGAAATGTGATAAGAGGAAAAAGAATGACAAAAGAATGACTACAGACTGACCATTGAACCCCTCCCTGCCATGAACAATCTCATCGTAACCCTGATCCAACCTGACCTTGCGTGGGAAGATAAAGACAAGAACCTGGCAAAATTTGAACAATTGTTCCAATCATTAAAGCAAAAACCTGATCTGATTGTATTGCCGGAAATGTTTAATACCGGCTTCGTGGTGGAACCCCATTCGATAGCCGAAGTGAAGGATGGACCTACGATGCAATGGATGGCCCACCAATCGGCGTCCTTTGGTTGCGTAATTACCGGGAGCCTGGTTGTGGAGGAGAATGGAAGTTTTTACAACCGACTGGTTTGGATGCTTCCGGATGGTACCTTTTCAACCTATGATAAGCGCCATTTGTTCAGGCTGGGGAACGAACACATGCAGTTTTCGCAAGGCAATAAAAAGCTTGTAGTTGAGCTGAATGGCTGGAAAATTTGCCCCCTGGTGTGCTATGACCTGCGGTTCCCGGTCTGGAGTAAAAATACTTTTTCTGATGGGGCTTATGAGTATGACCTCCTGATTTATATAGCAAACTGGCCTGGACGACGGAGTTTTGCTTTCAGGCAGTTACTCATTGCACGTGCCATTGAGAATCAATCCTATGTAATCGGGGTTAACCGGGTTGGAATGGATGGTAAAGGGGTACTGCATCAAGGAGATTCGGCAATACTTAATTTCAAGGGTAAGCACCTTCTCGAAATTCCACCCGGAGTTGAGGACATGGAAACCATAAGCCTTGAATATAAAAGCCTTAAGGAATTCAGGGATGGTTTCACGGTAGGATTGGATTGGGATGAATTTAAAATATACGGATGATACCTCTTATGCAGACATTGGCAACCGCTGGCGGAAATTCGACAGGAGAAATAAATTCAGATAGGGAGATTGTTTGAAAACTGAAATACCATCATTGAAAAGAATTTGGGAGATAGCCTGGCCAATCATGATCAGCCTGGTAGCCCAGAATATTGTGGGGGTTACCGATACAGCTTTCCTCGGAAGGGTAGGGGAAGTGGAGTTGGGAGCATCAGCCATTGGAGGGTTGTTTTATATCATACTGTTCATGGTTGGATATGGATTTACTACAGGAGTGCAGATACTGATTGCCCGCAGATATGGGGAAAAGAACTATGCTGAGATAGGGAAAATTTTCGATAACAGCTTTTATTTTCTAGGGCTGACCACACTCCTGGTGACCTTGCTCATTTATTTCACCTCCTCTTCCATTTTAAAGCCCTTCATTTCTTCACCTGCAGTTTTCAAAGCAGCCACTACATTTCTCAGCTATCGTGTTTTCGGATTGTTTTTTTCTTCAGCGGGATTGCTGTTTCGTTCATTTTATACAGGGATTACATTCACGCGATACCTTAGTATAAGTTCCGGAATCATGGCAGGTCTCAATATTATTCTTGCGTACGCTTTCATTTTTGGAAAATTTGGATTTCCCGAAATGGGAATTGCCGGCGCGGCAATAGCTTCCTGCATATCAGAAGTATGTTCGTTAATCTTCCTGATGGCCATCACTCTTCGGAATAAAAGGTTCAAAGCCTATAACCTTTTCCAGTGGGTCAAACCGGAATTGCTGATTATTAAAAACACATTGGGCGTTTCGATCTTCGTTATGATACAATTTGTTCTTTCGCTGAGCATTTGGTTTGTGTTTTTCCTGATCATTGAAAAAATGGGTGAAAGGCCATTAGCTATTTCGAATATCGCCCGATCCGTCTATATGTTCCTGATGATTCCCGGATGGGCGTTATGCTCTGTGACCAATACACTTGTAAGCAACGTACTTGGTGAAGGGAAACCGGAGCAGGTCCTTCCCATTACCTTCATGATAATGAAATACAGTATAGTACTGCTTTTAACCGTGATTGCCGTAGCCGCCTTTTTCCCGTACCAGGTAATTGGTATCTATACGAACAATACCAACCTCATTGAAGCCAGCATTTCCACATATTATGTCATACTTTCCGCCTTATTCATGTTTTCGATCATGAGCATTTTGTTCAACGCTGTTCTGGGAACTGCAAATACAAGGATAACCCTGATCATCGAAGTAGTGACCCTGTCATTTTACGTTTTCTATACCTGGTTGATCGCGATTGTCCTGAAGCAACCCATACACATCGTATGGACCAGCGAATGGGTATATGCCCTGTTTCTTGGAACATTATCCTACTGGTACCTAAAGAAAGGTAACTGGATTGCAAGGAAGGTCTGAGCGACCCTGATCTGCTTCATGACAGAAACTTCTTTATCAGTATATACAAATGAGAGAAAAAACTAAATGGCCAGGCATTACCTTTATTATAGGTGTAATTGCCCTGATAATTGGCGCAATAGATCCCATGGAAGGGTCCATAGTAATAATAGCCGGCAGTGCGGTTGTTGCCTTATCTGCATTTGTGAAAAGTGACAGGCATTGGAAAATATTCCTGTCAGCATTTATCATGATCGCATTCGGTGTGTTTTTCCTGTTCTACTTCTCATCTCTGGGCGGCTTTGGGGGTAAATCAACTCTTTCCTGGTGGTGGGGCACCTTAATACTGCCTTATCCCATAGGTTGGCTGGTGTCGATAATTGTATTGATTATCAGGGCTTTTAAGAAGCCGAAAATAGTGTCCTGAGTAACAATGGGTGAAAATGAGAATTAGAACCCTGGATAAGGATTGCCATTTGCGGGCAATTAAAAGAAATGTTAAGGAAGGATGATAACATTCCAGACTCAATTTCATTGATGCAATGCGCTTGTCGGAATCCGGTTCAATAACTTATACCGGTTTTGGATTATAACCTGCCAAAACCGAATAAAATTTGGTAACTTTATAAATGCTTTTCTCCTGGTTAATATAAAATTCAGAAATATAGCGGGTAAGCAGATGGTGATTTTACCTGCAACTGGAAGCACTAACCTTTTAAACCAGAAATATGAAAAACTTCATCCTGATATTTTTTGTCCTGTGTTTTTCAAGAAGCCTGGAAGCGCAGACATGGAAAGTGGAAGTGCAGAGAATTTCCGGCAAAACAAAGGTTGAAAAATTGAAAATCAAACCTAAAATGAATGTATCAATCGGAAGTTTACTTGTAGACAATGATTCAGTCAAGGAGAACCGGTACTTTGACGGCCTGTTTATGAGTGGAAACAGTGAATATATTCAGTTAAGGTTAAAAGAGGTCAAGGAGAACAAAATATTTACAAACGGGAACAAAATGCAGGCATCCACACCGGCAAAGAACTATTTCCTCGTACCGCCTCCTGATTCCA
>Ga0079306_1001909_pt1 | contig 12555 bp, 10 predicted proteins | sample Methanotroph_Enr_FD_79181 | JGI IMG/M metagenome (GOLD analysis project Ga0079306, IMG submission 79181) | Enriched soil microbial communities from Old Woman Creek wetland in Ohio, USA - Methanotroph_Enrichment_5 | ecosystem: Environmental > Terrestrial > Soil > Wetlands | place: USA: Ohio...
CTAATTTCTTAGCCAATACTTCTGCTTTAGCCTGGTTTACTTTAACTTCAGCTTCAATGCGCTTTTTGTCCTCGGTTTTTGCTTTCAGACCAATATCTTTTTTAGCGCTTTCAATTTTGCCGGTTTTCACCGTCTTCCATTCTTCGAATTTAACCTGTGCCTGTTCTTCAGTCATAGCGCCTTTAGCAACGCCTTTCAACAAGTGATGCATATAGGCTACGCCTGTGTATCTTAGGATCGCCTCAACAGTTTCAGTAGGCTCAACACCTGTTTTTACCCAATAAAGGGCGCGGTCAAAATCAAGCTGAATGTCGGCTGGGCGGGTAATCGGGTTGTAACTGCCAATTTTTTCAATAAAACGTCCGTCACGTGGTGCACGACCATCAGCAATCACGATATGGAAATAGGCCTGGCCTTTTTTCCCAAATCGCTGTAATCTCATCTTTGTTGCCATGTAAAATGTATTTGTTAATTGGTTAATTATAAAACCTTGTTTGATAAATAGTTATAAATATCTGCAGGTTTTTATTTTAAGGCTGCAAAGGTAGGATGTAATTTTTGATTTTCAAAGCATTACAGTTCGGATTTATAAAATAATCTGCCATCAAATTATTGGGATACACTGGAATTGCGTCTGGAGTGGTTCGGAAGCCTGTAATATCGCTTTACCCCTGGCAACAATGTGAGTAAAAGTATGAAAACGCCATACAGTCCATAAGCACCTTGAATTATCGAGCCGGTACCCAATATCATCATTTGAATATTGATCCAGATGATCAGCATGATAGCCATATATAACGTATAAGTCCAGGCCCAGTGATAGCTTTTATATATATTCAACCCATTAATGATCGGCCAGTTTGGTTTGAAAATCAAAGGGAAAATAAGGAATAGCGGGAAAAAACCAAGCAATAAAAAAAGAATTATACCCGGGATCAGATAACTTGAAAAAATTGTGCCTTCCAGTAATGTTATAGGTAATTTTATAGTATTACCCGAAGGATCATTCATCAGGCTGATTCCTCCGAATAATGCACCAAATGCCTCAAATGCGACTGCAATGATTAAAATGTAAATTTCAACTGTTTTGCTTTTAGTTTTCATTATTTCCGGTTCCCTTTCTGTTCATGTGTTGGATTTTTGATCATTTTCTGCCCGATGAGTATATATGTAGTTATGAAATTGTTAAATTTAATGAGATATCAAATCTACGCGAGGCTGATCCGGACACAAAAGTGTTCAATTCAACTCTCTAACTTGAATATCCTTGTATGAAACTAAAATTTTGGGTTTAATTACAGGATCAGGCATGTTTGCACTTGCAGGTTGAAAAGCGTAACAATTATTTAACAAAGCTATAATTTTTCTTTAAACATGAACATTTTAACCATTATTTTTTCATTTGAATGAATATTGAATGGTTTCCCAGGAATCGGGCCATAAATTTCCGGCATCTTCCTGGTCTTTCAGCACTTTTGTTCTTCATTCATTGATTTACGAGAATTTATCAACACTTGATATTCGGCTGCATTAAAAAGGTACCTTAGCAAATTCCATAAGGATATGGTAAAAAACTGATAATCAAGTATTACATGCCCAAATTTAGTCATCTTCACGTACACTCCCAATATTCATTACTCGATGGTGCTGCCGAAATACCGGCCATGTTCGCTAAGGCTGTTGCCGATAAAATGCCGGGTATTGCACTTACCGATCATGGCAATATGTTCGGCGCATTTCAGTTTATTTCAGAAGCGGAAAAAATCAATGGCAAGCACGCCGCACCTGTCATTAAGCCAATTCTAGGTTGTGAATTTTACCTTGTCGAAGACCGTCACCGCAAGAAATTCGGCGGAGGAGAAAAAGATGTACGCTATCATCAACTGCTGCTTGCCAAAAATGCCACAGGCTACAAGAACCTGGTTAAATTGGCTTCACTGGGGTTTATCCAGGGAATGTATGGCAAATATCCCCGTATTGACAAGGAGTTATTGCTTCAATATCACGAAGGACTTATCGCTACTACCTGCTGCCTCGGCGCCGAAGTACCGCGTACCATATTAAACAAAGGTGAAGCTGAAGGCGAAAAGTTATTTAAATGGTGGCTCGACGTTTTTGGTGAAGATTATTATGTAGAACTGCAGCGTCACGATATCCCTGATCAAAATGAAGTAAACCTGGTTCTGCAGCGTTTTGCGGCAAGGCATAATGTAAAAATGATTGCCAGCAACGACTCACACTATGTTGAACAAGCCGATTCCAATGCACACGATATTTTGCTCTGCGTAAATACCGGTGAGAAACAAAGTACACCTACTTTCCGTGAATACGGTGACGGGGAAGCAATGGTTAAAGGCCGGCGCTTTTCATTTTATAACGATCAGTTCTTCTTTAAATCTACAGATCAGATGAGTCAGCTATTTGCTGATCTTCCTCAGGCCATAGATAATACCAACGAAATAATCGACAAAATCGAGATTATACAGCTCAAGCGTGATATTTTATTGCCTAATTTTCCTGTCCCGCCTCAGTTCATTACACATACCTCTTCCCTTTTTGTCGATCGGAAGGATATAAACGGCCAGAAAGAAATAACCCCCGATGTCCGGAATCAATGGGAGTTTCTGAAACATCTAACTTATATCGGGGCTAAAGTCAGGTATGGTGAAATCACACCTGAGTTGCGCGAGCGTATTGATTTTGAGCTGCAGACCATTCATGATATGGGCTTTGCAGGTTACTTCCTGATTGTGAGTGACTTTATAAAAGCCGGCCGGGATATGGGGGTTTATATCGGAGCAGGCCGGGGATCTGCAGCCGGCAGTGTAGTAGCCTATTGTACGGCTATCACCAATATCGATCCCATGAAGTACAATTTGCTGTTCGAGCGTTTCCTGAATCCCGAACGTATCAGTATGCCTGATATTGATACGGATTTCGATGACCAGGGCCGGCAGAAAGTTATTGATTATGTGGTGCAGAAATACGGCCAGAACCAGGTAGCCCAGATTGTTACTTATGGCACCATGGCTGCCAAAAGCAGTATAAAAGATGTCGCCCGCGTACTCGACCTCGACCTGAGCATCAGTAATTACCTTACCAAGCTGGTTCCTGATAAACCGGGTATCAAACTCAAAAGAGTGCTTACAGCGCCTCTTACAGTTAAAGATGGTGCAAAATCGCTGGAAGAAAAAGAAGATCTCCGTTCTGAGGATATGGACAATGTTCGAAAAATCAGGGAGATATATAATTTTTCAGGAAACGATGCCTCGACTCTCCTGCAAAAAAAAGTGCTTGAGCTGGCATCGAAACTCGAAGGCTCAGTGCGTGGTACAGGGATTCATGCCGCCGGTATTATTATCGCACCGACTGATCTTACAGACCTTATTCCTGTTTGTGTTGCAAAAGATTCTCCTTTGTGGGTCACACAATTCGAAGGAAATATCATCGAATCAGCCGGTGTAATCAAGATGGACTTCCTGGGACTGAAGAACCTCACCATTCTGAAAGATGCCCTGCAGATGATAGAGGAGAACCATGGCGTTAAGCTCGATCTGGATACTATTCCTCTCGACGATGTCGCAACGTTTGAGCTATACCAGCGCGGTGATACCGATGGCACTTTTCAGTTTGAAAGTATAGGAATGAAGCAACATCTGCGCAACCTGAAACCCGATAAATTCGAGGATCTTATTGCCATGAATGCCCTCTTCCGCCCGGGCCCGATCAAGTACATCCCCAATTATATTGCCCGGAAACATGGTCGCGAACCGGTTACTTACGATCTTCCCATCATGGAGGAAATTCTTCGGGAAACATATGGTATCACGGTATACCAGGAGCAGGTGATGCTGCTTTCGCAGAAACTCGCCGGTTTCAGCAAAGGCAAAGCCGATGAGTTACGTAAGGTAATGGGAAAGAAGATCCGAGAAAAACTTGATAAGATGAAACCTGAGTTTATCCTGGGCGGAACTGAAAACGGACACCCCGAAGATAAACTCAATAAGATATGGACCGACTGGGAAGATTTTGCTTCCTATGCTTTCAATAAATCGCATAGCACCTGTTACGCATACATTGCGTATCAAACGGCGTATCTCAAAGTTCATTACCCGGCTGAATATATGGCAGCTCTGCTTACTGCCAACCTGGGAACAGTCGACAACCTGACAGCCTACCTCGATGAATGCCGCAGGATGGGATTGCGTGTTTTGGGGCCTGATGTAAATGAGTCGGGACTCAATTTTTCGGTTAATAAGAACAAAGAAATCCGCTTCGGATTGAAAGCGCTGAAAGGCATGGGCGATGCTGCTGCAGATTCACTGATAGCAGAACGTATTGAAAACGGGCCATATACGAGCATTTTTGATTTTATTAAGCGTGTCAGTCTCCGCACTGTCAACAAAAGTTCGATGGAAGCATTGGCCCAGGGAGGGGCCTTCGATAGTTTCGAAGGAATGCACAGGGCACAGTTTTTCGCTAAAGAATCGAATGAAGATACTACTTTTCTTGAAAAACTGATCCGCTTCGGGGGAAGCTACCAGGCCATGCAACAATCGTCGCAGCAATCGTTGTTTGGGGATCTCGGGCCGGTAGAAATCCCTGATCTGAAACTTCCTGACTGCCAGCCCTGGTCGAACATTGAAAAATTAAAACGGGAAAAAAATATCGCGAGCTTCTTTATTTCAGGTCATCCGCTCGATGAATACCGTTTTGATATCGATACATTCTGTAACGCAACCATCAAAAAGCTTAAAGCGAATCTGGCTGCTGCGGCATCGCACGATGTCTTTATCGCGGGTATCGTATCTAAAGTACGGCACGAGATTGCAAAAAACGGAAATCCGTACGGACGGTTTACCCTCGAAGATTTTGATGAAGCTATCGAACTGGCACTTTTCAAAGAAGATTACCTCAAATTTAAACATTTGCTTGCAGATGATGCCATCGTGTATGTGAAATTACGTACAGCTCCGCGTTACGGTACCACCGACCAGTTTGAACCGCGCATTCAGCGCATTTCGCTGCTGAGTGATGTGATGGATGAACAGGCAAAAGGACTTATACTTCAGATTCCGATCGATAACCTTAACGAACCGCTTATGGATCATATCGTCGAAGTCATTAAAAGGAATAAAGGAAACAGCAAGGTTCGCGTCGAGTTTTTTGATTTTGTCAATAATTACAAGGTCGAGACCGTTTCATCTCAACATAAGGTGGTATGCAGTAACACGGTGAAACAACTCAGGCTTATGCCGGGAATTAACATCAAGGTTAAAACCTGAAAATAATCATTCCTTTTTGCGGATATAACAAAGTTAAATTGACTAATTTTGCGCCCATAATTACCTGCCCGATTGAACAAAAACCGGTAAAAGTTAGTTCTTATTGGCCGGTTATCAATCTAAAATGCATCACAATACCCTAAACATCAACAAATCAATATTAACTATTAACAATAAATAACATGGCACTTAATTTCACGGATGCAAATTTCGCAGAACTGGCTGAAAAATCAGATAAACCTGTAATCATAGACTTATGGGCTGAATGGTGTGGCCCTTGCCGCATGGTTGGACCCATTGTTGAAGAAATAGCCAAAGAATACGAAGGAAAAGTAGTTGTCGGGAAATTGGATGTCGACAGTAATCCTGTTATTACGGCTAAATACAGCGTTCGCAATATTCCTACTATTCTCTTTATGAAAAATGGCGAAATTGTTGACAAACAGGTAGGCGCAGTTCCCAAAAGCGTTTTAGTCGGTAAGTTGGAAAAACTTCTCGGATAGGTTTTTGGAGTTAGGATTCAGGGTTTAGGGGGAACCCAAATCCGGAAATAGCAAAATATTTTCTCCAAAATATAAATGTGAGACCCTGATCCCCGTTACCTAAACAATGGCCCTAAATTCAATGCCATACCAGATTGATCAAAGCCGTATCCCGCAATATCCAAACCTGGAGTTGCTGGCGCGTACTGTTGTCGAAGGCTTTATTGTAGGTTTGCATAAAAGCCCGTTTCATGGTTTTTCGGTTGAATTTTCGGAACACCGGCTCTACAATCCCGGTGAACCAACCAGGCATATCGACTGGAAATTGTATGGCCGTACCGACCGCATGTATGTAAAGCGGTATGAGGAAGAAACCAATCTACGATGTCAGATCGTAATCGACAATTCGTCGTCGATGTTTTTCCCGGTGCGTGAAGTACTGGATGTGGATCACCCCAATAAAGTTACTTTTTCTGTTTACGCTGCAGCCTGTATAATGCAATTGTTGCGCAGGCAGCGCGATGCATTGGGATTGAGCCTTTTTAGTGAAACGGTGAGCCTGCATACACAGGCCAAATCCAACTCGGTACATCATAAATTCCTGCTGGGTAAGCTCGAAGAACTTCTTACACCTCTTGCAAAAGATGATCTTCGCACTTCGCGGGTAACGGATTCATTGCATTTTATTGCTGAAAATATTCATAAACGATCACTGGTCGTGCTTTTCAGTGATATGTTCGATGCCGGAGCCGACAAAGCCGCGCTTTTCGATGCCTTGCAGCACTTACGTTACAACAAGCACGAAGTCATCCTTTTTCACGTGGTTGATAAATCGAAAGAACTGGATTTTGATTACGAAAACCGGCCATACCGCTTTGTGGATATGGAAACCGGCGACGAAATCAAGCTGCAACCCGCCGAAGTGCGCAAATCATATGCCGAAACTATAGGGATTTTTCACCGGGAACTTAAACTGAAATGTGCCCAGTATAAAATTGATTTTATTGAAGCGGATATCAACAAAGGATTTGAGCAGGTATTGTTACCTTACCTGTTGAAGAGAGAACGGATGATGTAAGTTTATCTTCTCAGGCATTTGCATTAAATATCATTACGCTTTTAAAAGCCAATTTTTTTATGTATTGAAGGTTGGACCCGACCTTACAGGAAACGGTGCCGGTATTATTTATTCCCCTTTTGTTCTGCTGTATTTCCCGACAGGACAAACTGAAACACATATTCCACACATCCGGGTATCCGTGTTTAAAAGCGATTTTGCCAGTTCACTGCATTTCTCCCTGCATTTATGAGCATCAAAAAACACATCTCTATCTGTATGTATATCCCATAAAATGCCATTTGCTGCTTGTGCAGGACATTTTTTAACACATATATCGCAGTTGCCACATCTGCTTTTATCAATTGTTTGTCTGGTAATTTTTACTGGTCTGTCAATCAGAATACTTACTAAGCGTACACGCGCTCCAAAATTGGTGGAAATAAATAAATCCGTCTTACCAATCCAGCCTAGTCCGGCGCGGGTTGCTATCATTTTATGAGAAACTTTATACCGAAGTGTCTTTTGATAAGGTTTAAACTTATTGCCTGATGTTGGTACAGTTGGAATAATAGCAAGGCAATTTATACCTTCTTTTCTTAAATCATCGCAAATGCCTGTGGAAAGCGTATTCAATCCGTCATTAATATCTTTATAATGATTTAAATATTCTAAGGTGGGTCCGTTTTCAATTGAATCAACAATACTATCATCAAGTCGTTTGCCAATCGAAATGCCATAAGGATATTCTTTATATTCATCACCCAATAGTCCATTCAGATTTGCAAATCCATAAATATAATCTTTGGCTGCAGCTAATCTTTTTTCAATAACCTGTTCAATCATGGCGCTTTATTTGGGGGTACCAAACGACATATTCCCGGATGTACTGAAGGCGATAGCCTGCAGCGTGCTACCCTGTAGCTGATTTTGATAAAGACGTAGCCAAGCCTGCCTGTTCATTTGGAGAAAGGTACTAATCAAGGAATCGCACTGAGTTCAGAACGCGATTGAAAATGGCACTCGAATCCTTAAAATCTTTCGTATCGTCGAGGAAATCGAAATAGTAAATTTTCCCAAGCTGTTGGTTATAGCAAACCACTCTCATTCTCAGGATTTCCTGGAAAATAATTTTATCTGTCTCTATGCTTGTTTCTGATTTGGCATCTTTCTCACTGCGTGGCTCAGGAATTACAATCCCGGTATCTGCGATCCCTGCTTCTGCTGTTTTTGCTTCCACTATCACAGTAATTGAATTTGTTTTTATTCCGCCAAATTCAGGATTTTCAATTGAAATGGATAATCTACGTTGATAATCTGAAAAATCCGTATCAGAAGTTTGCAGGATAAGATAGGCTGTTGTACTATCCAAAACCCTGATATCTCTTTTTATTTCATTTACATATGCAACCGCTCCTTGCCTGAATCCATACCCCTTTAATTCCAGGTTGCCCAGTTGTCCTTCAATTAATTTGGGAGGGTTAATGTTATCAAGTACGCCCACAGCTTCTTGTTTTGCTATAATATACCAACTCCTGTCAGTCCTGTCGGTATCCTTTGGCCTTTTTTCGGTGATACGTACGAATTGACGGGCAATAATTTTCAGGCATTCAACGCCTGCTATCTCGCCGCCAAGTTGAATCATTTCCTGGCTGTACGAATGGACATAATCCGGATCATTAAACAACTCACTTTCGTTCTGGTAAAATATATCCCGTTGAGGTGTCCTTTTATCTTCAATGGGTATGAAGTAACAGCGGAAGGCTGCTGCAAATGAGTCACCTGCTTTCAGTTTGTAGTCACTCAGTTCGAGGTCAAAAATGGTACCACCCTTAGGCTGCCATTCCTTGGGCCGGGCGAGAACAATTCGCTGCCGCTCATCCACTTCTATTTCAAATCCGAGAGGCCGCGGGGCACCTCTGATTAATTTATGCTGAAGTTCTTCCGCTCGGTTCCGTAAGTCGCGGAGTTCGTTGCTTGAACCCCGGATCTGCAGATAAAGCGTTGTTAGTAAACTCCATGAAATTAAAGCTCCGGCAATCGAGCCGCCAACAGAATAGCCCTCGAATTTACCACTTGCCTGGGATTGCAATATTCCAAATGTTACATAGGCCGCAAACAGTCCGGCACAAAATATAAAAGCCCAGGCAATCAAATCGAATATTTTTTCGTTTTTCATAAAAAAAATATTTAATTTTTGTCAGTAAAAAATCCCGGTTTGCAGGTAACTATACTGCACCTTATTACAAAGATAGTTGGAAATCGAAATTTTTACAAGCCGGAAACCTGTATTTCTTTCCGGTTGTTTCTCCGCTGGCACGTTGCCCTTTATTTACCGGTATAATTTGTCCCTTTTTTCTTCAATTTATATTTCAAAATAAACTTTAACACCTTCTTATAAAATCTATTTGCCTTATATCATGCAGCAATTTACTTGCATTGTAATCCGTCACTCGTCAGGATATACGCGCCTGCCATAGCTCCAGGAGACGCCAGCGATAATCGTGCCCGATTGTCAGGCGTACGCCTGAATCCCGATTTTCCTTCTTTTGATTTTAAATTGAATATTTCATACATTTACGTTTTATATTTAATAATGGTAAAAAGAACATTATCCTTGTGCCTTTTGCTCCTTGCCGGTACCATTCTGTTAGGGCATGCCATTATTCCGCATCACCATCATTTTATTTTCAATAATGTTGTTACGAATACTCTTCATCATGACACAAATGCCGAATCACCGGCAAATCATTCTCATGAGCAAGAAGATGGCAAAACCAATCATTTTGTATTAGAACTTGTAGTTGTTGTCCGATCCGGCGAAGTTTTGCCTGCTCCCCAGGGTGTATCCGCATCGCAATTGGGTTTTGATCTGAGCAGTCTGTTTGTAGCTTGCCTTCCATACATTCATCAAAATATTATTCCTGTATCTGCTTTATTCTATCGATCTGATCACCAGATATCTTCCCTCTTTTATGCCAGCCAGGACCATCAGCTCCGTGGCCCTCCTTCTGCATAGTTTTCAGTGAATTATTTGATTGCTGTTCCGGATCACTGCCTCTGAAAAAGGAGTAGCATCTGTGTTTTTCAACCAGCCATGAATCAAATAATATTCCGGCAATGTGTTTTCCAGGAAAACGCAGCTACTTGCCAATTATTTACTAATTATTCTTTAAACCGAAAATATATGAATGCATGTAATTCCGATATCGACTGTAGTCAGAAGAAAACTCTGCTTTTTATTAAAAACGGTTATCCGATCATGGAGTGTAAGAAATGTGCCCGGCGTTTTGCTGTTATACGCGATCCGGAGAAACACCTTTCACAGGTGTATTCTGATGAATACTTTTTTGAAGGAAATGACGGATACCCAAACTACCTGGAAGAAAAAGACATATTATTCCAATATGGGCTTAATTATGCAAAAATTGTTGAAAAATATACAAAACCGGGCAAAGTATTGGATGTAGGATGTGCCGCAGGTTTTATAATGAAAGGATTTGAAAGCAAAGGTTGGGAATCATTTGGGGTTGAACCCAATAACACAATTGCCAGTTATGGTAAAAATGAATTGCATCTCAATATTCATACAGGGAGTTTCGAATCATTTGATACTCTGAATAAATTCGATCTTATTGCTATGATCCAGGTAATCGGGCATTTTTATGACATTGATAAAGCTTTAAAAAATATTTCACAATTATCAGAACACCATGGATTGGTCCTTGTTGAATCATGGAATATGGACAGTTTTATTGCCAGGATATTCGGGAAAAACTGGCATGAATATAGCCCTCCAAGTGTAATTAATTGGTTTTCGGAAGTTTCATTAATAAAATTGTTCAAAGAATACGGCTTTGAGAAAATTGATAGTGGATTTCCTGCGAAACGAATAACGTTAAAACATGCGCTGTCGCTTGTTGAACATGACGTGCCAAATGTGTTTTTTAAAAAGAGAATATTTGACTTTTTGGGTAACTCATTTGGGAATCTCGTTATCTATTATCCTCCGGTTGATGTAAAATGGTATTTATTCAGAAAAGTTTAAAGAATACTCAATTGAAGATTACGGCCTGTTTAAAATTGCCCGCTGCCCCAGGTAGTGCCCGATGGCTTTATGCGCTTTTCCCTTTCATGGTATTTCAGCAAAAGAGAGAAGTCTGGTAATCCGAACGAACTTCCATGCATCCGGTTTGTTTTGTTCGTATTAGTATTTAGCTTTGCAACAACCTCCAGCGTTACTTTAATGGAATAAAATACGATCATGAAACGTTTTGCCATTATTACAGGCCTGCTTTCCGGTTTTCTTTTTGGTATTGCCACTCCGTTCAGCAAGCTTCTTTTAGCTGGATTAAACTCGTTTCAATTGGCAGGCTTACTCTATCTGGGAGCAGCTGTAGCCATGTTTCCTTATATTTTCCGTAAAAATAACAACCTGAAATTATTATTTCATCCGGGCAGCAGGGCTAAAACTATAGGGATAATTTTTTTCGGAGGGTTTCTCGGCCCGTTGCTTTTATTGGCCGGATTGAAAACAGCCAATGCAGCCTCGGTTTCCATCTGGTTAAATATGGAACTGGTAGCTACTGCCATTTTAGGTGTCCTGATTTTTAAAGATACGCTGGATAGAAATACCTGGATTGGAGTTATATTAACGATTGTTGCCGGAATAGTCACTTCCTTGGGTGAAGGCTCAAGCGGTATAATTTCGGCTTTACTGATAACGGCAGCCTGTATCTGCTGGGCGGTGGATAACCATTTAACAGCCCTAACCGATGGCGCTTCTCCACAGTCGGTAACATTCCTGAAAGGAATAGTGGCCGGCTCTGTTAATCTGATGATTGGTTGCCTTATTGCCAGTCAGCCTTTGAAATTAGGAAATGTCGGACCTGCATTGCTTGTAGGTATTTTCTCTTATGGATTCAGTATTATGCTGTATGTTACTTCGGCCCAGAATCTCGGGGCTACCAGAGGACAGATATTATTCTCAACCGCGCCTCTGTGGGGCGTGGTATTATCGTATATGTTTTATCATGAATCTTTTCAGTGGGTGCATGTCATTTCTATTATTCTCCTGGCGCTGGCAGTTATTGTAACCTATATGTTATCGCATAAACATTTGCATACCCATGTATTAATGGAGCATATCCATTTTCACCAGCATACCGATGGGCACCATAACCATACACATGATGATGAAACGGTTCCGGAAGGCAAATGGCATTCTCATATGCATACTCATACCCCGTTGGCGCACGAACATCCGCACTTCCCTGACCTGCACCACAGGCATACACACGAATAATTTCACATTACTTTATTTCCTGTCACCGCCTTCATTTTATCTCTCTCCTTCGGTGCCTGGCTTCCGATACGATTTGCCCCTTTTTATCTTCAACTTTATATTATAAAATACATTTTAGCACTTCCTGATAAAATCTATTTGCCTTATATCGTATTACAATTTACATTTTTTGTACTCCGCCACGCGCCGGGAAACACAAGGGGTATTTATTACTTCGGATTAAAAATCCTGATACTAGTTAAGGGTGGAATTATACATCCCACCCGACGGAGGATTACAAATCCGCGGCAGCGTGGGTTGGGAGTTATTTGTATGACACGAATTACAAATCCGCCAGCGTGGGGAATAGACACAAACTCAATTAATCCAATTTGTCTTTAAAATAATCTAAAACAATTTTGAAATTATTGATTGTATCTTCTTCTA
>Ga0079306_1001911_pt1 | contig 12545 bp, 7 predicted proteins | sample Methanotroph_Enr_FD_79181 | JGI IMG/M metagenome (GOLD analysis project Ga0079306, IMG submission 79181) | Enriched soil microbial communities from Old Woman Creek wetland in Ohio, USA - Methanotroph_Enrichment_5 | ecosystem: Environmental > Terrestrial > Soil > Wetlands | place: USA: Ohio...
CATTTGTCTTGAACCCATAGAATACATTTACAGGCTGACCTATTGCCAGAATGTTGATACCCGATTCACGATACAGCGAAGGTACCGATCCCCAGTACTGGTAAGCCATGTTGTCCTTTGGATCAATATTAAATCCAACACTTGTCACATCACCCAGATCTGACAGTCTGTTTCTGTTTAGCGAAAATACAGCTGTTGCAGAAATGTTAAAGTCCCTGCCTCTTTTTATATCCCCTCCAAGCGTAACTTCAAATCCCTTATTCAAAACTGTGCCCCCGTTGATTTTCTTACGGTCAAAGGCAGAAGAAGGAGGAAGATAACCATCTCTTAAAAGATTGTCTGTGCGCTTATGATAGAAATCCAATGTCAGTCTGATTCTGTTGTCAAGCATTGCCATATCGAGACCTAAGTCTGTCTGTGTGGTAGTTTCCCAACGAAGAGATGGAGCTCCTAACCCTTCAAATAACCTAATGCGTCCGTTCGGACCTGTCCAGGCAGCAACAAAGCCCTGCCCTATTGCATTTTGCCATTCTCCTTCATAATAGTACAGTTGCTGGCCATAACGTGGCAGTGTCTGATAAGCAGAAATACCCTGATTTCCAGATGTACCATAACTTAAGCGAACCTTGAGTTCGTTAAACATGTTCATATCCTTTATGAAGTTCTCGTTATGCGCTTTCCAGCTTACAGCTCCTGAAGGGAAAAAAGCATATTTGTTGTCATCTCCGAACTTTGAAGAACCGTCCATACGGGCAGTGAAAGTAAAGAGATATTTATCCATCAATGAATAGTTTGTCCTGAACATCCCAGACACCAGTTCAGATCTCGAAAGCGAATTGGATACTCTCATCTTTTCCGGTTTTCCTGATGCAAGATTTTCATTGCCCAAGGCTGTGTTTATGAAATCCTCCGCTGCAAGGGCCGAGCTTCTCGCTGTAGAATATTCGTATGAATACCCTGCCATAGCGTTCACATTATGTATATCACCAAAGGTCTTGTTAAAAGTAAGGTATGCGTCAATTGCCGCATTTTGTCCGTTCCAGTTTGATATTTTTCCGTAACCGTTTCTAAGGTTACCTTCAGAAGTATATTTTACAGGCTGATAATAGTCACCAATAGAATTTCCATATTTATAACTTGATTGTGCTGTAAATTTCAACCAGCTGGTAAGCTGACCCTCCAGTCCAAGCATTGTGATATTGTCGAATCCGTTTGAATAGTTATAGCTGTTATCAGAAATTGCAATAGGATGAGAATAGTCCACATCATTTAGCATATAATATGAACCATCCGGATGAAATGCCGGAAAAATCGGGTTCCTTAACGAAAGCGAATTATTGTATCTGTAATCTCTGGAAAGAATCTCATTGAATTTAATGGTGACATTCTCACCAATTTTATGCTGAATGGAAAAATTGATATTTCCCTTATTGTAATCATCCTTTATTGATTTACCCTGTTCGTACAGGTACGAAACTCCAAGATTATACTGGGTCTTTGCACTGGATCCGCTAACGTTAACACTAATATCGTTGGTTACTGGCACCTTTCTGTATACTAGATCTTCCCATGCTGTATTGTGAGGCCAGGCTCCTGTGGCAATATCACCCAATGAAGGATAATAGATTCCGGAAGGGTTAGTTTTGCCAATGTATCGAGGGTTCAACCCTGCATTAATGGAAGCCTCATTACTCAGTTGGGCCATAAGAAGCATATCGTACCACCTGTCAAGTTTTGAGGCCAGTTGGTTGAATGTAGTCTGATTGTTTACGGAAACCCTTGTTGTTCCTTCTGCTGCTCTTTTAGTTGTTACAATAATAACTCCATTGGCCCCCCTTGATCCATAAATAGCAGAGGCGGAGGCATCTTTTAATATATCAACCCGTTCAATCTCATCCGGTGACAACTGTTTAAGACCTCCTGCACTTCCTAATGGAAATCCATCTACAACCAATAATGGGGAATTGTCGGAATAGATCGAGCTACCACCCCTGATTCTGATTGTGGCACTACCACCCGGAGAATTGTCTGTCACTACCTGAACTCCGGCAACTCTGCCCTGCAGTGTCTTTTCAAAGGATGGTGATGGTTGTCGGGTGAAAACATCCGATTTAACCGAGGCCACAGAACCTGTCAAATCAGATTTTTTAATACTCCCGTAACCTAAGACAACAACCTGACTTAAAAGAGCTGCTTCTTCTTTTAAAATAAAGTTGATTGTTGTAGAAGAGGATACTACTGCAGTTTGAGTAGTATAACCTAGAAACTGGCAAACAAGTGTCTGACCCTTTGCTGCGGAAATCGAATAATTTCCGGACGCATCGGAATTAACAGCGGTTGTTGTTCTTTGTACGAAAACATACGCACCAACGATAGGTTCTCCCTTATCGTCTTTTATGCTTCCATTTACCTTTATATTCTGAGTGAAAGCAGTCACACTCGTCAATAAAAGCAAACACAGACTTAGGCTAAATTTTGTCATTGTTCAAGTTTTTAATTAATAATTTGTCAGTATAAAGTTATTCCTCTATATGTTATTTTACTTGGCATATTATGTTAATTTTTGATTATTTTTTGAATTAAATTCAATATTTTGTTTTATATACCTGATTACTTGTTTTTTATGATTTCATTAACTTTGCATATTTATTTATCAAACTTGTATTATTTTGAACACATTTCAAGTATTATGTTAACATTTCATACAAACTATTGAATAGCGACATTCTTTGGCATTGAATACATATCCGGCAGACTCTTTTCAAAAACAAGTTTTTTAGAATTATACATCTGTATAAAATCCGATGCGGAGTTGTCTCCCGGGTAAGGACCGTAAGCATGAGATGTACTTTCGTTACGCCACATGACAACCATAGAGCAATAAACACCACTTACAGGATCTGCTATTTGCCTTGTCCAATAATCCGAAGCTCTGCCTGAAGGAATACCGGTTTCCGTAACCCCTGCAGGTTTCATTAATTTAGTTGACAAAGCTGAGAGGTAAGAGAGATTACTCTTGAACGCATTGATATTTGTACCATGATAGCAGTCCATACCTATAACATCTACAAAGTCATCACCTGGCCATCTGAATTTCAACCTGTCGGTTGTAGCTGCTCCATAATCGCTGTCCATTTGAGGAGATATGGCATACAGAAGATTATGTACATTTTTGGTATCCCTCAGATATTTTACTATCATCTTCCATAGATTTACAAACTCAGAATCTGTTGTTGCAGAACTTCCCCACCAGCTCCAAGTCTGGGTATGCTCGTGCAATGGCCGGAATATAACAGGGATAAGCTCATTATTATCATCTCTGAGGCTCAGAATGAAATCTGAGATATTACCAAGCCACTCTTTGTATTTTGTATTTATATCTCCACCTTCCAGCAGAATTTTATCAACTGCTTTTGCATTATCCCATGCATTACCTCCTGTAACAGGGTTATTCTGGTGCCAGCAGATCATTATCACGCCGCCTCTGGAATGGCATTGCTTTATAAGCAACCTTAGCTTGCTGAATGGGATGTTGTTTATATTGTTCTCCTTTCCCTGCTCTGCTCCGGAAATATCTACACTCAAAAGCGCAGGATAATCTCCACATAAAGATCTGACATCACTCATACTCTCCACGTCCCTCCAACCTACTCCATATGCAGAATAATCATGATGACCAAACATAGGTGCAATTTTCCGGATCATCCATAAGTTGGCATATAGTGCTTTTGTGGCCGGTGTGGCACTTTTGTCAACTATCGTCATAATTGTTGTAACGGGTTGCGGATCAGGCTCAGGAGCCTCTTTTTTACCGCATGATGCTACAAGTAAGAGTATTATCAACGATAATAGTAAGAAGTAGTAATATGAGTTTTTCATTAAGACTGTTAATTGAGATCTGTAATCACTACCAGACTCTTACCACTAATTTTAAGATTAAATCTCTTTTCTGCTTTGATCGACTCCCCGGATATATTCATATTATCTTTTTCATACCTGAATACTCTTGCCTCTTTAAATTCACCGGGTATGCCTACATTTAAATCCATTCTTTCAGACGATCTGTTCAGAAACGCAATAGAAAGCTTTCCATCCTTTACAGATGCCACAATATTCAGATCCTTGACTTCGGAGATAGATGTTTTTAATATGTTGCTTCCAGCCGGAAAGTACCGGCACATTAGTGACCATGCATAATACCAAGGTCTCAGGTTCTCCTCATTTTTCATGCTTGGGATTTTTAATCCGAAAATGTTCCACATACCCCAGATTTTCACATTTGCTGTATCGCCCCTATCTCCCACACTATGTGAATCATCAAGCATCCAGGCAGCAACACCCGATCCTCCGCTATTCATTACCTCCATTGCAAGAAGAGCCATATCAAGACCGTATTCAAAATCATAGACACGCATATTACAGTCAGCCCCCTCCTTGTTAGTTATCAATGGGGTTTTGTCCAATTTTTCTTTGTGTATTCTGTTTTCCAGTGAATCACCCTCCTTACCTGCTTTATACCCCGCCTCCCCTATTATCAGCTGTTTCCCTGCAGGAACCTCCTTCAAAATATCTTTGAGCATTTTGGAGAAGCTGCCATCTCTCACTTGCTTATATCCCGGATAGGTATGAATTTCATAGACACCTACAAGTGAATCAATATCTCTTGCTGAACCAGCCACCCAATCAGCAGCTTGCATGTCATACTTCGGATTTTTATAACCCAGCACCACATCAGGTGCAGCAAATTTTATATGCTCAGAGAGTTCCGGATACAGCTTCATCTCCTTATGGAACTTGCTTATTAAATCTTTGTATGATTCATAGTTGCCATCATAAAACGACCAGCTGCCATCAGGTTCATTAGCAGGGATAAAGTATTTTATACAATTAAAGCCACAATCCACTACAAGATAATTAAGATACTTTACAGACATACTTATCCATCTCATATCGTTTTTAAGTGCAGGAGAGGGAGGATTAAACTCGCCATACATAACAGTAATATTGTTTTTCTGACAATATGAGAGCATTCTTTTTAAAGATTCAATATTCCTGTCTCTTTCAAATTTTCCTGTTTCATTATTGTAATATCTGAACGGGCTATTGATCATACATCTCACGATTGACATCTTCATATAATCTGTCCTCTCAAAGATTGTCTTCCACATATCTTCTGTAACAGTGGCGCCCCACAACTCTGCCTCACAGTAAGGGTCCCACTCTGCTCCATTTCCCAAATAGTTGGGATTGATTATATCCGGCCCGACATCTATTTTAATATCCTTTTTGCTGCAAGAGAAAATAAACAAAAGACACACTAAAGAGTAGAGAATGTTTTTCATCGTAATATTGATTAATGGATAGTGTAAAAATAAGAGTTTGCAACAATTATTTATTATTAATTTCTGTTCATTTTTGACGTTATTTTGAATAAAATTTTAATATTTTTTGTATCTCTCTATATTTCTGCTATTTATACAATTATCAACTAATGTATTTTTGAACGCATTATTAACTAAAATTAATAATAATTATTACTTTTGTCGCAAATATAAAAATCTATGTCAAAGATTCATTCAGAAATAACTAATTTGAATCCGGAAGATTTGTTCCTTTTAGCCAATCATAAACCGGCAAAATTTGATTACCCAATACATTTCCATTCCGACTACGAAATTAATTTAGTTATGAATATATCCGGTAAGAGAATTATCGGAGATTCCATGGAAAATTTTAATAACGACGATCTTGTGCTCATAGGAAGTAACCTTCCACATGCATGGAAAGCTCCGTTTGACAAGGACAATCACATTATAAACATAAAGTTCCAGGCGCAAATCCTTGATTCATGGATCCTCGATAAAAGGCTTTTTCTGCCTGTGAAGGAGATGCTTGAAAGGGCATCAAGGGGTATATTGTTTTCTCAGGAAACAATTGATGACATGAAGGGGAAATTTTTAAAACTGAGTCAGTCACAGGGATTTTCTTCTGCTCTTGATTTTCTGTCGATTCTTTACGATCTCGCCACATCGCAAAAGCAGAGAGTGCTTGCAAGTACCAATTACAGCTCTCTATCAATTGTAAAGACATCGCAAAGCAGACGCATAAATACTATTTGCCAGTATATCAACCAGAATTATCACAGAGAAATCACCCTTAAGGAGATTGGCGACCTGGTTAATATGTCCGAGTCGGCAATTAGTCACTTTTTCAAAAAAAGAACAGGCAGAAGCTTTATTACTTATATAAATGATGTTAGAATCGGCAATGCCTCAAGACTTCTGGAAGAGACTACCCGGAGCATTTCTGATGTTGCATATTCCTGTGGTTTCAATAATCTGTCCAATTTTAACCATACATTTAAGAAATACCGGAACCAGACCCCGAGGGTATACAGGAACGATATACAGAATACGGTGACGAAGTACTAGGGACACCTTATTCTGTCAAAGATTACTGCTTTTCCAAAGTAGTTAGCAGATAGCCCTTTAAATCCTCCTCAACTCTATTTTTCAACACGGGTTTTAGAAAATTTCTCAATGCCCTATATATAAATATATACTATCTATTGATTTATTGTGCTGATTCATCTTCATTTCAAAATTCAATATTTATCATCCCCTTTTAATTGAGATTTAAATACCTATAACACTCCCCTTATTTATAACAAAATAGGTGCTTTAAGTTTTTTCCATTCCAATTCCGCCTCTTCGAGCATTTTTTTGCAATGACCATTGGGCACATTAAACGATTAAAAGAATAATTTGCTGTTCTATTTACGATATTGGTAATTTATTTACGATTTATCAAAATATAATTGTTTTATCGGAATTTTATTTTTTTATTTGCATTGAATTGATAAATCTCAAAAAAATTGAATTATGATTGCTGAATTCCGATTTAAAAATTTTTTGTCTGTAAAAACAGAACAGAGTTTAAGTTTTGAGGCTACCTGTGATTCATTCAAAGATGATGAATATTGCGTTGAAGTAAAGGATGGTATTCGTCTTTTAAAAATTGGAATGATTTATGGTGCCAATGCATCTGGTAAGACCAATATTCTTTTGGCATTATCTTTTCTTAGAGATTTGATGATTGATGTACCTAAAGATAGGACTAAGAAAATTGACCTGATCCCTTTTTTGTTGGACAATACGTCCTGTAACAAAAAAGCAGAGTTTACAATGACATTTTATTTAAATAAGGAACGATACGTGTTGTCTGTATTATTGGACAACTCTAAAATTTACTCGGAATCTTTAGTGTGCTATCCTGGAACACAACCAGCAAAGTTATACGTTCGCACATACAATGAAGAAACAGATTCTACAGACCTGGAATTTGGCACAAAATTAGGATTGAATAAAAAGGGTCAATTGGCAATTGAAGGGAACACCATAAATAATTGTACTGTAATTGCTGCTTTTAGCAAATCAAATGTAGAATCATCACGCTTGAATACAGTATATGATTTTTTTTCCAAATATAACAATGATATTTTGCGACCTGGAATTTCTTTATCTGCATATATTAAAGATCATTTAAATAATGATATAGATAATAATTTAAAGACATACTTAATTAATATTCTTAAAGCTTCAGATTTTAATATCAGTGATTTGGAGCTAAAAGAAAAAGAGGTTATTATTACACCGGAAATGGAGCAAATGATCCATGCTTCCCCTTTACCCGAAGAGGCAAAGCAAGAAATGGTCAAAAAAGGGAAATTCACAAATGCTGAACTTTTATTTAAACATCAAACAGACAATGGTATCTTTGAACTAAATGAGGGTTACGAATCGCGAGGGACAATGCGCTTTATGGGAATGGCTGTCATTTTAAAACAATTGATAGAAGAAAATAGGGTAGTATATATAGATGAGGTAGAAACTAGTCTCCATTATGAGCTATTATCTTATTTTATAAAGGTTTTTCTGGCTAATTGTAATAAAAGCTCACAGTTGATAATGACTACTCATGACATTAACCTTTTAAATGAAGATTTTATTCGCAGAGATTCTGTTTGGTTTACTGATAAAAATAGTTTTGGAGAAACGCAATTAACACGATTGTCATCATTAGGATTACATAAAAATCTATCGCCTTACAACGCATACAAACAAGGGAAACTGGTAAAATTGCCTTTTTTGGGAAGCATTTACCTTAACAACAACAATGTATGCGCAAATTTGTAAAAAAAAGTGTAGCAATAATTGGTGAGGGTGAGACCGAATGGTTTTATTTTGAATCCCAGCGGGTGTTTCATCGATATCAGTTCAAAATTGCACCTGATTTTCCCAGCCATTCAGATATTGGGCATATTTTGAAACTAGCGGAACGATATACTATCGAAGGTTACGATTATGTTGTGTGTTTGATTGATATGGATACAATAAGGCAAATACCTGCTGAGTGGACGAAGTACCAAAAGCATAAGAATGAAAGAAAATATAAACATGTAATTTTCATAGTAACATACCCATGCACAGAATTTTGGTTCTTGCTTCACTTTTTACCAATACTTTCTACAAAAGTATATCACTCATTTGAAGAGTTGTTGCCAGAATTGCAAAAATATATGCTTGGATATGAGAAAACTAAGAAATATTTTAAACAGACAAACCTATATTGTTATTTAAAGAAGAAAGGCGATATAGGCAGAGCATTTGAAAATTCAGAAAAGCTATATGAATTAAGTAAAGCAAATCCAGAAGACGAAGCATCATATTCAGAAGTTTATAAGGTTATCAATTTATTAAATGACTTAGAACCAGTTTCTGCCAGATTGCCAGGATAAAACTTATTAGTTGGGAGAGAATTATTCCCTAAAAAGTGGTCCAGTTGCCGCCTGATTGATCAGAGCGATCCTTTTACAAATCGCATTTCTATGGAATGACATTAATGTTTCAAATCATGTTCTCCATTTTATATAGAACCTCAGGTATTTGAAAGAGTATGGTGCGAATACTATTGTAAAACATAAATATATTCAAAGCAAAATAATGATATTATGCGGATAACGATTGCTTATGTTTCAATGAAGAATAATATTAATATCCTACAAAACAACCAGATTCGATAAAATTATTAGATTAGTACTTTCTTTGTAAAGATTTAATGTGAAGTTGATATAGCAACCAAACCTAAAACCGCCCCAAAGTAGAGTAGGTTGTTGTTTGACAAGAAAACCAAGAAAAACACGATCGCTACGGCGAATACATAAAAACAAGGTAGGAAAATAAAGCATTTTTCATTATTTTTGTAAAATATGAACAATATCGCATACATACATAGTAGCTTAACATCCAATACAAAAGTGGAAAATTCCAAACATTTAGTTTTAGAATTCGCCAAAAGTTTAGGATGGAGTCCAAGCTACTTTATTGAACCTTCATCTGTTGAGAAATCTAATGGATATTTAGTAGTCGAACATGGATTGCAAAATTCTGCAATTATTTCGTTTTTAAAGGGACGCAATGAAGATTTAACCCTAATTGAAGAAGAAAATCTTCTCGCTCTTTCTTATAATAACCTTGTTAATTGGCATATAACAATAGACTCTAGGTATATTAATTATTATTTCATTCTTAATAAAGAAAAAAGAAAGGTTGAAACAAAAAGAATCGAAGCTGGAAATGAATCTGATGCTTTAAGTGTATCAACATTTTTAGAAGTTATAGAGAAAAAACCTAATTCAAATATTAGGTCATTAGACGATGTTTTAATTGAAAATATTTCTAAGTGGAAGAGAATAATATCAGCCGAATTAGGAAATAATGTTGATTTGATTTCTCTTTCTCATTTATTTAATTCAACAATTTTTTTGCGTTCCATTGAGGATAGTAAAAAAAGAGCAAATGAATTGGATTACCACACGCAAGTGTTTTCTGTTGTATTAGAAAGTGGACTGTATAAAAATGTATCGGAAGTTATTTCTGCTGTTGAAAAAAACTTAAATATTTCTATTCCAGAATATATAGTACAAAAAGAAAAAATATCAATATTTGATAAAATAAATATTTTAGATTTAAAAAGGTTTTTTAATAGTTTTTATGAAAATGATTATAATCGGTTTAAGTACGATTTTTCGATTATGACAAAACAGGCGTTAAGTAGAATATATCAAAAATATGTATCAATTTTAAGCATTACTGATGCCAATACTTTACAGAAAGACCTTTTTGGATTAAGCCCAATTCTATCTGAAATAATAAGCAAAGACAAAGGAGCTTACTATACACCTGAATATATAGCTCGTTTTTTTGCAAAATACATTTGCAAGCACTTTACTGAAAAAGAGTTTGATAATCTAAAAATATTAGAGCCCGCAGTTGGTTCAGGTATTTTTTTAAGGACATTACTTGAAACACAAATTGAACAGAGAATATCAAATGAGACAGAGTTAAATATAGATGCTTTGTTTCAAAATGTAAATGCAATTGATATTGATCCGAATGCATGTTTGTCAACTAATTTGTCTTTAACCTTATTACATTATATTTTTAATAAGTCATTTTCAAAGCCAAATGTAATTGAAGGGGATTCTTTAGAAATTATGCAATATAAAAAAGAGAATGGCGAAAAAGTAGATGTAATTATTTCAAATCCTCCATATATAAATCAAGACAATAGAAAACAAGAAATAACTGATAAATATAAAATAATACTACAAGGACTTTATAATGGCAAAATTGATATATATCAGGCATTTATAAAACTTTCAATTGATATGTTAAACCCTAATGGATTGGGTTTATTTGTTTTGCCTCAAAATTTCTTAATTGCTGAAAGCTCAAAAAAGCTTCGCAACTATTTATTAGATAATTGCACTATAGAATTAATTGCAGATTTATCATCAATTAATGTTTTTGATAATGTAAGTACCTATACTATATTGCTGATTTTTAAAAAGAAACCTAATAATAATTTTCGCCACTCATCTTGGTTGTTAAAATGTAGAGCATCAGTTGGCGAAGCTTTGAACCAATTACTAGAATATCATGAAACCGAACATAAACATTATCAGATATATAAAACTGAAAATTATTTTAAAAAGGATGGAGATTGGTTTCTGCTCAATAAGTCAGAATTTGATTTATTTAGTAAGTTAAAGCGAAACAAGCCTATCGATATTTTTTTAAAGGTTAACCAAGGAATTGTGACAGGAAAAGACGATGTGTTTATAAGAACCATTAATTCTGTCAGTAAGGACGAAAGATTAATCTACAAGACCTTTTTACCTGATAAACAAATTGGATCCTATAATTGTGATCCCAAAAAAACAGAAATAGTTTTTTATCCGTTTTTAGAAAATGAAATAATTTCTGAAGACACTTTAATTAAAAAATTTCCTCAGACATGGAGTTATTTAAATGAAAACAAGCCCTTTCTGACACAAGAAAGGGCAGATGTTAAAAGTGGACAACTTTTGTGGTGGAAACTACATTCTCCAAGTAAACCAGAATATGTTAATGCCCCTAAAATTGTCTCCCCATATCTTTCAATTTTTCCCAAATTTACTATAGATATAGAAGGCGAATATATTACGTCTCGTTCACCATTTTTTATTTTGAAAGATAAAGACGCTGATACAAATTTGTTGTACTATTTTTTAGGTATTCTAAATTCTACACCATGTTATTGGGCATTATCATTACAATCACACAAACAATCTAGTGGTTATAACATTTTTCATTTGAATATTCTGAAAACTGCACCTATACCCGACCCAACTATAGCAGAGCATTCAAGTCTTGTTTCTAAAATGATTTTGACTGTTAAACGAAGAATTGCTGAAAAAAACGATTCTAAAAAGCTGGAAATAGAACTTGAAATAAACAGAATAGCATGTGAGTTATATCAATTAACTAATGATGAAATGAAACTTTTAGGTTTATAATCTATGAGTATAAAAAATATAATAAAAAACGATACTGAGTTATCCTCATATAGAGTTAATCAGATAAAAGTACTTGTAAAGGAAATTGCAGCAAATCCAAGCATCCATGCCAAAAGAGTTCCAGCGGGTAATAATAAAATTATATTTTGTGTCACAGATAATTCAAAAATTATAGATTTTGGACAGTTCAATAAAGACTCTGATATTAATGAAAGATTCAAAACAAAAAATCCGAAATTTAGTGCTAGCTATTATGAGATTTGGGATAAATTAATAGGTCCGACACAAGATTATCAATTAAATAGAATTTATTTTCATTTATATTTAAGCGACAATGATAAAGAATATATACTGCTTCACACCGACCCGATCGATAATGATGTAACACATGGGCTTTATAAACGAAGCCCTCACTTACATATTAAACACACTTCTGACGATATTATTGCACATGCTCATTTTGCACTGAATGTAAATGATTATGATATAGCACTTTCATCACTAGAGAACATTAATGAATGTTTTAAAAATCATATAAAAATGTTGTCTCATCAGATTTTAAAAATTATATGACTTTTGAGATTACATCGAATTTGAAGCTTCTATATTATTAAAATAATTTAAAGCCCTATTGCTAGCATGCAGA
>Ga0079306_1001913_pt1 | contig 12544 bp, 13 predicted proteins | sample Methanotroph_Enr_FD_79181 | JGI IMG/M metagenome (GOLD analysis project Ga0079306, IMG submission 79181) | Enriched soil microbial communities from Old Woman Creek wetland in Ohio, USA - Methanotroph_Enrichment_5 | ecosystem: Environmental > Terrestrial > Soil > Wetlands | place: USA: Ohio...
CATAATTTCCATGTTTCACCACCTTATATCCTGCTCCTGCTACAACAAAAGCAGCGGCAGTAGAGATGTTGAACGTGTTTTTACTATCACCTCCTGTACCAACAATATCAACTGGATCATATGCCGAAAAATCCAGAGAAGCACAGGTTTCCAGTAAAGCTTCACGAAAACCGGTCAACTCTTCCACAGAGATACTCCGCATCAGAAAAACTGCCATCAAGGCAGCAATCTGGCTCTCATTGTATTTTCCAATGGATATGTTCAGCAGGATATCATGAGCCTCCTGCCTGCTCAGGTATTGATGTTCAAATAGTCTGTTTAATTCCTCTTTCATAATTATTTAAGATTATCATACTGATATTCAAGAATCAATGAGTTCGGGTTGCTAAGCCAATTGCCCAATATCCGGGCTCCGGTTGGAGTAAGTATCGATTCAGGATGAAACTGAATCCCGCGAACGTCATATTCTCTGTGACGCAGAGCCATTATTGAACCGTCTGCATCAATAGCTGTCACATCAAGTGATGATGGAAATCCCACTGAATCTACTACCCATGAGTGATATCGGCCAACTTCAAAAGTGTCTGGAAGACCCTCGAACAACATATCTGGTTTAACTACCTGAACCGGAGTTGTCACACCGTGAAATACCTCTTTCAAATTGAGAAGGCGTGCTCCAAACACCTCAGCAATGGCCTGATGTCCCAGACACACACCCAACATGGATTTTTTGGATGCATAACGCTGAATAATATCGCATAGCCACCCTGCTTCCGAAGGAACACCAGGCCCTGGTGAAAGGATTATCTTTCCAAAGGATTCAACATCATTCAGCGTCAGTTTGTCATTTCTCAACACCTCAATATTCAGAAATCCCAACTCCTTGATTAAATGATAAAGATTGTAGGTAAATGAATCATAATTGTCTACTATCAGAATTCTCTTTTTCATATATTTCTAATTTATAAGTTTGGATGCCATATCAATGGCCCTCTTTAAAGCTCCAAGTTTATTGTTTACCTCCTGAAGTTCGGTTGCCGGATCTGATTTAGCCACGATACCTGCACCTGCCTGATATGAGAGAGTATTATCCTTGCTGACAAAAGATCTGATGGTTATTGCCTGATTAAGGTCTCCATCCAAACCAATATACCCTATACATCCACCATAGGCACCCCTGTCGTTGTGCTCAATCTGACTGATAAGCTGCATAGCCCTTACCTTTGGTGCTCCAGACAAGGTCCCGGCAGGGAACGTGTCGGCAAATGCCTTCAAGTGGTTTGCCTCAGGAGGTAATATGCCTTCTACTCTGGAAACAAGATGTATCACATGTGAATAGTATTGCACCTCCTTGAAGAAGTCCACTCTTACAGACGAAGCATTCCTGCTCAGGTCATTCCTCGCCAGGTCAACCAACATTACATGCTCCGCATTTTCTTTAGGGTCTTTCAGCAAAAGTCCGGTTTGTTGCCTGTCTCTGATTTCATCGCCTGTCCTGCGGAACGTACCTGCAATAGGATCAATATAGATTCTTTTACCCTGTATCCTGCAATGCGTCTCCGGGGAAGAACCAAATATCCTGAAGGACCCGAAATCAAAATAGAAAAGATATGGCGATGGATTAATCGAGCGCAAGGCTCTGTACACTTTAAAATCATCACCGCAAAAATCCTGCATGAAGCATCTGGAGAGCACTATCTGCATAACATCTCCGCGAAGGCAGTGCTTGATACCTTTCTCCACCATGCCAATATAGTCACTGTCACTGATTGAAGATCGCTCTTTCCCCTTCAAGGAAAAGTCATAGGAGGCAAAGTCCCGGTTTTCCAGCAGAGAGCGCATCAGACTCATATTATCTGACTTTCCGTCGAAAATGTTTTCAATAATTGTCAGTTCATTTCTAAACTGATCTACAACAATAATGTATTTGTAAAAAATGTACATCATTTCAGGAATCTCTGATGAGGATACTGGAGCCTTCCCGGTCACAACAGGTTCCAGATAACGAATCATATCATATGATGTATAACCGAAAAATCCATTAATCTTAGTATTACTGGTAGGGGATGTCTGCTTGTAGCAATTTATAAATGCTTGAAATTCATTCATAATGTGTACATTCTCAGTTATTGGAAGCGATTTACTTGTGCCATCAGGGAAACGCATGTGTATCTCCTCTTTATGAACCTGAAATCGTCCCAGAGGTTCAATCCCGATAAATGAAAATCCGTTTTCCTCACCATGAAAATCGGAGCTTTCCAATAATACGGACTCAGGAAAGACATCACGGACCTTCAGATACATACCTACAGGTGTCTGCAGGTCGGCCAGCATCTTAAGTGTCTTGGTTGTGAATTTATACTTCATATTGCTATATTTTATTAATGTTCATTTTTGAAATATATGTATCCATATCCTTATCTCCTCTGCCAGACATGGTGAGAACGACAATATCCGATTCTTTAAAAGGATGTTGTTCAAGAATTGCCAGTGCATGTGCCGACTCCAGTGCCGGTATGATTCCCTCCAGGCGGGTTGTCAGGAAAGCAGCGTCCATAGCTTCAAAATCGGTTACAGGAAAAACTTTGGCTCTTCCGGTAAGGGCAATATATGCATGCAGCGGGCCTATTCCAGGATAATCCAGCCCTGCCGAAACAGAGTATGGTTCCTCAATCTGACCGTCTTCATTTTGCATTACAAGTGTTTTACTTCCATGGATGATACCAGGTTTCCCTAAATGAATGGTTGCAGCAGAGCGCCCGCTTTCCAACCCCTCTCCCGCAGCTTCTGCCAGCAAAATCTTTACCTCCGGACTACTTAGGTAATGATATATGGTGCCAGCCGCATTGCTGCCACCACCAACACAAGCGATCAGATAGTCCGGATTTGTACGTCCCTCTTTTTCCAATAACTGGCTTTTAATCTCCTTGCTTATGACAGACTGAAGCCTGGCCACCATGTCCGGATAAGGATGAGGTCCCACAGTGGATCCTATAATGTAAAATGTATCAGACGGATTGGAGCACCAATCACGGATTGCCTCATTTGTTGCATCCTTCAAAGTCATATTTCCAGAAGTGACTGACCGTACTGTTGCTCCTAGCATCTGCATTTTCTGAACATTCACCCGCTGTCTCTCCACATCTGTCTGTCCCATATAAACTACACACTCCATATTCATAAGGGCGCACACTGTTGCTGTGGCCACACCATGTTGCCCCGCACCTGTTTCTGCAATAATCCGTCTCTTTCCCATACGTCTGGCTATCAGGATCTGTCCGATTGTATTGTTTATTTTATGGGCTCCTGTATGATTAAGGTCCTCCCGTTTCAGATATACTTTACATCTATATCTTTCCGAGAGACGGGCAGCAAGATAAAGAGGGCTGGGACGGCCAACGTAATCACGAAGCAGAATATCCATCTCTGACTGAAATTCTGGATCATCTAGTACCAGCTGATAGTTTTTTTTAAGCGATTCAACGCAACTGTATAAAATTTCGGGAATGTAGGCTCCGCCGAATTCTCCGTAATATCCGTCAGGACTGATTTGATATGTATTCATGTTTGATAGTTTTTATGTATTGAGAAGTGAAAAAGAAAAAGGCCCGTCGCGAGTGCGACAGGCCTTTAGTATTACCTTAATATTTTATTACAGGCTAAATGCAGGACTGACTCTCACGACTTTAAAAGTTGTAAGTGCCACCACCAATATGCATTTGCCAAAAATCTCATTATTGTTCTTTTTTCTAGGAGGCAAATATACAAAGATTTTTAAATATGCAAAAAATCACAAAAAAAAAGCTGTCTGATTATCAGACAGCTCTCCTTATGAACTGAAAACTAGTATCTTCTTCTAGTATCTTGTCTTTTTTCGTAGCCACCGCCACCACCGTATCCACCGCCACCGCGGCTGTCTCTGTTCTCTTTAGGCTTAGCTACATTTACGTTAATAACCTTACCGTCATACTGACCTTGGTTTAACTCTTTAATAGCTTTCTCGCCTTCTGCATCATTAGGCATTTCAACAAAGCCAAATCCTCTTGATCTGCCTGTTTCTCTGTCTGTGATTACTTTTGCTGATGAAATTTCGCCGAATTCGCCGAAAAGTTCCTTAAGATCGGCATCATTGACACCGTAACTTAAATTTGAAATAAAAATGTTCATTAAATAAACTTTAATAAAAAATAAATAATTGATTGAATGAGTGTTAAAAACGAAAGTCTACTTAACAAAATCTTAATAAAAAACCAGAAAAAGCTAGATGCTTTGAATAATAGGAGCTAACACTCTATTAACGCACAAATGTAATACAAAATTCCGTTAAAACAAATTATTTGCAAATAAAGCAAATATGCCTTAACATTGTATGAAAGAATATTTTAAAATCACGCTTATATGCAAAGGAAAGATTTCAGGCAATTGTTGCTGTCCGTTATTTTCATTACAACATTTGCAGGAGTTGCCATAGACATCTATGCCAATACTGTAGACTACAGCATTTGGAAAGGTTTGTCAATATTCAAGTTTTTCACTATTCAGTCCAATGTGCTTATAATGGCTTATTCCTTTGTGGCATTGACTAATTTGAATAAATGGGCAGAATCTGAATTTTTTAAAGGTCTTCTAAGTCCGTTCACTTCCTATATAATGCTTACTGGTATAACCTTTGCAATTCTGTTGGCTCCGACATCAACAGCACAAGGACTCCATAAAGTAGCATCCGACTTGCTTCATTATCTGGCACCACCAATGATGTTTTTTTACTGGCTCATATTTGAAGAGAGAAAACTGGAATACAAGTACACATTTAAGTGGCTCATATATCCAGTTTTATTCATGATTTGGGGGCTATTTCTTGCCTTAGCCTTTAAGGATTATCTCTATCCTTTCTTTGACATCCCCAAATTTGGGAGTTTTTTATATGTATACCTTTTACTTATGGCAGTATCGACTACCGCCATAAGTATCTTTTTGGTATTTGTCAATAAAACATTCAGATTCAGTAAGCCAGACTAGTCAAGCTTATGAATTGCAAGTCCGCTTCTTAGTTTCGGTTCGAACCAGGTTGTTTTTGGAGGCATTATGTTACCTGTATCTGCAATGTCAATAAGTTGTTTCATTGAAACAGCATAAAGGGCAAATGCAGCAGCAGTCTCTCCTGAGTCAACTCTTCTCTTGAGTTCTCCAAGACCACGAATGCCACCAACGAAATCAATTCTTTTTGATGTCCTGAGGTCTTTGATGTCAAGCAATTTATCAAATACAAGGTTGGAAAGTACAGTTACATCCAGTACGCCTATCGGGTCATTATCATTGAATGTGCCGGGTTTTGCTGTCAATGAATACCAACGACCGTCAATGTACATTGAGAAGTTGTGAAGAGCATCTGGTTTGTAAATTTCTGTCCCTTTATCCTCAACAATAAAGTCATTTCCTAATTTTGTAATCAACTCTTTAGGAGTCATTCCGTTAAGATCCTTTACAAGCCTGTTGTAATCAATAATCTTAAGGTGACTTTCAGGAAATACCACTGCCAGGAAGTAATTGTATTCCTCTTCGCCTGTGTGATTTGGGTTAAGGTTGCGTTTCTCCTCGCCTACTAGAGCAGCAGCAGCTGTACGATGATGTCCGTCTGCTACATATAATGCGGGGATTGTTGCAAAAACCTCTGTTATACGATTTATCGTCTTTTCATCTTCAATTACCCAGAAATGATGTCCAAAGCCATCTTCTGCCACAAAGTCATATTCGGCAGCTTTTGACTTTACAACATCTGCTACGATAGAATTGATCTCATTATTGTCAGGATATGCAAAGAATACAGGTTCAACGTTTGCATTCTGTATACGAACATGTATCATTCTGTCCTCTTCCTTGTCCTTGCGTGTAAGCTCGTGCTTCTTGATTTTTCCCGAAAGGTAGTCGTCAATGTTTGCTCCAATTACAAGGCCATATTGTGTGCGTCCCTCCATTGTCTGGGCATACACATAATACATCTCTTTTTTGTCCTGTACGAGCCATCCTCTTTCCTGCCACTTCTTGAAGTTTTCAACTGCCTTGTCGTAGGCCTCTTGAGTATGTTCGTCAATAATAGGAGAGAAGTCAATTTCTGGTTTTATAATATGGAGCAGTGATTTTTCTCCAGCCTCTGCCTGAGCTTCTGCTGAGTTTAACACATCATAGGGGCGGGATGCAACATCCTTAGCCATAGCCTTAGGTGGTCTAAGGGCTGCAAACGGTTTTATCTTTACCATTTTGTTATAGTATCTTATTTGTTATTTATTTAACTGAAAAGTCTTATCTCCTGTAGCAAAAAATCTGACAATCTGGTTTGCTGATGCCAGACCAGCATTAACATTTGCCTCAGCTGTCTCTGCTCCCATTTTTTTAGGACTTGCAAATACACGTGTGCCAAATTTCTCATTTAGAAGAGCCTGATTATCGGCTGCTATGTCAGTAATATACTTGATATCACCTCTTTCTTCCATAATCCTGACTAATTCATCTTCGTTTATGACCTCTTTGCGAGCTGTGTTTATAATGCAGCCTCCCTTAGGAAGTTTTGAAATAAGATTGTAGCCTACAGATTTTTTAGTTTCGGCAGTAGCAGGGATATGAAGAGAAAGGAAATGGGATTTGCTGTACAGTTCTTCAATAGAAGATACAGGAGTGACACCCTCTTTCTCAATTGCTTCAGCTTTGACATACGGATCATATGCATATACCTTCATGTTGAATCCAAGAGCTAGTTTAGCTACGAGTTTTCCTACGTTCCCGAATGCGTGTATTCCAACGGATTTGCCGCTGAGTTCACTTCCGGTTCCGGGTGTGAAGCAATTTCTTGACATGTATATCATCATACCTATTGCAAGTTCTGCAACTGCATTGGAGTTTTGCCCAGGTGTGTTCATTGCGACAACTCCATGCTCTGTACATGCGGCAAGGTCAAGGTTGTCATAACCGGCACCTGCACGTACCACAATTTTAAGCTTCTTAGCAGCTTCAACAACTGCTTTTGTAACTTTGTCAGAACGCACGATTAATGCATCAGCATCTGAAACAGCAGCACAAAACTGCTCCTCTGAAGTGAATTTTTCAAGTAGCGCCAAAGTATGCCCCGAGCCTTCAACTATCGATCTTATTCCGTCAACCGCTGCTTTTGCAAACGGTTTTTCAGTTGCAACCAGTACTTTCATTTCTTGTTTTTTGTGAATAAAGATTAACCATTCAATTTTTCAAACTCCTGCATACAGGATACCAGTGCCTTAACGCTCTCAACAGGGCAAGCATTGTAAGTAGATGCGCGGAACCCGCCAACTGAACGGTGACCTTTGATTCCAACCATACCACGCTCTTTTGCAAATGCCATGAATGCGTCTTCTTTATCTTTATACTCTTCACTCATAACGAAACAGATGTTCATAATAGAGCGGTCTTCAACAGCAGCAGTTCCTACAAACATCTTGTTTCTCTCAATTTCGTTGTATAACAATGCCGCTTTTTCTTTATTGATCTTGTACATAGCTTCAAGACCTCCAAGGTTTTTGAGCCATTTAAGGGTCTCGGTCATGATGAAAATCGAGAATACAGGAGGAGTATTGAACATTGAATCCTCTTTAATATGGGTCCTGTAGTCAAGCATTGTAGGAAGGTAACGTGTAACTTTACCAAGAATATCTTCTCTTACAATTACAAAAGTAACACCTGCCGGGCCAACATTCTTTTGGGCTCCACCGTAAATCAGGGCATATTTGCTTACATCAACAGGACGGCTCATGATGTCAGATGACATATCGGCAACCAGATTTACAGGGCAATTCATATCTTCGTGAATCTCAGTTCCGTAGATAGTGTTGTTTGTAGTAATATGGAAATAGTCCAGATCAGCAGGAATTTCATATCCTTTTGGTATATAGGAGAAATTCTTGTCAGCAGAAGATGCGATTTTTACTGCATTGCCAATACCCTTAGCTTCTGTAAATGCTTTCTTTGCCCAAACTCCGGTCTCAAGGTAACCTGCTTTGTTTTCAAGAAGGTTCATTGCAACATACAGGAATTGTAAGCTTGCACCACCACCGAGAAATAGTACTTTATACCCATCCGGAATATTCAGGATATCTTTCCAAAGAGCACGACACTCCTCCATTGTTGCCTCCCACTCCTTTGAACGATGGGACAATTCAATGACAGACATGCCTGTACCTTTAAAATCATGAAGAGCTTCTATAGCTGCCTGAATGGCTGGCTTTGGCAGGACACATGGTCCTGCATTAAAATTGTGAGCGACTTTCATAAGAATATGTTTTTATTGATTGTTTTGATCTTGCTTCAAAGATAGGTAAAAAATGTTAAATCCAAAGTATAATAGGCCTTAAATGACATTAATTAATAGGTTGGGACTAGCTGTTGCTTATAATTTTTAAGTTATCCTTGTCAGTTATCTTTTCGCAATAGTGACAAAGAAGCTTCAGCTCCTGACCGTCATTAATTGTAGTAAAAAGAGTTTCAATAGGTTGGTGATTTGTGACACATACGGGATTCATACATTTTACAATTCCCTTTATTGATGCGGGAATTGTGAGAATTCTCTTCTCAACAACCTCAAAATTCTGGATAATATTGATTTTTGCCTGAGGTGCAATCAGTGCTATTCTGTTTATTTCGTCACTCTCAAAGTATCTGTCAGAAATCTTGATAATCGCCTTTTTCCCTAAAAGTTTGCTATCCAGATTTGTGCCAAATGTAATCTGATTGCTTATGCAACTTAGACCCAGTATATCAATTACTTTGAAAAGCTGTTCTGCAGGAATGTGATCAAGAACTGTTCCATTTTTAATGGCACTCACCTTTAAATGTTTTTCCATTTGTCTGATATTTTATATTAACTGAAAAGTTTTGTTATTATGGCCATCCTGGTGTATACGCCATTTTTTGCCTGGTCAAAATAGTAAGCATGGTCGCTGTTGTCGACATCCAGCGCGATTTCGTTGACTCTTGGAAGAGGATGAAGGATTTTCATATTTGGCTTGGCCCCCTCAAGCATTGAATTGTTCAGGCTATATACGTTCTTGACTCTTTCATATTCAATTGCATCTGTAAATCGTTCCCGTTGAACCCTTGTCATATATAAAATATCGGACTGACATATTCCGTCGGCCAGGTTTCTGGTCTCCTCGAAACGTATGTTCCGTTTCCTGAGATACTCCTTGTACTCATTAGGAAGTTTTAACTCTTCGGGAGCAGTGAACAGAAACGTAGGATTGAAATGTGACATTGCCTGAAGCAGAGAGTGGACGGTCCTGCCATATTTGAGGTCGCCGACAATATTTATAAAGAGATTGTCAAGCCTGCCTTGTGTCTTCTGAATAGAGTAGAGGTCAAGCAGTGTCTGAGAAGGATGTTGATTTGCCCCGTCTCCTGCATTTATCACGGGAACTGGAGAAATTTCAGAAGCATATCTCGCACTTCCTTCAAGTGGATGCCTCATGATTATGAGGTCGGCATAGTTTGAGACCATCTTAATAGTATCTTTTATGGTTTCACCTTTAGTAACGCTGGTGTTTCCGGCATCTGAAAATCCGATAACCCTTGCTCCAAGTCTGTTTGCTGCAGTCTCGAAACTTAAGCGTGTTCTGGTAGATGGTTCAAAAAAGATACTTGCAACAACCTTGTCCCTGAATATTGGTTGTGACGGATTTTTTTCAAACCCGGCTGCCATTTTTAGGACCTCTAAAATTTCCTCCTTAGAAAAATCCTGTATAGAAATTAGGTTTCTTGACATATATGTATTTGATTATATTGATTTTAGCTTGTTAAGATTGTTCCCCCAGCTTCTGCTATTGCATCGGCAAAACGCTTGTAGTTGCCCTCTCTTACAGTCACTGCTATTGTACAAAGGTTGTCTGATTGTTGTTCATAAATAATTGCAGAGTACTCTTTTATAAGCTTCATCATATTATTCATGAGCAGGTAGTCAAAACTGAACTTCATCACCCTTACAGCAACTTTTTCAATTATTTCAGTATTATCTATGGCATCAATTGTTGCTGCTTTATAAGCCCGTATAAGCCCCGGTACTCCAAGTTTTATTCCGCCAAAATATCTTACCACTACTATCAGGACATCGCTTATCTCATTGGACAGAAGTTGTCCCAGGATAGGTTTACCCGAAGAGGATGAGGGTTCACCATCGTCATTGGCTCTCCATATTTCACCATTGATACCCAAGCGATAGGCATAACAATGATGTCTTGCGTCAAAATAGGTTTTCCTAAGCTCCGTCAGTATGTTTTTAATCTCTTCTTCCGAAGAGACCGGGTATGCGAAAGAGAGAAATTTACTGCCAAGTTCTTTATAAATACCTGTCGATGGCTTTGATATTGATTTATAGGAGTCTGTGGGAGAATTTTCACTCATGCTGACATTCATAGCTTTTGGTAAAATTAGCCCCTTTTTGCTAAATTTGCAAAATGTATAAAGAAGTTTTTATAAGAGATTTTTCATTGCTTGGGAAATCATTGGAGGAACACCTTAATGGTCGTAGGGACAATCATCTGCTGGATAGAGCATTTGAAGATTCCCTGCAATACAATCCACTGTTTTCAACAGATATGCAAAAGGAGGCGATAAGAGCCGTCATCGAAAAATTCTTAATGGAGAATGTTTTGACTGACTGGTTGATACCTTATGAAAATAAACTTTTTGAAAAAAAATGTATTGTCGGTATTATCATGGCAGGGAATCTGCCTCTTGTAGGGTTCCATGACTTCATGGTTACAATGGCTTCTGGATGCAGGTCTCAAATTAAACTTTCAGGTAAAGACAGGTTTTTGCTACCTTCATTATTTAGCATTCTTTGTGATATTAATCCATACTGGAAAGACAGAGTGGAATTTATCGGTTTTCTTCCGGATAATCCAGATATATTGCTTGCAACCGGAGGCGATGAATCGGCAAAAATATTTGAAAGCAAATACCAGAATGTACCAAAAATAATAAGAAGTTCCCGATCAAGTATTGCAATACTTCAAGGTGATGAGACAGAGGGGGAGTTGCAGAAACTTTCAAAAGATATCTTCTTATATTATGGAATGGGGTGTAGAAGTGTCTCAACACTTCTGATTCCCCGGGATTACTCCTTTGGATTGTTGACCGATGTTTTTGAAAGGAGACGGTCCACTATGGTCAGCGAAGATTATTTATCGGCATACAAATACCAAAGAGCCATTGCAGCCATGCAGAATTCATGGTATCTGGACGGAGGTTTTTATATTTTGAGGGAATTTATGAGTTTCCCTCCCCCTATGGGAGTAATTGGAATATTGAAATATAAAGATAACAATGAAGCCGAAAAATTTGTAAATTCGAATAAATTACACCTTCAGTGTCTTGTTGGGAAAAAATGCAGATTCGCTGATACGGAAGTCGGTGAAACACAATATCCCTCAATTTCTGATTATGCTGATGGGTTAAATAGTTTAGAATTTATACTAAATAATGTATAACTTCGCTTAAAATTCATACAATATGGTATACAGATACAAGGCCACTATAGCAGGAAACAAGATATTTCTGAGAGAGTACGAGATCAGAGGCAATACCTCTCTCTACTCCCTTCATCTTTTTCTGCAGGATGACCTTGGATTTGCTCCGGATCAGATTGTTATGTTCCGCGGACTGGATAAAAACAACAAAGTAAAGGCACAGTATGGCTTGTTTGATATTGGCGACGGAACAATGGATTCAATTACTCTTGAGAAGGCAATCCTTTCCGGATTATCAAAATTGCTTTATGTTTATGATACGTTCAAGGACAGAGCTATAACACTGGAACTTCTTTCAAAAGAGGAGGAGCTGGCCAGACGGGCCTATCCCAGACTTATTGCAGAAAAAGGGAAAAATCCTGACCAGTTTTCAGATAATTACGATGATTTTGAACAGATGATAGAGTTGAATGACTCTGACCCACTTTTCCAGGCAGACGAACTGCCTGAAGGAGAGGAGGGATAACCGACATCTGATGTCTGACAAAAAACTTTTTATTGTAATTGGTCCGACAGCTGCCGGAAAAACAGACTATGCAATAGATCTGGCACAGAAGTTAGGTTCCCCTGTCATATCATGTGATTCCCGGCAAATCTACCGTGAACTTAAAATTGGCACGGCACCCCCAACAGATGAGCAGCTGGCAATGGTCCGGCATTATTTCATTTTTTCCCATTCTATCCACGATTTATATACTGCCGGAAAATACGAATTGGAGGCTCTGAAACTTTTGGATGAACTATTCCAATCGCATGACTCATTGGTTATGGTTGGCGGATCCGGGTTGTATGTAGATGCAGTATGTCGTGGTATTGATGATTTCCCTCCTGCAGATATGGAATTAAGAGATAATCTCATGCAGAGGCTTAATAATGAGGGGTTGGAACCACTAAGGAAAGAGCTGAGGCTTTTGGACAGGAAAAGTTACGAAACAATAGATATCGCAAATCCACAGAGAGTAATTAGGGCCCTTGAAGTCTCTCTTGCGACAGGTAAA
>Ga0079306_1001917_pt1 | contig 12524 bp, 10 predicted proteins | sample Methanotroph_Enr_FD_79181 | JGI IMG/M metagenome (GOLD analysis project Ga0079306, IMG submission 79181) | Enriched soil microbial communities from Old Woman Creek wetland in Ohio, USA - Methanotroph_Enrichment_5 | ecosystem: Environmental > Terrestrial > Soil > Wetlands | place: USA: Ohio...
GCCGACCACGAAATTGCAGACGATCTTAACGCCCATCTTCGTGAGTACGTCAATTTCCCTTTGTACGATCGCTTTAGGAAGCCGAAACTCCGGTATCCCGTAAACCATTACGCCGCCGGGCTTGTGAAAGGCCTCAAAAACTGTGACATCATGCCCCATGCGGCGAAGATCGGTGGCAACTACTATTCCGCCGGGCCCCGAGCCTATCACGGCTACCTTTTTGCCTGTGGCGGAGGCAACCTGGGGAATAGAATTACTTCCCCGGTCGAGATCGGCTACATACCGCTCAAGCCTGCCGATCGAGACGGATTTTTCAACATCTTTAAACTTTTTGCCAACGGTGCATGTTTCCTGGCACTGCACTTCCTGCGGGCAAACCCTGCCGCAGACAGCGGGCAAAAGTGAATTTTCCTTGATCACGGCCAGCGCCTTAACATCATCGCTCTGGGCAATAGACGCTACAAAATCTCGTATCCGTATTTTTACCGGACAACCTTCCATACACGGAGCTGTTTTGCACTGGAGGCACCGCATGGCTTCGAGCCTGGCCTGGAGCGGCGAGTAACCGATGGCAACCTCGCTTATATTACCTTTACGGACGCCCGGATCCTGGGCGGGCATGTCCTGTGACGGGATCGCGTAACGGTCCGCCGGCTTTAGACCACCGTTTTTCTGTTTTTCAAGCATTTCCTGCAATAGCTTCTCGGATTCGTTCACGAACAACTCCACTCTATAAACCAATTTTGCATGTGTGGTCTTTGTATTTTTTAAGACTTTCCTGCTCCAAATCCCTGTAAGCGGTCATGCGTTTCATCATCAAGTCGAAATTGACCTTGTGGCCATCAAATTCCGGACCGTCAACGCACACAAACATGGGCTTAGAATCCACTTCCACCCTGCACCCGCCGCACATACCTGTACCGTCGATCATTATGGTATTGAGCGATACTACCGTTGGCACATTCAGCGGTGCCGTGGTCTGGCAGCAGAACTTCATCATTATAGCCGGGCCAATAGCCACTGCCAGCTGAGGCTTGGGCGATCGTTGACAAATTTCTTTCAGCGGCTCGGTAACAAGAGCTTTTTTACCCACCGAACCGTCATCAGTGACAATAAATATTTCGTCGCTTATTGCCGCAAATTCTTCCTGTAAGATCAGCAATTCTTTAGTTCTTGCTCCCAATACACTTACAACTTTATTTCCGGCTTTTTTCATTCCTTCTGCTATGGGCAGCAGCGGAGCGGCCCCGATCCCGCCGCCGATACATACGACGGTACCGAAATTTTCTATATGCGTGGGCTTACCAAGCGGGCCGGCAATATTGTCGATCTCATCACCGATTTTCATATCAGACATCTCGGCGGTGCTTTTGCCTACGCGCTGCCAAATAAGCCTTATAGTACCTTTTAACGCATCTGCGCCTGCTATCGTCAGCGGTATGCGTTCGCTGTAATTGCCCCTGGTGCATACAATTACAAACTGTCCGGGCTTGCGGGCCTTGGCGATCAAAGGTGCTTCAATATCCGCAACAAAGACGTTTTCAGAAAGCTGCTGTTTGGAAACAATTTTATGCGACAATTTTAAATTCCTCACCGGCTCAGGACTAAAATACATAAAAATGGCAATATTACCTTGTTTAGCTTTCCGGTCAAGCTATAAACCCGCCTTTGAGCTATTAATTAGTATACGTTTTTGGGCGTAAGCGTTTCGTGTAAAAATTTATCGAAAAATCGCTTGCTGTTTTCAAGTCGTTATTGTATAGTAGTTTGCATCAATCAGTACTTGAATTGCCTTTTTTTATTGGCTTTGTTTTTCAAGGTTTGAGATGAGTAGTTTTGAGCGTAACAGCAAAACCAAGCGCCGCCAGGCGAATACACATCGGACTGTACTCTATACTCAAATGTCTTAATGAGGTTTGTCATGTCTACCATAACCAAGAAAGAACTTATTGACCGTATCGCCGAAAACACTCAGGCCAAAAGGGTAGTTGTCAAAAGGATCGTGCAGACCTTCCTTGACGAGATCATGATGGAACTAAGCAATGACAACCGCTTGGAATTTCGCGATTTCGGCGTTTTTGAAACGCGCACACGCGTAGCAAGGGTTGCCCAGAACCCCAAGACACTTGAACGTGTGCAGGTACCTTCAAAGCGAAGCGTGAAATTCAAAATGGGCAGGCTTATGAAGGAAAAACTCTGCGGCTCCAACGGTTCTGTACTGGTGCACGAAGACGAAGATGACGAATAAGCCATGCTGTAAACGCGAGGAGCAGCCCCAGACCGGGCTGATGAGGAAGATTTAAGTTTTGTTGTTTTAAGGAGCTATGTATGGCGGAGGGAACTGTAAAGTGGTTCGATGAAAAAAAGGGCTTTGGTTTCATCGCAGGTTCCGAGGGGCCAGATATTTTTGTGCACTACACTAATATCACAGGGGATGGATTTAAGACCCTTGCTGAAGGCGACGCCGTGACTTACGACATCGCAAAGGGCGAAAAAGGTCCCAAGGCAGAAAACGTGATGCGAAAAATGATTAATTAAGGAAAAAATTTGCTTGCAATGGCAGCCGATTTTTTATACTTATTAATCAGATATATTTAGGGGGTTTACTGATATTTATGATTTGCAAATCCAGCCATAGGCAAAACACCGATTTGGCGTCAAATTCCTTTGAAAATCAATTTAATGGGGTAGCGCTTAGCTTTGTGAAATAGTAATTCTTTTTTTTGAAAACGCTTTGGAAAAGGAAAATCAGTATGTCACAGGGAACGGTTAAGTGGTTTGATGAGAAAAAGGGTTTTGGTTTTATCTGCGGCGAAGACGGAGCGGACATCTTCGTTCACTACAGCAACATCGCAGGGGGCGGCTTTAAGACACTCGGTGAAGGCGAAACTGTCGAGTTCGACATTATTAAAGGCGACAAAGGCCCTAAAGCCGAGAATGTCGTCCGCATGCAACCGGCCGCACATTGAAATTTGTCCGTTGTAAGTCGGGGGATAGACTACTCCTGTTTCATCGCGGTCTGGCACTTTGAAACCCAGACCTTGGCAGGGGCGTTTCGCCTGTTTTCTGCTTGAGCAGCCAGGGGGCAATTTCTCCTTGTCAATTATCGGACCTTCTGTTATGGTTATGCGCTAATTGACATTGCAAAGGACTTATGATTTCTGGTCATTATAGTTCGGCACTGGATTGCAATGTACTGGTTCTAAACAAACACTACATGGCCGTCCGGATAATTGGGGCTAGAAGAGCCTTTTCACTTCTTTCAAGGGAGCTCGCCGAGGTGGTCTCCTGCGAAGAAGGTATCTATGCCAATTATAATTTCCAGAACTGGTGCGAGGTGAGCCGGTTTAAACACCAGTTTCAACCTGATGAGCACGATTGGGTCAGCACAGTTAATTTTTATGTCGCTGTTCCAAAGATCATAAGGCTTTTGTTTTATGATCGCCTGCCCCGCTCGATAGTAAAATTCAACAGGCGCAATATTTATGCTCGCGATTCAAACAAATGCCAGTACTGCGGCAAAGAATTTGCCACCAACGAATTATCCCTCGACCATGTTGTGCCCCGCTCGCAAGGCGGCCAGAGCACCTGGGATAATATAGTATGCGCGTGCACCGCCTGTAATATTAAAAAAGGCGGCCGAACTCCTCAGCAATCGGGCATGAAACTAATAACAAAGCCGGTGCGGCCTAACCGCAATCCGGCTATTCATGTGCACCTGACGCAAACTCGCTATCGCACCTGGAAGCAGTTCCTCGATAACGCCTATTGGTCGGTAGAACTGAAATAACGTTTATCGATCAATAAAAGTTTCGCGTTATAACAGCCACTATCCCGCCTGCTGCGGCAGCGACCCCGCTTAGCAGCGCCGTCGCAAATGACCACCATGCCGCTGTTGCCGCAGTTTTGCGCGTCTCATCAACCTGGTGAAGAGCCTCATCCTTTACATGTTCCACCTTAGCGGCAACCTTGTCCTTCATGCTCTGAGCTTTCCGCAAAAATTCATCGCGTGAGGCCTCGAACTGCTCGATTATCCGCTCTGCATCCTGCTGGGAAATATCTTTTCTCGATGCAATAAGCGCCTTTATCGATTCCCTGTCCATCGAACGAAGTCTGCTCATCATCGCATCGGCCCCGGCTTTTGGGTCGGTGAAGAGTTTCATGAAGTCTGCTTTTATCGAAGAAAAATCGAACTCCGGCCTGCCAAGGCTATCAAAGTAGTTTCGCAGCATGCCTTCGAATCTTTCCTTTACACCGGCGGCACCCCCGCTTATTCCTTCCACGCCCTGCTGCATGCCCTCCTTCGCCCTGCCCACAAATCCGAATATCACCGACTGCACTTTATCCACGATCTGCCTGGCCCTGTCGGGATCGATATCCCTGCGCTGCGCGATTATCGCCGCTATTGTATCCTTATCTATAGCCGATAACCTTTGCTTAAGAGCTTCAATGCCGCCCTTTGGATCGGAAAATAATCTCTCGATATCCGCCTTGATCGCATCGGGATCAAGCTGCTCTTTCCTGGTATTGCGCAGATAGTTCTCGAATTTTTCCCTGTACCCTTTTGCTTCCTCACTAGAAAGCCCCATCACCCTCATAGCGGCATCACTTGCCTGCTCAGCTTTTCCCTTTCCGGTTGCTCTTTCCTCTTTGATCTTCGAAAAAACATCTTTTACACCACTGGCCATAGTACGAGCCTGTTCAGTAGATATGCCTTTAGCTTCAAGTTTAGCTATGAGCTTCTGGTTTTCCGGCGCCTCGCCCGTTTCAATAGCGGCCGTGATCTCAACATCATCCAGCAGTTTGGCAATTTCATTTCGCCATTCCCTGGGGCTGTACTGAGGTTTGAGCTGGTCTATATAGCTTTGAATAGATTTGCGCAAATCGCCGGCCTCGATATCCCCGAAAAGCTCTTCGCGCACTTCCTTCGTGGCTTTGACAGCTGCATCGGCTATTTGCTGGGCTGGACTCTTTGTAAACACCGCTGCCGTGGCCTGGTATGCGGATTTAAGCCCGCTCGCTGCCAGCCACCCTACCGAACCAACCAGTGATGCTATTGCGCTTGTCTCAAACGTTATCATGGCAACATAGAATAAGCCCCATATTACAAGCCCGATAACGGCGCCAACAAGCAAACTTCCCGTAAGTGAAAGTTCAACCGCAAGCCATGTCGCGAAAAACAACGCGATACTAGCTGTTATCAGCGTCCAGGCCCCCATCGCCCCGGTTATCTTTCGAACTGTGCCGATTACACCTTCGGCGCTGCTTTCTTTATATCTTTCCCTGCCGTGATGCTTTCCCCTGTACGGGTCTGTGTAGCTGCCCAGCACATTAAGTCCTGCGGCCAATGATAAATTAGTCAGGATCAGTTCAAACGCTACCGCCAGGATCACGCCCGTTATCAGAGCAATGAAAAAATTGTACGGCAGGATCGGAAGTAGCTGCACTACTTCCTGCTGAACGGGAATTGCCTGGTATTGAGCTGTCTGGGCCGGTACCACCGCTGCGCCAAATATGGCAAATATGCTGTTCATTTCGGTCTCCTTAAACTCAGTTGTTAATATAAGTTTAAGGAACAAGCTTTGTACGTTGGCAGTCCAAAGACCTGATTTTAAGTGATGTTATTTATTAGGTCTGCCCAGCACTAAAGCAATACCTTTTGTGCTATTGCATTAGTGCTGTCAGATGCTGAGCTTCGTACAACAGCCAGCTGCTTCTAATCGTCGCTTGTATCAAGTATGCTCATGAAGGCTTCCTGCGGTATGTTTACAGAACCGATGGACTTCATGCGCTTCTTGCCTTCTTTTTGCTTTTTGAGCAGCTTCATCTTACGCGTTACGTCGCCGCCATAGAGCTTGGCTGTGACGTCTTTTCTAAAGCCCTTGATCGTCTCGCGTGCGATGATCTTTCCGCCGATGGCGACCTGGAGCGGTATTTCGAACTGGTGCCTGGGGATGGCCTTGCGAAGCTTAATAAGCATCTTGCGGCCACGAGCCTCAGCGGTCTGGCGGTGCACGATAAGCGACAGAGCGTCGACCAGGTTCTTATTGACGAGGATATCGATCCTCACCAGATCCGAGGCCTCAAACGAAAGCAACTCGTAATCCATGGTCGCATAGCCGTGACTTATGCCCTTGAGCACATCATAAAAATCATACACGATCTCGCCGAGGGGGGCTTTGAATTCCATCATCACACGCGTGGGACTGATGTAATCCGTCTTTATAAGCCTGCATCGCCTTGTTTCGGCAAGCTGCATTAAAGGCCCGATACAGTCACTCGGAGTAATTATCTCAAGCCTGACGTATGGCTCGCGTAATTCCTCTATATGGCTGACATCCGGCATCTGCGAAGGCGAATCGATCCTCTTTACTATCCCGTCGGTAGTTACGACCTCGTAGCTCACCGTCGGGGCTGTCTGCACCACTTCAATGCCGTTTTCACGTTCGAGCCGCTCCTGGATGATATCCATGTGCAGCAGTCCAAGGAAACCGCAGCGAAAACCAAATCCAAGCGCGGGTGAATTCTGGGGTATATATGAAAACGACGCGTCATTGAGACTGAGCTTTTCAAAAGCCTGCCTCATCTTTGCGTATTCGGTATTGTTGCCTGGGTAGAAATCCGAAAAAACCATCTGCATGGGCGGCTTGTAGCCGGGCAGTGCTTCTTTGGCCGGCCGCAGGTCGTCAGTCAGTGTATCGCCAATTGTCACATCCGCCAGAGCCCTGATGTTGGCAATTATATAACCCACCTCACCCGTGCCAAGGTGGCCCACGCTGGTCATCTTCGGGGCAAGCTTGCCTATTTCCGTAAGCAGGTATGTGCGGCCCGTGCCCATCATACGCACCTTCTGGCCGACTTTTAGCGACCCAGAGAATACCCGAACGTAACAAATCGCTCCGCGGTACTCATCGAAAACACTGTCGAATATAAGGGCTGCCGCCGGTTCATCGCTCTTATCTTTGGGGGATGGAAGCTGGTTTATGATCCTGTCCATCAATTCCTGGACACCCATGCCGGTCTTGGCAGATACATGCACGCATTCGTGGGGTTTAAAACCGAGTATGTGTTCAATTTCTTCAGCCACCACATCCGGCTGGGCAGCGGGCAGATCAACTTTATTTATGACGGGTATGATCTCCAGGCCGCCCTCGATGGCAAGATAGGCGTTTGCAACCGTCTGGGCCTGGACGCCCTGGGTCGCATCGACGAGGAGCAAAGCTCCTTCGCACGCGGCCAGTGCCCTGCTTACCTCGTAATGAAAATCGACATGGCCGGGCGTGTCGATAAGGTTGAGCATGTATTGTTTGCCGTTGTGATTGTAGTCCATCTTCACGGCTGAGGCTTTGATCGTTATGCCGCGCTCCTGCTCGATATCCATGCTGTCGAGAAGCTGATTGTGGAACTCCCGTTCGGTAACTGCTCCGGTAAGAAGCATGATCCTGTCGGCCAGCGTACTCTTGCCGTGGTCGATATGGGCTATGATCGAGAAGTTACGAATATTTTCAGTGCTCATCAGAACCTTTATAGTCTTGAATATTTATAAACATGCGATTGTACTAGCCCTATACGCCAAAAGCAATACGCCAGTTGGCGATTATTCCATTTTGGGGCTGGTTGGAGCACAAAAGCACGGTTTCCACCGTGGGCTGGTAGATGTGTCAGGCGCGCAAAGGAAGTGTAAAGCCCAGCAAAGCGGCGCTGTCGCGTTCGACTGCCTCGCGGATTGCTTCCCTCGGTATGGCCGGCAAGCTGGAATTGGCGAAGAGCTTGTTAAAGCCCAGAAGTGCCTCAATATATGCCGCCGGAGAACCAAGTGGATACCCGCTGCCAAATAACAATTTACCCATGACCTCACGTTCGTAGGCCAAAGTGATAGTATTAAAAACCTCCCATGTCCGCCTGGGTGAAAGCGTCATATCGGCATATACATTGGGGTGCTTTGTTATCATGCTTATCGTTTGATCCACGAACGGCATGCCCATCGAACCGATGATTATTTTCAAATTCGGAAATGTCCTGGCAACCTCGTCAAGCAGATAAGGCTGGGCAAAATCCAGCACAGCCTTTGGCCCAAGTGGCGAACCACTGTGAAAAAACACCGGCATTTTGAGTTCCTGGGCAATCTCGTAAAGCCGCATCGCCCTGCTGTGAGCCGGGTGACAGTTGAAATCGGGGCAATAAAGCACTATTCCGCCAAGTTCGAGATCACGCCTTATGAAATTGATCGTCCGTGAACTTACTTTATCCGAAAGCGGGTTTATAAGCGCAAAACCGACCATCCTGCTCTTATGCTGGCGAACGTATTCGCTAACGGCGCGGTTTACATCCTTGCTGGAACTATCGGGCGCAGGCAGTACGAAACATACATTTACAATATCCAGCACCGCCAGGTGATCGGCCGCAACCATCCCGCTGGCTGGTGAGGTTATGTGAGTATGACAATCAATTATCATTTCAGACCCATCCTATATATTGGAGGCAATCATATTTGTATTAGCCTCCGCCGTCAAGGTCTGATGATTAGCTTTTATTTGGCCCTGATCCGCACTATCGGGCTGAAAATCTGCGTCTTCATTTTGGCATAATCCTGCCCAGAGGTGAAAAACACCTCGATGGGACCCTCGCTTGCCGTGTACCCATTATCGTATATCCACTTATAAAGCTGCTTATACAACTGCTCGGGATCACTGACGCCCACGGGCTTGTCTATGACGGCCGCCTCTATGGCCGATATTTTTTTTACATCCGTATATGGGCCAAGCTTGCCAGCCTGTGACAGCGCGTTGGCATCCACCGCTATCCGTATTTCAGTAAGCCAGTGCTCTTTGCCAACTGTTTGAGGGTTATTGAGGTAAACAAACGCGGGCGGCCCAGCAGGTTTTAATCCTTTACTCCCGGCCAATGCGTAAAGCTGGCCTATCTGGGCCCCAGCCTGGGCATAATCGCCCCTGTAGATGGTGTAAAGCACCACCTGTTCGGGCATGGTTTCGATTTTAACCGTGGCGTTAACAGCAGGCATATTCTTATCCGGAACTTTCGCATCAGAGTTCGTCTGCGCCATCACGCCGCTTACAAAAAAAACCAAAACCGCCAAAAACAATACGCTCTTTTTAACCATTATTTTATCCCTTTCTAATTTGATCCTATATTTTATAGATGCTCGTGTTTCGGTAATGTTACACCCAAAATCAAAAATTTCTGCTTTCTATTGTTTCTTCCACATTACTTTAATAATTATAACCATCTATTTGTTTCTCCTCAATGTCTATTTCACTCCCCTACTAATCTCGCCCCGTTGACATTTAACCGGATCGGGCGTAGTATATAAGTTTTGTTTTATAAACGCTTCAAAGCGCAGGATAGCGAGATACAAATGAGTGAAAATAAAGGCGGTTACCGCGACAGTTTGAATTTACCCAAGACCGACTTTGCCATGAAGGCAAATCTTGTCCAGCGAGAGCCTCTGCAGAAGAAGGCCTGGGCGAAGGAAGGTATATACAACAAAATTCGTCAGGCAAGAGCAGGCTCGCCAAAGTACATCCTCCACGATGGCCCGCCTTATGCCAACGGCGATATTCACCTGGGGCACGTCATTAACAAAGTACTCAAGGACATAGTCGTAAAATATAAAACCATGGCCGGTTTTGACTCGCCTTATGTGCCCGGCTGGGATTGCCACGGCCTGCCAATCGAAGTAAAGGTCATGGCGGAACTTGGCGAAAAAGCTCGGACGATGACAAAGCTCGAAATACGCCAGCTTTGCAAAAAATACGCTTCCAAGTATGTCAAGCTCCAGACGCAGCAGTTTCAGGAGCTTGGCATTTTCGGCGATTTTGAAAATCCATACCTTACCCTCAAGCCATCTTACGAAGCCGGGATATGCGAGGTCTTCGCCGAATTGGTGGACAAGGGCCTTGTCTACAAACAGCTCAAGCCAGTCCACTGGAGCATCGGCTGCGAAACAGCTCTTGCCGACGCCGAGCTTGAATACAAAGATCTCGCCAGCACGAGCGCGTATGTGAATTTTCCGGTCACGGAAGATTCGCTCAAAGTACTCGTGGCCAAAGGTATCGTAAGCACACAACAGGCTGCCTCCGCCAAGGTGTCTTTCATGATCTGGACGACTACGCCATGGACATTGGTTGCGAACCTGGCAGTCGCTGTCAATCCCCTGCTTGAATACACCGCACTGGAGTACACGCAGGATAACCAGAAATTCGTAGCGATCATCGCATCCGAAAGAGTTGGGGCCGTAGCAGCCGCCGCGGGCCTGGCCGAAGGAACATATTCAACTGGCCCGCTCGTAAAAGGACGCGAGCTTGAAGGCCTGCGTTATTCTCATCCGCTCGTTGAAAACAATCCTACCGAAAAAGATGCGTACATGGTCATCTGCGCCGATTATGTAACCATTGAAGACGGTTCGGGGCTTGTGCATATAGCGCCGGGACACGGCGTAGAGGATTATCTCGCCGGCCAGAAATACGGCCTGTCCGTATATTCTCCCGTAATGGATGACGGCCGCTACGATGCGACAGTACCCGGATGGCTGGCAGGCAAGAACGTTCTCGAAGTCGATCCCGTGGTCGTGGGCAAACTCAAAGACATAGGCGTGCTCTTTGCCGCTGGCAAGATCGTCCACAGCTATCCCCACTGCTGGCGAAGCAAAACACCCGTGGTATTCCGCGCTACCGAGCAGTGGTTCATCGCGGTTGATAAACAAATACCCGCTTACGGCAAAACACTGCGCAATCTTGCCCTTACAAGTACAGATACGGTCAGCTGGATTCCGGCCTGGGGCAAAAAGAGGATCACCGGAATGCTCGAATCGCGGCCCGACTGGTGCGTATCAAGACAACGGGCATGGGGCATGCCAATACCGGTATTCTACAATTCAGATGGCCAAACCCTTCTCACAAAGGAAAGCGTCCTGGCTGTCGGGGCACACTTCCGCAAGAAAGGCTCGGATTCGTGGTTTACGGATTCGCCCAAAGAAATACTCGGCGAAAATTTCGTCCTCCCGGCAGGCTTTGCTTTCGATGACCTTCAAAAGGAAGAGAACATTTTTGATGTTTGGTTCGAAAGCGGCTGCTCCTGGCACTCCGTGATCAGGCAGGCAGGCTTGCAAGTACCCGTAGACCTCTATTTGGAAGGTTCCGACCAGCATCGCGGCTGGTTCCAGCTTTCATTATTGCCGGCACTGGGCGTTACCGGCGCAGCGCCATTTAAAACAGTACTCACGCACGGCTTCACCGTCGATGAAAAAGGCATGAAGCAGTCCAAGAGCCTTGGCAATTACGTCACTGCCCTTGAACAAATACACAAACACGGGGCCGATGTCCTGCGCCTATGGGTCGCTTCGATCAATTACCAGGAAGACATACGATGCTCCGATGCCCTGATTTCCAGGCTTCAGGAATCTTACCGCAAGATCCGTAACACGCTGCGATACCTGTTCGGCAACATCGACGATTTCAACCCGTCTGCCGATTCCGTCGCTTATAATGATATGCTCGCGATAGATAAATGGGCCATGCAGAGACTCAACAAACTCGTTGAAGAAGTACGTTCGGCTTACGATGAGTTCGCCTTCCACCGCGTGTATGGCCTGATATATAATTTCTGCGCAGTGGATATGAGCGCGATCTATATGGATGTCCTCAAGGACAGGATGTACTGTGATGGCGCAAAAAGCCAAACACGTCGCAGCGGTCAGACCGCTATGTACCGCATACTCGACGCGATGATAAAAATGCTCGCCCCGGTGCTTGCCCACACAAGCGAAGAGGCCTGGGCCGCGATGAAGTTTAAGTCGCAGGATGTCACAACAATCCATATAGCCGCAATGCCTCAGCCCGACCCGGCCATTGATCACAAAGCCGACGAACCCAAATGGGCAATGCTCATGGATCTCCGCGATGAAGTGCTCCGCGCCCTTGAGGGACTCAGGCAAAGTGAAATCATTGCCTCCAACCAGGAAGCGTCAATAACCGTTTACAGCACAGATGAAAATCTAAATGCCGCGTTGGAAGCACTGGGCCTTGGGGCTTTTGCCGGCCTGTGCATCGTAAGCGAAGTTAAACTGCAAAAACAAGCAGGCCCGGCGAAGGTCGTCGCCCAAAAAAGCGATCACCAGAAATGCCAGCGATGCTGGAATTATTGGCCTACAGTCGGCAAACTCCCAGCCACCCCCGGTATTTGCAGCCGCTGCGCCGAAGTAGTAAACTAAAATTTCTATGCAGGATGGTTCGGTGGGCGAGCAAACTTTCCCACCGAACTAACCTTTTGCACCCAGTCCTTTTCTTAATATCTCCCGCCCCCCCCAAAAAAATATTTTTTTATTTCTTTACAGTTCTACACTTGTCGTATATCATCTGCGTATGTAGTACAAGGAGAACTCAATGACAAAACAAAAACCTTTCGCCGTGTGCGAACTTACCGAGGCCGAATGGGAAATTATCAAAGTCGTCTGGCAAAATGAGCCATGCGCCGCCGGAACCGTTCAGGAAGCCCTGGCCAAACAA
>Ga0079306_1001919_pt1 | contig 12511 bp, 9 predicted proteins | sample Methanotroph_Enr_FD_79181 | JGI IMG/M metagenome (GOLD analysis project Ga0079306, IMG submission 79181) | Enriched soil microbial communities from Old Woman Creek wetland in Ohio, USA - Methanotroph_Enrichment_5 | ecosystem: Environmental > Terrestrial > Soil > Wetlands | place: USA: Ohio...
ATCTCATCTATGCCAACATGCTGACTCTAGGCGATAAACTGGGGGACGACCTGAGCCTCATTGTCTATCTGGAGGAAGAGCCCGGTCCGGAATTGCAGCAGCAACTGAGAAATAAAATCCTCACCTTCGACGAAGTCGAGGAGATACGCTTTATCTCCCGTGCCGAAGCCTATGAGCGTTTCGCCAAGCAGCTCGGTCAGAATCGGGATGTCCTCAACGACATGCCCAAGGACTTTCTGCCCCCCTCGATCGAAGTCATACCCATGAAAAACCTGCGGAGCCTCAATCAGGTGAAGCTTTTTTCCACCTATCTCTCGCGTCTGCCCGGGACGCTCAAGGTGCAATACGGCCAGGATTGGGTGGAAAGATTCTATTATTTCACGAAATTGCTGTCGATCATCGTCCTCCTCAGCGGCACCCTGCTGATTCTGACCACCATCTTTATGGTTGCCTATACCATCCGCCTCACAATCCATGGCAGACAGGCAGAGCTCGAACTTCTGAAACTGGTCGGCGCCACCAACAACTACATCAGGACCCCGTTTTTGCTGGAAGGATTATTGCAGGGCGCTCTTGGCTCGTTTCTGGGAATTTTTTCGTTGTATATACTTTTCCAGTGGATCAAGCTCAGGTTTTCCGGTCCCAGTTTCCTCAACCTCTTCCAATTTTCCTTCTTCGCACCTGAAGTGAGCTTCACCATCATCGGCGTTTCCATCCTCCTCTGCACTCTTGGCAGCTACTCCACGATGCAGAAATTCCTGCGCATCTGATTGCGGTTATCCATGCCTTGCCAGAGACCATGAAATTGAGTGATGATTTCATTTCCAGCGGCTCTCGCCATTCGAAAGAAAGGCGAAGAAGCTTCGGCCTCTTGCCCCTTATCTTTGTCCTGAGTTGTCAACTGGCGTGGCCGATAATGATGCCTGCTGCCGAACATCCGACGACATCTGAAGAAAATGACGTCACCAGCTTTCGCATCAAGATCCGTCGTCTGCAGCAAGGCATTGCCAATCAGGAGAATCAGATGGCGGAATCTGAGTCGAAGGAAAGGAACATTCTGGAGGAAATGGAAGTCATCGACACTAAGCTTACGAAACAACAGGAAAAGTTGAGGGATCTCGAGGAGAAGATGCAGAAACAGCAGGCCCTGATCGATCAGGAGGAAGGCACCTTTGAGCGAGTCCTGGAAGAAAAAGCCAAAGTCGAAGAACACCTCAAGAAAAGAATTAAGGCATACTATACCATGGGTGACATAGGACTTCTGAATGTCACTTTCTCGACGCAAACACTTCCTGAACTGCTTACCTTTCACGATGCCTTCGATACCTTGATCAAATATGACCAAAAGGTTTTCCAGAAATATCTGGAAACGATCAAAGAGATCGAACGTACCAAGACCGCCCTCGATCTGCAAAAGGCCGTCCTCCAGGAATTCATCGCGGAACTTGTTGAAGAAAATAAAGTTCTGGAACAGACTAAAAACGATAAGCAACTGTTGCTCACCCAAGTCCGAACAAAGGCCAGGCTGAACAAGCAGACCATCGACGAGATGCAACAGGCATCCGAAGATCTTTCCCGATCGATAGTCTCATTAAAGAGCAAACACCAGGATTTCGACCAAGGATTTATAGCCAGCAAAGGAAGCTTGCCACCGCCCGTGGATGGAGTCTTAATCACTCTCTTTGACCAGGAAAAAGTCAACAAGCTCGGAATTGCCAGAAGGTCTCAGGGTATTGAACTGAAGGCTCCCGACGGGACGCGGGTCATAGCAGTCGCCGATGGTGAGGTTATTTTTTCCGACTATTTGCGCGGCTACGGGAATACGGTTATAATCCATCACGGATTACAGTATTATACGGTAACGTCACGAATTGAAAAACTCCTGGTGGAGAAAGGACAGCAAGTTAAAGCGGAAAGCTCCATCGGCATAATGGGTGATACCGCCGTCCTCTTCGACGAGGGGCTTTATTTTGAAATCCGTCATGGTCGTGAGTCATTGGACCCACTCATCTGGCTCAACCCCAATCGACTTTCCGCTCAACATGAACATGCGCCTGAACCAAATGATACAGCTGGTTCAGTTCAATAATACTGGTCTCAGGAATTTGAGGATCTTATGTCCACTCGCCCTAAAATGAATCTCATCAAACCGATATTTGCTCTTTTGGTTTGCGCTCTTTTCTTCCATACCCCCGCCTTTGCCGAAATGTCCCAGTCCGACAGGGAGGCAACCTATAAGCAGCTGGAGATCTTTTCCAACGTTCTCAGTATCCTTCAGGAAAACTATGTCGAGGAAATCGACACCAAAAGCGCCGTAAACGGTGCCATCAAAGGTCTTCTCTTCTCTCTTGACCCGCATTCCTCGTACCTGCCGCCGGAAAGCTTCAAGGAGCTGCAGGATGAGACTAAAGGTTCATTTTCCGGAATAGGAATAGAAGTAACAATCAAAAACGATTTCCTGACCATTGTCAGCCCTATCGCCGATACTCCGGCCGACAAGGCGGGTCTCAAGGCAAATGATATCATCCTGGAAATCAACGGCGAAAAAACAAAAAACATGAGCCCGTATGAGGCCATCGAAAAATTACGAGGACCGTCGGGGAGCGAAGTATCGATATCGATCTATCGCGAAGGCTGGGACGATCTCAAGAAAATGACCTTGAAAAGGGAAGATATCCCCATTCAATCGGTCAGGGCCGAATTTCTCTCTCCCGGCGTGGTCTACAGCCGGATTACCAAATTCCAAAGCCATACCGCCAATGATTTTAAGGCAAAACTGCAGGAATTGAAGAGCAAACAACTGATAAACGGATTGATCCTCGATCTGCGCAACAATCCAGGCGGTTTGCTGCATCAGGCAGTGAGCGTCGCCGACATTTTTATTGATAAAGGCAAAATTGTCTACACCAAAGGCCGAAGAGCCGATCAGAATACCGTTTTTTCCGCCCATGCCGATGGCGAAAAACGGCAATACCCCTTAGTTGTCCTGGTCAATGAAGGCTCGGCCAGCGCAGCCGAGATTGTAGCCGGCGCCCTCCAGGCCCACAAACGGGGAATCATCGTCGGCACCCAGACCTTCGGCAAGGGCTCGGTGCAAACGATCATCCCGCTGCCCGACGGTGCCGGTCTGAGGATGACCACCGCCACCTATTACACGCCTGACGATCGTTCCATTCAAGCCCTGGGGATAACTCCCGATGTCGAAGTGCCGTTTGTTCCGTGCATCTCGCCGGACAAGCCGAAGGCCAAAAAAGAGGTCCTGAAAGAAGCCGATCTCACCAACCATCTGCCGGTGAAGAACCTGGAAGATGAAAATCCGGATAAGGTAGTGGACGGACTTGAAAAGCGTCTGCAGGAGGACAATCAACTGCGGTCAGCCTACAATATCATCAAGAGCCTGTATCTCTTTTCGGAATACGATAAAACCGGCCGTTAATGAAGAGCGCAGGCAAAATTGACCCGGGTTACAAGCCGATTTCCTTCAGGAATCGTTTGTCCTGCGACCAGTTTTTGTGAACCTTGACCCAGAGCTTTAAAAGCACCCTGCCGCCGAGCAGCTGCTCTATATCCTTTCTGGCGGATGTACCGATACTTTTCAGTTTTTCGCCACCCTTGCCGATCACCATCCCCTTCTGGGAATTTCGTTCCACCACAATAGTGGCATGGATGGTGATTAGGTTTTTGCCCTCATCCTCTTTGAATGACTCGATGAGTACGGCGCTCGAATACGGAATTTCCTGACCGGTAAGAAGAAAAACCTTCTCCCGGATTATTTCGCCGCACAGAAAACGTTCTGAGGCATCGGTTGGGATATCCTCCGGAAAAAGCCGCGGTCCCATCGGTAGCAAGGTAAGAATTTCGTTTTTCAGATCCTCGACCCCGTCGCCGCTCAGGGCCGATATCGGAATCACGGCTTTGAAGGGATACAACTGTGCATAGGCGTCGATCATCGGCAGCAGCAACTTTCGATCGATCTGATCTATTTTATTCAGAACCAAGATCGCCGGACTCTTCATTTGCTGAAAATAGGAAGTAAGCTCCTCTCTCTTTTCCTCCTTCATTTTTTCAGGAAGCGGCAGCGAGACATCTACCAGGAACAACACCAGATCGACCTCCAGAAGACTATCCATCGCCACCTTTACCATCTCGGTATTGAGTGTTTCGCGAGACTTGTGCAGCCCCGGAGTGTCGAGGAAGACGATCTGATGATCTCTTTCGTTCACGATGCCGGCGATTCGATTGCGGGTCGTCTGGGGCTTAGGGGTAACGATGGAGATTTTCTGGCCGAGAAAATAGTTCATTAACGTGGATTTCCCGGCATTTGGCGGACCAACGATGGCTACCATCCCCGATTTGACTACCTGTTCGATGATGTTCATAAGTTTATTTTAAGGATATCGCATGAAGATGAAGAGGGATACATGTGTGATGAACATGATTCCGCGTCTCGCAGCTGACTTTTTGCCATTAAACATGGACAAAAATGCAAGATTACAATTATAATGCCCTTTGCGCTCATGCTTATACCATTTCAAAGTTGTCCGGCAAATATTTAATCCGGATGACTACAAGGATAATGAATCTGTGGCAGAATGATTGTTACCGGAAAAATAATAGAGTATCTCGACAACGGAAAATTCGTATGTGCGGTAGTGACGGAAAGCCAACCGAAACGACTCCGTCTGATCAACCAGAACGGCAGGGAGGTGAATCTTCCGGTATCGCGGGTCGTGCATTGCTCCAATCGGACCCACCCTGTCAATATCAGTCGTGAAACGCTGACGAAACAGCTCCGTGAGACCACCGAGAAACGTTGTGTGCTGATGAGCCATATCAATCTGGCCGAGATCTGGGAATTGACCGCCGAAGACGGTACAAACCATTTCAGTCCCGATTTCCTCGCCGAATTGACGTTTGGCGAGGAAGCAAACGACGACACGGTATCCGCCTTTCTCCGTTGTGTCTTCGAAGATAAGCTTTTTTTTAAGTATAAGGAAGGCCAGATCCGGGCGAACAGCCCCGAGAAAGTGGAACAACTCCAGCTCCAGCTGCAAAAGGAGCTCAAACGGGCCCAACTTATCGAGCAGGGTACGAAAATCCTCAAAGGGATCCTCGGTTCCGAGACTATCGGTCATGATTTCAATGCACTGGATGAAGAGATCCTCAACCTCATTCGCGAGTATTATCTCTTTGGCACCGAAGCCGACAATCACGAACTTGCACAAAAAATGCTGCAGTCAGCCGGACTCACCAAACCCCACGATCCTTTCCATCTGCTGGTAAAAGCGGGCATTTGGTCGGCCAATGAGAACATCCCGCTGCTGCGGAACCAGCTCCCGGTCAACTTTTCGCTTGCTGCCCGACAGCAGGCCGAACATATCCTGCAGCGCGGCCAGAACGAGCTCTTTAACGATCCGGGGCGTATCGATCTTACCCATCTGACCCCGCTCACCATCGACGGCCCCACCACTCTCGATTTTGACGATTCGCTTTCTATCGAGGAGCAGGACGGCAATTATCTGGTCGGTATTCATATTTCCGACGTCGCCCACTATGTCCGGCCGGGAGATGCGCTCTTTTCGGAGGCTATGCACCGGGGGACCTCGATCTATTTCCCGGAAGGACAGATCCCCATGCTGCCCCGGCATCTTTCCCAGGGGGTGTGCAGCCTCATCCAGGGTGAAACCCGGGCCACCTTCAGTTTCATGATTCTCCTTTCGCCGGAAGCGGAAGTGCTGAAGGTCAAAATTTTCCCGTCGATTATCCGGGTGAAGCGGCGGTTGACCTACGATGAAGTGGATAAAATGCTGGAAAACGATCGGGAGATCAAGCTTCTGAATATGCTGAGGCGGAAACTTCGCACCCAGCGTCTCAATAACGGTGCACTGCTTCTGCCGTTTCCCGATGTCAACCTCTTCATCGACCATCAGGGCAAGGTTCATGTCAGTTTATCGAAGAGCGACACACCGGCGAGAACCATCATTTCGGAGATGATGATTCTCGCGAACACGGTCGCTGCCAAATATGTCGCGGACCGAATGGTTCCCGGCCTGTTCAGGTCGCAACCCCTTCTGCAGAACCGGCTCGTTCACGGAGAAGATGACGGTCTGTTTCAGAACACCCTGCAGCGAAAACATATTCCGCGGGGAGAACTTTCCACCACTGCCAAATTCCATAGCGGACTGGGCGTATCCCACTATACGACGGTAACCTCGCCCATCCGCCGGTTGCTCGACCTCGTCATGCAGCATCAGCTCAACTCGATCGTCAGGAGAAAAGAACCCTGTTTCACTGAAGAGATGTGCAGGGACTTCACCTCGGTATTGTCCCGTACCCTGACTGCCGCCAATAACGTCCGGCAGCAAAGACAGCGGTACTGGCTGCTCAAATATCTGGCTGATCGGCAGGGTCAATACGTCGACGCCTTGGTCATCCAATCGGGAGGAAAGCGGGTCAACCTGCTTCTGACCGACATCCTGATGGACATCGATCTTCCTGCTACCGGCAACAGGAATCCCGAACCCGGGGCAATGGTGAAGGTTCGGGTCATAAAGGCTGAGCCGCTCGACAGTACTGTCCGCTTTGACTGGTAGGGTCTGCCCTGTGGACAGGCCCCTCAGGCTAACTCCCCCTCTCGTCAGGGTTTTTTCTCTCCGTTTTTATTTTGATTTTCGACCCCTTGTCGAATCCTTTCGGTTGCTGGTTACATTCTATGACCATCTTGTTTCCGGCAACGTCGGTGACGACGCATTTACCTGTCTCGGCAAACGACTCTTTTCCTCAGAACATCGTCAACAGAGCCATACACGATATCAGCGCAAGTATCTTTCCCATTTCATTACCTCCTGCTAGTGAACTCATCCGCTTTGAAATATATTTTAAAAATACAACAAGTCGCCTGCCGCGACCATAGACATCGCCTTGAATTAGACCGATGTCTACCTTTCCGGGATGTTGTCGTCAAGGGCTACCGCATATTTTCTTTTAAGAATAACGGGAAATTGGTATATAAAACAGGAAATGTACCTCAATAACCTCGATCCTTCATGATGCAATGACCGAAAATTCCATTCCGAGCCCGATGAGCATGATCAAGGTAGACGGGGCAAAAATCAAACGTCTACGTGAGGAGCAGGGACTGACCCAACTCTATCTGGCAACCGCCGTTCAAGTTACCACCGACACCATTTCACGCTGGGAGAATCGCCGCTACCCCAGCATAAAAAAAGAAAACGGCATTAAACTGGCCGAAGCGCTGAACGTGAGTCTTGAAGACCTTCTGGAAGAGGAGGTAGAGAATGCGAGTGAAGAAAAGGCCGCAGAGGACGCATCGGCAATAATGCCTGCGGGGAGAGAAGATACAAAAAAACAACCCGGAAAAACCTGGCTGGTTCTTATTCTTGTCGTTGGAATGGCCGCCGCGGTCCTGGCTTACATCTGGTTTTTCCGTCATTCTCCATCGACCGTGACCTTTTCCGCGGAACGGATCCTGCCCGACCATTGCATCGCCGGGCAACCTTTTCCCGTAATCATTAAAATCAGCGGCGATCCCGGGAAGTCAACCGCTCTCATCGTGAGGGAAAACATCCCGCCCAATGCCACGGTCAAGAAGATTACTCCTGCGGCTTCGGCCGGCGGCAAAAAGAACGAGCCCATAAAATGGCTGCGGAAGATCAACGGAACCGAGATCTTTGCCTATGTTATTAAAGTTTCCGGCAAGGACGAGGAAGCTGTGAATTTTTCCGGTACCGCCGCCGTCAGCGACACTTCCGACGAATCCTCGCCGCCCATTGCCGGCGACACCACAACTGTCATCGGCCAACATCATTGGGCCGATACCGACAAGGACAATGTCATAAGCGACAGTGAAATTCTGTCGGTTTACGATCAGTACGGTGAAATCAAGGGAATCGATCTCGATATCGATCTCATTGAAGAGATCTGGCTGGGTTCGGGATACAAGTGGAATGCGGCAACCGCCACTTTTGAGATTATTGATTAATTCGTGTCTGTCTGGAAATCAGACTTTTAAAAACCGCGAAACCAGCTGCCAGGCAATTCCCCACATCGTTATCCATACCAGGAGATCGAGCAGTCTCCAGGCCGCACTCTTTTGAAAGAGGGGGGCCAGTACTGTCCCGGCAACGGAAAGGGCAAAAAACCAAAGAAATGAGGACGCCGAAGCCCCCAAGGCAAAGTAGTATCGCTCGACCGACTGGTACTGGCCGCCGATGCTGCCGAGAAGCAGGAAGGTATCTATATAGACATGGGGGTTGAGAAAGGTGAGGGCAAGGGTCGTCAGCACCACAGTCCTCACTCCCACTGCCACCTCGTGTCCCGCCTGCAGATGCTTGGTTGTCAGGGCACCCCTGCAGGCTTTCGCCCCCAAACAGAACAGAAAGATTGCCCCGGTCCAGGCGGCGCCTTTTTGCAGCACGTGATTTTCGGCTACAATTCCGCCAATTCCGGCCGCTCCGATAAAAATCAACAGCATATCGCTGAAGCTGCAGAGAGAAGCGATCAACCAATGATGTTGACGTCGAATCCCCTGCGTCAGGACAAATGCATTCTGCGCCCCAATCGCAATTATCAGCCCCGCTCCGATTCCCATGCCCTGCAGAAATGTGTTCACCATTCTCCTCCTTTCGCTTGTCTCTGCAGAAGGCATATAGTACATCCTTAATAAAAAGGAAAATTAAAGGATTTGATACAGTATTAGGAAAATTTATAAATGATCGATTATAAGCTTCTTGAAGCCCTGGCCCTGGTGATCGCCGAGGGCGGTTTCGAAAAAGCGGCCAACAGACTCTACATCACCCAGTCGGCGGTATCCCAACGGGTGAAAATGCTGGAAGAGGCGGCTGGCCAGATCCTCGTTACCAGGACGCTGCCGCCTTTGGCGACCGAAGCGGGTCTCAGGATGCTGGCTCATTACCGTAAAGTGAAGCTGCTGGAAGACGATCTGCAGCCAGAAATATCCAAAATCTCGGCAGGTTCCCCTGCCACTCTGGCTCTCGGCGTCAACGCCGATAGTCTTGCCACCTGGTTTTTGGATGCTGTCGAGGGTATTATCAAAGGCCACAACATCATCCTCGATATCCGCGTCGACGATCAGGAACAGACCCAGAAATTATTGCAAAATGGTGTGGTCTGCGGATGTGTTTCAACCCATAGTAGGCCGCTGCAGGGTTGTCGGGTGGAACAACTGGGCAGCATGGCATACGGCCTCTATTGCACTCCGCTCTTTGCCCAAAAATGGTTTCGAGAGGGCTTCGATGTATCTTCCATCGGGGCAGCTCCCACTATTCGTTTCAATCGGGTGGACAATCTCAACGATATCTTCTTTCATCGCTTATTCCACAGAGACCTGGGGCCCCTGCCCACTTTTTATGTTCCTTCCTCGGAAAAATTTGTTGACTGCGTTCTGCGAAGTCTCTGCTACGGCACCATTCCCAGCCAGCAAAGTCAGGCTCTTTGTCTTGAGGGACTTTTGCTCGACCTCGCTCCGAGCTGTAAAGTAGAAGTAGAATTGTATTATCATTGCTGGAATCTCAAATCGAAGACGATTGAGAACTTTACAGGACAGTTCGTCGCCAAGACACGCGAAATCCTGCGTGCATTTCGGTAGCCTTCGGCCCGCAGAAAATCCATGAAACTTCTATCGATCGACGGCTTTTTCATGGATAGAGAAATGAACTGAATATGATATTATATTAGGTGAAAGTTGCTGGCAAGCAGCCATCGGACAGCTGCTGCATCGTTCCCCCATCCTTCAGGTGACCATTTGCACAACAACCTCTTTTTAAATCGTTGCATCCGTGAGACGCTCTTTGGCCTGCGCGACGGTTTGTCGCATTTCTCAGGGGAGAGTCGTGCCGCACTCATATTTGCTTTGGAAAAAGAGAGCGAGTTGAGGATTTGCGACCCCGAGAACCTGCTGCGCGGATATGAACCCAAATTGAAGGCTCTCTACCTGGAAAGTGACGACTGGTGCAGAACCATTGTCGATGCCTCCCGCTCCTGCCGCTTCAACTACATCGAAACACTGCCCAATCTTCATCTCGACGGACTTGTTTCCTTCGGCGGAAGTTCCGGACCCGTGTATTATCAGATGTGGTTCACCGAGCATCATCCGAACATTTGTTCACTTGGGCCGACGGAATGTTGGCTGGAACATGCCGTGCTGCGGTTTTCACACGACATGGCCAACGACAGCAATCTCTACACCGGAATTTCCGGTGCCTTTCTGCGAGAATATGCCACCCACGCCGTGCACGATTGCATTGTCGATAAAGCGGGTCTCAACCTCGGCTTGGATGTCCAGATCCATATCTATCCGATTCTCGATGCGATCCTCGGTATCTCAAAAACCAGCGAAGAAGGTGTGCGGCCCTTTGGCGCGCTGACCTTCATCGAACCGAGGTTTCTGCAGGATATTCGTTTCCTGGCCAAATTCAATAAGGCGGAACTCCCACCCCTCAACAACTATAAACACGTGAGAAAACTACTGCAGGCGGTCGAACATTCCAACCGTACCCTTATTTCAGACGGGCAGCACATCCTCGGCATTGGCGAGAGCAACATCAAGGAATTCCATATCACCGCAGAATTCAACGGTAAGCTGGGATATCTATCGGCAGGAAAAGAATTGATCTGCAGTTTCCATGACGGCAGCTACAGTTCCGATATTCACAGGGCAAAATTATTTGAAGTCGAGGAAGCCCTGCTCGATTTTGCAATGGAGCCGGCGATCAGGAATGACATGTTTCAGATCATCGCCGCACTGGTGCACAACGCGGAGGATAAAAAATTCGGCTGCACCTTCGTTATCGATCTGGCGCCGGAACCAACACCTACTGCAGGGCAGGCCTTGATGCCTCCGATCGATCTGCGCCAGCCGAACAAACTGCAACTTGCGGCGGCCCTTTCGAAGGTCGATGGGGCGCTGCACATAAGGCCGAACCTTCACCTGTACGCCTTTGCCTGCTTATTGGATGGCCATCGGGTGCCGAACGAGAACAGGGCACGGGGCGCCCGTTATAATTCCGCGCTCCGCTTCACCGCCCAGCACCCTGAGACCATTGTGGTAGTCGTGTCTTCAGACCGCCCTGTGTCTATCTTTCAAAGAGGCCTGGAAATCGACCATCGCTATGGAGATCTTGCCGCAGCACAAAGCCATCTCCATCCGGTGCCGTTGCACCAATGGCTACATGCCGAGGAATAATCTCTCGGGAAACGGGCGGATTTCTAGAGTTCGTAAACCCAATCGGGAATACGGTTGAGGATATAATTCTGCACCGCCTCTTTTCTCTGCCCGACCTCGACTGTCCCGACAGCCGCCATTACTTCCTCGAAATCGAACCAACAGAGCTCCTGGTCATTCTTGTTATAAACCGTCAGGACCCTCTTGTTGGTCTCTTCGATGTCTTCTTCCTCCTGAATGGCTCCAACAAGTTTTACAGCTTCTTCGTAGCTGATGTATTTTGGTTCTTCTGCGCTCATATCTATCTCCATCTGATGCTAAACGTGGCATTTTTCCTTTCCCGTACTGCATTTGCCTTTCCGATGCCTTCCGCAGAGAAGTAATGCCGCAAGGGAAGTTTACTATAACACAAAAAGGCGAGCAGGAAATGATTCCTCTCGCCTCTCTGTAAGTAGAATTCCTGATTTTTCAGGCTGCTTTTACTACCGCCCCCGATCTGATGCAGCGGGTGCAGACTTTGGTTCTCTTTTTATTTCCTCCGGAGTCCGCCATACGCACCATTTTCAAATTGGGAAGCCATCGCCGCCTTGTCTTATTGTGAGCATGGGAAACATTATTACCCGTTACCGGTCCCTTCCCACAAATTTCGCATACTTTTGCCATGATTTTCTCCTTCTATCCGACTTTCCCGAATAAGCGAGGGTTATTCCTGGAATGCCATGGAATTCATTTCCGAACTGCAAAAAATATCAATTAGAATTTGATTCTTTAACCTCTTTGTAAAAGATAAGCAAGCATTTTTGCTGCCGGCAAGGGTACTAAATTACCTTCATCTTCAAGAAATGACGTTCCTGGCTCAACAAATCAATTTATTGTGCATAAGGCTTTTGTTCTTTGAAGAATATGTTAGTGTTGGGTATGTTAAAAGAGGTTTGCAGATCGCGTAACAACCTGCACCATCCTTGTATCCTTTTTGGCCTTCAAAAAATTTTCAACTTTTCACATTCCGGAATGAAACTGTTCGATACCCTCTGGGCCTTCTTCACGTCTGTGAAGCTTGCCATTTTCACTCTCTGTTCACTTGCGGTTACCTCCATTGTCGGAACAATCATCCCTCAAAGCAAGCCGTATTCCTTTTATGTCGACAACTTTGGGGCTAAGACCGCCCAATTTTTCCATATTCTGAGTATCCCGGACATGTACTCCTCGTGGTGGTTTCTCGGCCTCCTCGGCCTGCTAAGCACCAACCTGATCATATGCAGTATCGATCGATTGCCTGCAGTGCTGCGGATCATCACCGCCGACAAT
>Ga0079306_1001920_pt1 | contig 12511 bp, 8 predicted proteins | sample Methanotroph_Enr_FD_79181 | JGI IMG/M metagenome (GOLD analysis project Ga0079306, IMG submission 79181) | Enriched soil microbial communities from Old Woman Creek wetland in Ohio, USA - Methanotroph_Enrichment_5 | ecosystem: Environmental > Terrestrial > Soil > Wetlands | place: USA: Ohio...
CATGTCGACCTCGGCGCTGGAATCCTCCGGGTAGTCGAGGTCCAGGAACGGGACGCCATCCACGATCCCGACGCTTACCGCGGCAACCGCCTCACGCAGCGGGCTCTTCGCGATCTCGCCGGTGTCGACCAGGGTCTGGAAGGCGTCGGCCAGGGCCACGTAGGCACCGGTTATGGAAGCGGTCCTGGTGCCGCCGTCGGCCTGGATCACGTCGCAGTCGATGAGGATGGAGCGCTCGCCCAAAAGCTGCAGGTCGACCACCGCGCGCAGCGAGCGGCCGATCAGGCGCTGGATTTCGTGGGTGCGGCCGGAGAGTTTCCCCTTGGCGGACTCGCGCTGGTTCCGCGTGTGGGTCGCGCGCGGCAGCATGCAGTATTCGGCGGTCACCCAGCCGGTCCCCTTCCCTTTCAAAAACGAGGGGACGCGCGCCTCGACGGTGGCGTTGCAGATAACTTTGGTGTCCCCGAATTCGACCAGCACCGAGCCTTCGGCATGCTTCAGGTAGTTCCTGGTGATGGTAACGTTGCGTAAGGCGTCGGCCGCGCGGCCGTCTCTGCGTGTCATAAGGTGAACCTTCCTTTGTTGTAGGGCGTGCCGAAGGGCAAGCTTCTGGGTTGAGACGAGGGTAAACGGTAAATATGAGAATCTATGGGACGCTAGGACCCAAGGGATTTTGGAGATTAGGAAGACCCGGAGGAAGTATGGCGCGGCAGCAGGCCGAGTTTCCCAACGAGCCGAGCGTGCCTGCATTGTCGAAACGGGAGGCTCCCTCACCCTGTCCCTCTCCCGGGGGGCGAGGGGACGTGGGGGGGAACGGGTACTGGGCAGCCGGACGTTAACGAGCTAACGACTTCAATTCAACACTTAACGACTTAACGACGTCGACGACTCGAGACTACGACTCAACGACTCAACGCCCTAACGCCCCGGCGCGGTCTGCGGGCGTGCGGCTAGGACTGGCGCCCAGAGTACGCGGCCGCGGCCGTTGTTGTCGAACACCTTCGGCTGTCCGCCCCCCCACCAGTTGCCCGGCGCCCTGAATTCCTCAAGGCCCGTGTAGTAGAGGTCGTAGCCGACGTTCTCGAGGATGGCGTTGTCCCAGGCGGCCGCAGCTCCGTCGGTGACGAGCAACCCGTTGTTGCCGTTACCCTGGATCAGGTTGCCGACCACCTTCACCCGCGAGGCGCTCAGGGAAATGCCGAATTCCCGGTTCCTCCCCAGCTTCGCCCCGGTCACGCTCCCCTCGCATCCCAAAAGTACGGCGCCGCTGCCGTTGCCGGAGAGGGTCCCGCCCTGGATCTTGACGCGGCAGGAATCGCCGGAGAAGGCGGCGGCACGGTTGCCGGTCAGTTCGCCATCGAGCAGATACACGGAACTGCGCAGCGCGGTCACCCCCTGGCGGTTGCCGGTGAGGCTCGGGTTGCGCAGGGTCGCCTCGCTTTCCGTGAAGCGCAGTGCTGTGTCGCAATCGGAGGCGCCCCCGCCGTCCATGGTCACCACGGAATCCTGGAAGCGCATCCCGTTCATCGACTTCTCCGAGCGCACGCCTTTCAGGGTAATGCCGGAGTAGAGCGCGTCGAGCCCGGTTTCCGCCCCCTCGATGCGGCAGTTTTCCATCAGGTTCTTCTTCTCGCTCCCCAAAAGGAGGATGCCCTGCCAGTCGCCCGGCGCGGGGGTGTCGTAACCGGAGGTGAAAAGGACCGGCGTCTCCCGGGTGCCCGCGGCGACGATGCGCCCCTGCACCACGAGAAGCGGCGCCTGCGCACCTTTTTGCCGGAAACGGATGACACTCCCCGGATCGATGGTGAGCGTCGCCTGCGGCGCAACCACCAGCACCCCCTGGACCAGCACGTTGCCGCGCCAGACGGTGTCCGCGCTCAGGACGCGGTCGCCGTAGACCAGGTTGGCAGCAAAGGGCGCCTCGTCGCGCGGCAGCGTTTCGGCCGGTGCGGAGGCGGAAATGGCGGCAGCGACCAGGGTCCCGGAAGCGGGACCCGCGGCGTCGGAAGCGGGCGCAATGATGAGGTGAGCTGCCAGAAGCAGCCCTGCGGTAGCGGTCTGTACGTTTAGGGTCATGGTATGGGGATCTGCAGGCTTTCCTGGTGATAGACCTTGTTCTTACCGCAGCGCTTGGCCTGGTAGAGCAGAGAGTCAACGATATTGAATAGTTCATCCATCTTGTCGGCATTCTCCGGGTAGCTCGCCACGCCGATACTGACCGTGACGCCACGGCCCGCCGAGCCGGCGACCTTATTTACCGTGCCGACCTGGACCGCCTCGCGCAGCCTTTCGGCAGCCAGGATCGCCTTCTCCAGCCGGGTCTCGGGCAAAAGCACGATGAACTCCTCCCCGCCGTAGCGGAAGGCGACGTCCACGCCGCGGATGGTATCGAGAATGACGGTTCCCATGACGGCCAAAAGGTCGTCGCCGGTCGAGTGCCCGTAGCTGTCGTTGAAGGACTTGAAGTCGTCGACATCCATCATGATGATGGAGAACGGCTTGTGGTAGCGCTTGGCGCGTCCCATCTCCTGCTTGAAGTACTGCTTGAAGTAGCGGTGGTTGTGCAACCCGGTGAGCGAATCGGTGATCGCCATCAGCTTGGTGCGCTTGTGCAGCGTGGCGTTGTGGATCGCCATGGCGGCAAACGAGGCCAGGATGGAGAGCAGGTTCAGCTTTTCCCGGTCGAACTGCCGGGGCATGAAGTCGTCGAGGTAGAGGATCCCCATGATCCGGTTCTGGAACACGAGCGGCACGCAGACCAGGGAACGGATCCCCTCCTTGAGCGCTACCGGGTTGGTGAAGAAGCCGGCCTTCTCGGTGTCCTCGATGAAGAAGATCTCGCCCGCCTTGAGCACCTGGTCGGTGAGGCCGCCCGGGGTCACGGTCCAGCGCTCGTTCTTGACGAAATCGGCGGTGAGACCGGAGTGGGCGTGCAGGCTCAACTCGCGCCGGCTGTCGTAATAGAGTGCGACGCTGCCGGCCGGAGTCTGGGCGAAACCCATGGCGCTCGTGAGGATGGCCTGCAGCACGGTATCGAGGTCGAGCGTCGAGACGACGGCCTTCGCGACCTCGATCAGGTCCTTGAGACCCTTGACCTGCGACTCGAGCTCTTCCGTGCTGCGGTGATTACTGTCGGCCATCGCCCTCTCCATTCGTGAAATTAGACTGTTATCAATACCACAGGGAGCCCTCGATTGTAAATGCCCAAGGCGCAACCGGCGGGGCCTGCGAAGAAATTTGGCGAGATCAAAATTTTAATCTTTAAACTCTTGACTTGGCCATACATGTTGTGGTTTATTCCCACCGCTTCCACTAAATGTGGTATCGAACACCAAGAACATGTCGCCATGTTATTTTATCCAAGGAGAACGAAACGTTATGAAAAAACCAGTCGAAAAAGGGACCATTCCGGGGCTTTCGAAAAACGCGCTGACGGTTCTTGAGAAGCGCTACCTGAAGCGGGACGTGACAGGCAAGACCCTGGAAACCCCGGCGGACATGTTCCGGCGCGTGGCGACAGCCATCGCGTCTGCGGACGCCGTCTTCGACAAGAAGGCCGACCTGGGCGCGCTCGCCGACAAGTTCTACGACCTGATGACCTCGTTCGAGTTCCTCCCCAACTCCCCTACCCTGATGAACGCCGGGCGCGAGCTGGGGCAGCTCTCCGCCTGCTTCGTCCTTCCGGTGGGCGACTCCATGGAAGAGATCTTCGAGGCGGTGAAGTACACGGCCCTCATCCACAAGTCCGGCGGCGGCACCGGCTTCTCCTTCTCGCGTCTCAGACCGGCCAACGACGTGGTCTCCTCCACCACCGGCATCTCCAGCGGTCCGCTTTCCTTCATGCGGGTGTTCGACATCGCCACCGAGACCATCAAGCAGGGCGGCACCCGCCGCGGCGCCAACATGGCGATCCTGCGCGTCGACCACCCGGACATCATGGATTTCATCATGTGCAAGGCGGACCAGCGCCAGTTGAACAACTTCAACATCTCGGTCGGCATCACCGAAGACTTCATGAAGGCGGTCGACGCGGACGAGGACTACACCCTCTACAACCCGCGCGACAAGAAGCCGATCGGCACGCAGAACGCGCGCAAGGTGTTCAACCGCATCGTGAAGCAGGCCTGGGAAAACGGCGAGCCGGGGATCATCTTCCTGGACCGCCTGAACAAGGACAACCCGACCCCGCACATAGGCGAGATCGAATCGACGAACCCCTGCGGCGAGCAGCCGCTGCTCCCCTACGAGTCCTGCAACCTGGGCTCCATCAACCTTGGGAAGATGGTGACCCACGGCCGGGTGAACTGGGACAAGCTGAAGGAAGTCGTGCAGCTCGCGGTCCACTTCCTCGACAACGTGATCGAGGTGAACAACTACCCGCTGGAGCAGATCGACCAGATGACCCGCTCCAACCGGAAGATCGGCCTGGGCGTCATGGGGTGGGCGGACATGCTGATCATGCTCGGCGTCTCCTACGGCTCGACCGAGGCGGTCACCCTGGGCGAGCAGGTGATGAAGTTCATCAACGACGAAGGCCACGCGGCCTCCCGCGCACTGGCCAGAACGCGCGGCGCGTTCCCCAACTTCAAGGGTTCCACCTACGACCGTCCGGGCGCCGAGCCGATCCGTAACGCCACCGTGACCACCATCGCACCGACCGGGACCATCTCGATCATCGCCAACGCCTCCTCCGGCGTCGAGCCGCTCTTCGCGGTCTCCTACGTGCGCCAGGTGATGGACAAGAACATCCTGGTCGAAGTGAACCCGCTCTTCGAGAAGATCGCCAAGGCGGACGGCTTCTACTCCGAGGCGCTCATGCAGCGCATCGCCGAGCACGGCACGGTGCACGACATAACCGAGATCCCCGAGGCGGTGCGCGACGTATTCGTCACCGCCCACGACATCGAGCCGGAAGAGCACATCGCCATGCAGGCCGCCTTCCAGCGTCACACCGACAACGCGGTTTCCAAGACCGTGAACTTCCCGAACACCGCCACCATGGAGGATGTCGAGAAGGTGTACCGCCTGGCCTACCAGACCAACTGCAAAGGGGTCACCATCTACCGCGACGGCTCGCGCGACGAGCAGGTCCTGTCGGTGGGCAAGAAGGAAGAGGCACCGGTGGCGGTTGCGGCCCCGGCACACGAGGACAAGCGCGCCGTGAAGCGCGAGCGTCCCAAGGCGCTCAAGGGGTGGACCTACCAGATGCAGACCGGCTGCGGCCCGCTCTACATCACCATCAACGAGGACAACACCGGCCTCTTCGAGGTCTTCACCACCATGGGCAAGGCCGGCGGTTGCGCGGCTTCGCAGTGCGAGGCGATCGGCCGCATGGTTTCCCTCGCCTGGAGAAGCGGCATCCAGGGGAGAAGCGTCGTGAAGCAGCTCTTGGGAATCTCCTGCCACTCGCCCTCGGGCTTCGGCGACAACAAGGTGCTCTCCTGCGCCGACGCGGTCGCCAAGGCGATCCAGTCCCACCTGACCTTGACCGGTCACGCCGACCTGGTGGAAGCGCCGGTATTCGACAAGGGCGCCTGCCCCGAGTGCGGCGGTGTCGTGGAACACGAAGGCGGCTGCGCCGTCTGCCGCGTCTGCGGCTACTCCGAGTGCGCCTAGTACCCGTACACCGGCAGATCTAGCAACAAAACAGATAGCGCGGTGTAGCAACAAACAAATAGCGTAGCGAGCGAGGCCCCCGGATGCAGATCCGGCGGGCCTTTTTCGTTTGCCTCTAGCACCCCGCCTCCTCTTTCGGATAGAAATCGAAAGGGTATGATTTTCGGAATACTAATGAAAATGGTAAATAGGTCAATTTGCCACTCAATTTCGAATACTTATCCGTAAGACGACATCCCGCCCCGCATTCACGTCATACCCATTCGTCCCGGCGACATACCCGGCTGCAACCCGGTTTTTCCCATGAATTCACACAGGTTACCTCTTGTGTACCACGTTGGTATTCAATTTGCTAATACTGTTCTATAAAATTGAATACAATTGCTGGTCCCCTCCGGGATCGGACGTGTCACTACCCTACAAAAAGGAGGATTTACCGTGAGTTACAACATGAGGCAAAAACTAACAAGGTTTGCAATATGTACCTGCGCGCTGCTTATGCCGATTGCGGCCGTCGCCGCCCCCGCCGGTTACCCGGCCGACTACCAGAAGATCATCGACGCCGGCAAGAAGGAAGGGAAACTCGTGGTCTACGCCACCACGGACACCAAGTCGGCCGATCCGCTCATCAAGGATTTCCAGGCGCTCTACCCGGGCATCAAGGTGGAATACAACGACCTCAACAGCACCGAACTGTACAACCGCTTCATCGGCGAAGCGGCCGCTGGCGGCGGCACCGGCGACGTGACCTGGAGCTCCGCCATGGACCTGCAGGTGAAGCTGGTATTGGACGGGCACGCCCTCACCTACAAGTCCCCCGAGACCGGCAAGCTCCCCGCCTGGGCCAACTGGAAGGATCAGGCCTACGGCACCACCTACGAGCCGATCTCCATCGTCTACAACAAGCGCCTGCTCAAGGCGGACGAGATCCCCAAATCGCATGCGGACCTGGCCCGGGTGCTCGCCAACCCGAAACTGAAGGGGAAAGTGGTCACCTACGACCCGGAACGCAGCGGCGTCGGCTTCTCCTATCTGACCCAGGACCTGAAGAACAACAAGAACTTCTGGGACATGGCCAAGGCCCTCAGGCACTCCGGCGTCAAGGTCTACACCAGCACCGGCGCCATGATGGAGAAGGTGAGCTCCGGCGAAGCCCTCATGGGTTACAACATCATCGGCTCCTACGCCTTCCTCAAATCGAAGAAGGACCCGTCCATCGGCTACCTCTACCCCTCCGACTACACGGTGGTGATGTCCCGCGTGCAGTTCATCTCGAAGCACGCCAAGAACCCGAACGCCGCCAAGCTCTGGGTCGACTACATCCTCTCCAACCGCGGCCAGCAGATCATCTCCGACAAGGCCGACCTCTTCGCCATCCGCTCCGACGTGAAAGGCGAGACCTCCATGAACTCGCTTTCGAAACAGCTTAAAAACGGCGCCCGCCCGATTCCGATCGGCAAGGAAACCGTCGAGTACCTGGATCAGAAAAAACGTCTCGACTTCTTCAAGAAATGGCAACAGGCGGAAAAATAATGAACGAGATGCCCCTTTCCAAGAAGGTGGTGATCTGCCTCACCGCCATAGCAGTCTTTCTGCCGATCGGCCTGCTCTTCTGGCAGAGCTTTCTGGACGCGCCGTTCTTCAACGTCGACAAGAAAGTGGGCCTGGACGCCTACCGCTTCATCTTCGACGATCCGGACTTCAGGCAGGCCTTTCTCAACTCGTTCTACATCTCCCTCGGCATGGCGTTCATCTCCGTGCCGCTGGGAGGGCTTCTGGCCTTCCTGTTGGTGCGCACCGACCTGCCGGGCCGCAACTGGATCGAGCCCTTGCTGCTGATCCCGGTCTTCGTCTCTCCCATGATCCTCTGCTTCGGCTACACCGTGTCGGTAGGCCCGGTCGGCTTCGTCTCGATCTGGGCCCAGAAGCTCCTGGGGAGCGTTCCCTGGAACATCTATTCCATGACGAGCATCGTCCTCATCGCGGGGCTCTCCCACGTCCCCCACGTCTACCTCTACTCATCCTCCGCCTTGAGGAGCCTCGCTTCCGACGTCGAGGAAGCGGCACGGGTGGCCGGTGCCGGCCCCTTGCGGGTGGCGGCCACCGTGAGCCTCCCGATGGTCATGCCGGCCATGCTCTACAGCGGGGTCCTGGTCTTTTTCCTGGGGTTCCAGGTCTTCGGCCTGGCCCTCGTGCTGGGAGACCCGGAAGGGCACCTGGTGCTCGCCACCTATCTTTACAAGCTGACCAACAAGCTCGGCACACCGTCCTACCACCTGATGGCGGCGGTCGCCATGTGCATCGTGACCATCACGGTTCCCATGGTGCTTTCCCAGCGCTTCCTTTTGCGCAACGCACAGAAGTACGTGACGCTCAAGGGGAAGGGGGCCAGGCAGCGCACCCTGCCGCTGGGCGGCTGGCGCTGGGTGGCCGCCGGTCTCGTGGCGCTCTGGCTTGCGGTGACCGTGCTGATTCCGCTGGTGGGCGTGATATTCCGCGCCTTCGTCACCAACTGGGGCGAAGGGGTCACCTTCCTGGAGGCCTTCACCCTGGACAACTTCAAGGCGGTCTTCGAACAGGGGAACCTGATGCGGGGCGTGATCAACACGGTCCTGCTCGGGGTGATCGGCGGCGGCGTCTCGGTGATCTGCTTCACCCTGATCGGCCTCGCGTCGCATCGCAAAAATAACGGCTGGACCCGCCTTTTGGACTACACGGTGATGACACCCCGCGCCGTTCCGGGCTTGCTGGCCGGCCTGGCATTTCTCTGGGTGTTCCTCTTCTTCCCGCCGCTGGCACCGTTTCGCAAGACGCTGATCAGCCTCTGGCTTGCCTACTCGGTCGTCTGGCTCGCCTACGGCATGCGCCTGGTGAGCACCTCGCTTTTGCAGGTCGGCGCGGAACTGGAGGAAGGGGCACGGGTGACCGGCGCCACGCCGGGCCAGGTCAACCGCCACGTGACGGTACCGCTCATAAAGTACGGGCTGCTCGCCAGCTGGCTCATGATCTTCATGATCTTCGAGCGCGAGTACTCGACGGGGGTCTACCTGCTCGGACCGGGGACCGAGGTGATCGGCTCCTTGATGGTTTCCCTTTGGGGAGCCGGCGCCATCGACATCATATCGGCACTGTCGTTTATCAATATTCTGCTTGTCAGCGTGGGTATGGGGATCGCGCTGCGTTATGGGGTGAAATTGCATGACTGAACTTACCGTAGAAGACCTGCACGTTACGCTTGGCAAGAACCACATCCTGAAGGGTGTCTCCCTTGAGGTGAAAAGGGGCGAGATCGTGGCCCTCCTGGGTCCCTCGGGGAGCGGCAAGACCACCCTGCTCCGCTCCATCGCCGGACTCGAACTCCCGAGCCAGGGGATGATCCGCATCGGGGACCAGGTGGTTTACGACGCGTCCCGCAACGTCGAGGTTTCGGTGGAGAAGCGCAGCCTCGGCTTCGTGTTCCAGTCCTACGCCCTCTGGCCGCACCGGACCGTCTTCGAGAACGTCGCCTACGGTCTCAAGCTGCGCAAGGTGCCGGGGGAGGAGGTGCGGGAGCGGGTAGCGGAGGTACTGAAAAACCTGGGTCTGGGAGACCTCGGGGAGCGCCATCCGCACCAGCTCTCCGGCGGTCAGCAGCAGCGCGTCGCCCTGGCGCGCTCCCTGGTCTACAAGCCGCAGGTGATCCTTTTGGACGAGCCGCTCTCGAACCTCGATGCCAAGCTGCGCGAGGAAGCGCGTATCTGGCTGCGCCAGCTGATCATCGAACTGAACCTCTCGGCGGTCTGCGTGACCCACGACCAGGCCGAGGCGATGGCCATGGCCGACCATGTCGTGCTCCTGCAAAACGGGATCATCGAGCAGGCCGGCACACCGCAACAGATGTACGGCGAGCCGAAATCGCTCTTCGTCGCCGAGTTCATGGGCAACAACAACCGCCTGCACGGAGAGGTAACCGAGGTATCCGGGAAATACGCCCGCATCGCGGGTCAGGGGTGGGCGCTCAACGGCCAGCTGAAATCGCCTTTGAAGCCGGGGGACCGGGCCACGGCCGTGGTCCGGATGGAGCGGATGCGGATCGCCTCCGCCCCCGGGGACAACACGCTGCGCCTGCCGCTCTCCACCTCGGTGTACCTGGGGAACCACTGGGAGTACGTCTTCGATGTGTCGGGGACGCTTTTGAGGGGCTACACCCCGGAGCCGCTCCCCGAGGGGGAACAGCTGCTGGAGATACCGGCGAACCATCTCTGGATATTTTGAGGTTGCGATGGACGTACCAAAGAACATCTTCCTGCTCCGCAAGAACCGGGCAGGGAAGGAAAGCCTGATTCTGAAGGATTGCGACCTGCCGATACGTTTCACCTTTTGCGACAAAGAGTACGTAGTGGAACGCACCAAAAGCGGCAAGCTGATTATGACAGCGGAAAAAATCGCTTGATCTGAGCAAGCCAGAGCCGAAAGGCTGGTAGCCAGCAAAGATTAGAGGCGGATCGCGGGGACTCCCCGTGTCCGCCTCTTTGCGTTTGAAACCCAGGGCTGCCTGTCGGCGCGAGGCCATGCCTCCTGCGAGGGGGGCTCAGGATAGCGGGAGACCCAGCGAAAGGAGGCGCAGCACCCACTTCGGTCCATCTGAACATTTCAATGACGGTTCAACTCGCGGTCCACCTAAAGTTGAACAAACCTGCAAGGAGGCGGTTCATGAGACATCACTGTATCAAGCTTTCGGTAGTCACGCTGGCGGCGGTAGGATGCCTGAGTTCGGCGGCATTCGCACTGGAAAACGAATTTCACGGCATGCTGCTCATCAAGGGGGATTTCACCAACTTCGACCAGGCGGGAGGCAACGACACCTGGAAGGCGTCCACCAGGGACCCGAAAAACATCCTCTCCCAGGGAGACACCGGCAAGAGCTTCTTCTTCACCGAGCAACGGGCCCGGTTGCGCTACCAGGCAACCATCAACGAAGACGTCAAGATGATCACCCAGTTCGAGATCGATTCCCGCTGGGGCGACACCTCGCAATCGACCGCCACCACCCGCAACGTCGGCGGTGCGATGGAAGCCGACCAGGTGAACCTGGAAACCAAGAACGTCTACATGGAATTCAAGGTCCCCTACCTCCCCACCAAGGCCCAGGCCGGCATCATACCTTTCGACGATGCCTACAAGGGGATCTTTCTCAGCTCCGACATCGCCGGCCTGATGACCACCACGCGGCTGGCCAAGACCACGATCCGGGCAGGCTGGCTGCGCGGCTACGACAACAGGAACTTCAACGGCGCCGACAGCACCATCAGCCCGGTCAACCCCGCCTCGGACAGCAAGGGGACCTCCGGCTTCGTGCCCGGCCGCTACTCTCTCGACTTAGGGATACTCGAAGCGCGGTACGAGGTGAACAAGCAGTTGAGCGTGGGAGGTTCCTACTACCTCACCTACGACAACCTGACGCCAGGCAGCGGGTACAACATCCTGAACACCCTGGGCGCCAGCGCGGCCTACAACTTCGGACCCGGCGTGGTGGACGGCTTCGTCCTCTTCCAGACCGGCGACAATCCGACCAACAACTTCGGCCAGTTGGGCCAGAAGGTGACGGCGTTCGCCGCGAACGTCGGCGGCAAGGTGAAGGCCGGTCCGGGTACCGCGCGGGCCAACTTCCTCTACGCCTCGGGTGACAACGGCAAGGGCAGCGAACACGCCTTCCAGGGTGTGAACCAGCTGGGTGACGGCAGCACGACCTCCACCTTCTCCGCCGCCCAGATGACCATGCTGATCACCAACACGAAGTACGCCGCCAACACCGACCGCGCCATCATCAACACCGTCTCCAACTACGACCAGGGTGTCATCGGCGCGTTCCTCGGCTACGACGTCGACATAGACCGCGCCTTCGTGAAGGGGAACCTCGGCTTTGCCGCCGCCGCCCGCGAAAACCAGACCTTCAAGCCGAAGAACCAGAGAACGGGCACCTGGAGCAACAGCAACTACCTGGGGAGCGAGGTCAACGCCGAGATCGGCTACAAGATCAGCGACAACCTGACCGCGAGCCTGGTCGGAGGCTATCTGGTGCTGGGCGACTACTGGAAAGACACCGCCAAGACGGCGGACGGCGTCATCAAGACTCCCGACAACCCCTGGAAGACCCAGGCTGTCCTGAAGCTGGTCTTCTAAGCCACGCGGCTACATAATCGCGGGCCTCGAAATCCGGGGCCTTCTGACACGGGCGTGATGTCACTGGGTTCATCCCGCTCGTGTTGGAGGGCTCCGGAGATTCTTTTTTTAAAGCAAAGGCCCGAAAGTCTTCTCTATGCTCTTACAACAAAATGTCGTTGGGGCCGTTTTCTGTTTACGGATCGCCCTTTTCTTGAGTAATATCGTTCCGATCGAATTCCAGAGGAAATTGCCATGAAATCGATGCTCACAGCACTGACAGCTCTCCTACTGCTTTTCGCCCTCCCCTGCACCTCACCGGCTGAACCGCTGAAAACCTGCGTCCTCGAATTCTCGACACCCGGAAACTCCGCGAACGAGCTGAAAGCGACCTTGCAGGGACTGCTTGCCTCCCGCCTGAACCCCGAGCGGGTACAACTCGTGGAGAAAAAGGAGCAGGCGGACCTGGTGATCGCCGGCAGTTATGCCTTGTTCGGCAAGATGTTCAGCGTCGATGTGCTCTTAAGGAATACGGCGAGCGGCAAGATCGCCAAGCTGTTCGAACAGGGGGAGGGCCAGGATGACCTGCTCCCCGCCCTGGGAAGGCTCGCTAAGAAGATCGACCAGGAACTGGCGCGGAACCAGGCGGCCGCAGCGGCGCCGATACTCCCAACGGCCGCAGCGGCGCCGCTAGTCCCGGTCCCGACGACGCCGGCAGCCTCGTCGGCGGCAACCGCGCCGAGCGCACCCCCGG
>Ga0079306_1001921_pt1 | contig 12511 bp, 12 predicted proteins | sample Methanotroph_Enr_FD_79181 | JGI IMG/M metagenome (GOLD analysis project Ga0079306, IMG submission 79181) | Enriched soil microbial communities from Old Woman Creek wetland in Ohio, USA - Methanotroph_Enrichment_5 | ecosystem: Environmental > Terrestrial > Soil > Wetlands | place: USA: Ohio...
AAAAAGGGAAGACTGCAGGGACAATTCCGGCTTACGAATTTGTGGGAATGTTTATTCCTGTTACCGATGTTTCGTTCAATAAATTTGATACATATACGGATAATGAGATGTCAGTTTATGAACTTCCTTTCGACCAGGCAGCAGAACCCGGATTGCAGCAATGGATTCCCTTCCTGGTATCGCATGCCTCGAATGATGACGGCATTGTCAGGATTCAGACTGAATTTACTGCCCAAGGCCCTGTGATTAAAGTCTGGTTTGTAAACAACCTGACCACTGTTATAAATATAAATACTATTCTGAAGGCGCCTGAACTCATTGTCCATTATCCCGATAAAACTGTTAAAAAAGTAAAGAATCCTTTCAGATTTACTATTTAACGATTTATCATTGTTACCTGATCTGTGCCTTTGCAGATTACATATACAATATTAAAGTTTGGTTACTGCAGGCAGTAAAACGAAGCTAGGGCTAAACAAGCAGCGGGTTTGTTAGTCCTCATACCCGAGGATTTCTTTTTTTGAGAAAACCATCACAATCGATGCTGAAAAATCCACAATAAATGCAGTAATGATCATTGACATCAATATTACCCTCCAGGAATAATGAACATCACGTATCCAAAAATAGGCTATCAATCCAAAACAATTGAGAAGCGTCAAAACGCCGAGAGTACGGAGAGAGAAATTTCTATCGGGAGAAACAGGTATCAGCAATGCAGCCGTACCAATTGCCACTAATTTGAAAATGCCCCAAATGACACCCCAAAAGATAGGGATCAGCAAGATAAAAAACACGATATCCAAATTGTTATACCATTCGTTAGTTTTGCCGATAGTCCAGTTTAGCAGGCTAATAAAAGCCAGGTTAATTAAGCCTAATGCAATAAGGCACACAGGAATAAACACTATAAACTTAAAGGTTTTCATCTGATTTTCCAAGGTGTACAGTTTAATACATAAACAAAAGAACTCCCTGACAGGCATTTAAGAATTTGTAAATCTAAACAATAATTGAATAGATATATATAAGTCGATATTTTTTTAGTTTGAAATATACATTCTCATCCATTCAAAAGATAACTTTCTTTTGAAACACAGTACCTGATGAAAATTTATAAGTTTTTAAACCTTTAAGTTGCAACACAAAATTCAACACTATTTATTCTGTTAATTTTCTGTCAATCCCTACATAATATAAATCAAATCCACCTTTCCCACCCGGGCGGTTTGATGAAAAAAGCATAAAGTCATTTGTAAACTCCTGCATAGGTTTCACAATGGGCCGGTATTCATCATACTGAGTGTTAATTTTGTTACCGAAATTAACAGGGTCCGACCATTTTCCAGCCTTATACAATGCATAATATAAATCAAAACCACCAAATCCACCGGGCCTGTTTGAGGTAAATACTATCAGATTATTAAGCACAAACGGGCATTTATCATCTGAATCTGATGATAAAACAGCATTTAAAATTACTGCTTTTGGAATACTGTCTTCCAGGTTAGAAAGAAGCGACATATTCGTGTCCAAAGAAACCGTATAAATATCAAAATTAGCTTCCCTGTCCGAACAGAAATAGAGGGTTGAAAAATCCTTACTCAATGATGGGTATGCATCGTCTTCATCAGAGTTCAGATAAGAAACAGGCTTTGGATTGTTATAATATTCACCATCTAGATTATGGACAAACCTGATATCCTGGTTTCCGCCTTCATTGGTTGAGTATAAAAATATGTAACTGGAATTACGTCCTTCATAGTTATAGTTTTTCGCCTGGGGAATAAGGTAAGGACCCAGTTCATCAGAGGATGTATTTAAATGGGATAGCGCATTTAGGATATTCGCATTCTGAGAGGCAAATTCATTCCATATATTTGTATTTTCAGCTACTGTCAGCTTCCCATTCTCCCTTTCCATGTGCACATCAAGCAATTTATATATGATATCAAAATCAACTCCCTGGTTATGGCGGTTTGACGAAAAACAGAGTGGGAAGGCTTCACCAATAATAGGACTTGCTGAATTATAGTCATCATACTCCGAATTGATGTCGCCCAAATTAACAGGCTCACCCGGGAATGTTCCAGTATTATACTTATTCTTATTACTAATCTCGCAGGAAGTCAATATCAGAAATAAGAATGAGAATATTATTGCCAAACCTTTCATATGTTAGAAGTAGAAGTGGAAATTAAATATTTACGTTCACAGTGCTGATACTTTTAGCGTAGAGTAAAGGGTGCTGTTGCTGCAAATTGGTTGTATCGCCTTGACATTTATGTCTCAACCTTTTTCGAAGATTAAAAGTTTATCACAGATCCATGATAAAGAAACAAATTGATAAACCAAGATCAGATATTTTAAAATAAGTGCGTTGTACTGGACTCGAACCAGTGACCCCCGCCCTGTCAAGGCGGTGCTCTGAACCAACTGAGCTAACAACGCAGATGCGTGTGCAAAAGTAGCATTTTATCCTTTCTTTTTAAAGAATAAATTGAAGATATGGGAAAATGAAATGTAAAGAGTCACTTCTTATGTTTTTAACAGCTTTTCATATCCGTCATGCTATTTTAATGAAGCTAAAAGTATACTTTTGAAGTTCAATTAACCTGGACATGAGAAACACACTATTTAGCTTTGTTGTTTTTACGCTTTGCCTTCTTGCATCTTCAAAATCCGGTGCCCAGAACGGGACCAAACAATTTGAATTTGACGACTTTTTCAGGAACTTTACCTTTTACTCACCCGGAGTCCGTGGCTTCAGGTCGATGAATGATGGCATAAACTATAGTGTTGCCGAGAGCCGTGGCACTAAACTGGTTGTGCATAGCTACGAAACCGGTGAAACTGTTAAAACGCTGCTCGATCTGGCCACAATTCATAATGATAAGCTGAAAACTTTCAGTGATTACACTTTTAATTCAGATGAAACTAAAGTGCTGCTGCTGACTGACAAGGAAGCTATTTACCGCCGTTCGTTCACGGCAGATTATTATGTGTACGATCTGGTAAAACTGACACTTGTCCCGGTCTCAGAAAACGGGAAACAACAGCTGGCAACATTTTCACCCGATGGAACCAAAATAGCTTTCGTTCGCAAAAACAACCTGTTTTATACTGACCTGGTAAGCGGCAAAGAAACCCAGGTAACTACCGATGGGAAATACAATTATATTATCAATGGAGTTCCCGACTGGGTTTATGAAGAGGAATTTTCGTATAATCAAGCGTTTGAATGGTCGCCCGACGGTAAATACCTGGCCTGGGTATGCTTTGATGAAAGCAAAGTGCCACTATTCAGTATGACGATGTTCCAGGGGCAAGATCCCGCGCTGGACGAGAATAAACTTTATCCGGGAATTACCACATTTAAATATCCCAAAGCCGGCGAGCCAAACTCAATTGTAACCGTTCATACTTATAATCTTGCTACTGCGGAGAAACAAAATATGGATATTGGTACTGAAACCAACATGTACATCCCCCGAATCCGGTTTACTCAAGATCCTAATCAGCTGGCGATCTTCAGACTTAACCGTCTCCAGAATAAGCTTGAGATACTTTTGGCTTCACCAGCAACCGGTAAAACGCAGGTTTTGCTTACCGAAACCAACCAATATTACCTCGACGAAAATTACTTTGATGATATTGAGTTCCTGGAAGATAAAACCCATTTTACGCTGAGAAGTGAGCGTGACGGCAATGCCCATATCTATCTGTACGACATGCAAGGAAAATTAATAAACCAGGTTACCAAGGGCAATTTTGATGTTACCGAGCTGAATGGCTGCGATTTTAAAAACAAACTTATCTATTATACTTCTGCTGAGCCAACGCCTTATCAGCGGGAAGTTTATTGTATAAAGTGGGATGGTTCAGGGAAGAAAAAAGTTTCCTCGGCAACCGGAACAAACTCGGCAAAATTCAGCAAAGGGTTTAAATACTATACCATCACCTCTTCAAATGTCAAAACACCTTCAGCAACATTTCTTTACAACGCAAAAGGCAAAACTGTGCGGGTACTCGACGACAGTAAAGCGCTGACTGACAAATTAAAAGAATACAATTTCGGATACAGGGAGTTTTTCAACTTCAACACTTCTGAAAAAGTAAATCTCAATGGCTGGATGTTAAAACCCACCGGTTTTGATCTTGCAAAGAAATATCCTGTTTTCATGACTCAGTATAGCGGTCCGGATTCGCAAAGCGCCCTTGACACATGGGATCTTGGATGGGAGGATTACCTGGCTCAACTTGGCTATATTGTAGTATGTGTTGATGGCCGTGGCACCGGGGGGCGCGGCGAAGCTTTCCGAAAAGTAACTTACATGCAATTGGGCAAATATGAAACTATCGATCAGATTGAGACAGCCAAATACATGGGTTCACTTCCATATGTAGATGCCACGCGCATCGGTATCTGGGGCTGGAGTTTTGGCGGCTATATTTCTTCCTCATGTATGGTGAAAGGGAACGGTATTTTCAAAACAGGGATTGCGGTTGCGCCTGTTACCAACTGGCGGTACTACGATAATATTTATACCGAGCGTTTCATGCGTACACCCCAGGAAAATCCGGATGGATACGACCAGAATTCGCCACTCAATTTTGCCAAAGATTTCAAGGGCAATTTCCTGATCTGTCATGGTACTGCCGATGATAACGTTCATGTGCAAAATACCATGGAATTCACTGAACGCCTGGTACAGGCCAACAAGCAATTCGAAATGCAGTTGTATACTAACCGGAATCATGGAATTCGAGGAGGAAACACTACTTACCATCTATATACCAGGATGACAAATTTTATCCTCGAAAAACTTTAATAATACACGGATTACTGGGTTTCAAATAAGTTGGAGCCTGGTTTTACCATCTGTTAAATGGGTTTTTAACCAGCTTTGAGTTGTAGTAACGCTTGTCGCCGGTTACTTCTTCACCCAGCCATTTCGGTTTATCGAACAATTCTTCTTCTGAACTCAATTCAACTTCGGCAACTACGAGGCCTTCATTTTCTCCATAAAACTCATCCACTTCAAAGGTAAATTTTCCTACCTGAACCAGGTAACGAATTTTATCAATAATGCCAGGCTCACACAAAGCGAGTAGTTCACGGGCCTCGTTTACAGGAATTTCCTTTTCCCATTCGTAACGGCTCATGCCCGAAAGATTACTCACTCCTTTAATGGTAATATACCCTCTTTCCCCATTAATACGAATCCGGACTATGCGTTCAGGTACAGAAGAAAGATATCCCTGGGTGATCCTGGTATTGGTATAAGCAAACTGCTTATATCCATTTTTTACAAGGAATTTTCGCTCGATTTCCTGCGGCATCTTTACTTGGTTGATAAAATGGTCAGATTAAGAAATGATTAACACACCAGCTTATTTAACGATCTCACAAAGCATTTAACAAAGGTATTCATTTTATTTGCATATTATGAGATTACCAACTGCAGCTTTAGGAGAAAAATGTTACATTTCAATAAAGCGAAAAGCCGGCAATACTTACCGGCTTTTCTATAACTTTCAGAAAAAAACTGATTATCTGGCGTACTTGAAGTCTTTACCCAGATAACGTGCACTGCTGCCTAATATCTCTTCGATACGGAGCAATTGGTTATATTTTGCAATACGATCGGTACGGCTAGCTGAACCAGTCTTAATTAGGCCGGTATTCAATGCAACAGCCAGGTCAGCAATAGTAGTATCTTCGGTTTCTCCTGACCGATGGCTCATAACGGCTGTATAAGAGTTGCGATAAGCCATGTTCACAGCATCGATAGTTTCGGTTAAGGTACCAATCTGGTTTACCTTGATAAGAATTGAATTGGCAACACCTTTATCAATTCCCATTTGCAGACGCTTGGTGTTGGTAACAAACAAATCATCACCTACCAGCTGAATTTTCTTACCCATAACATCAGTCATCAGTTTCCATCCATCCCAATCGTCTTCAGCCATACCATCTTCGATTGAAATTATAGGATATTTGTCAGTCCACGTTTTCCAGTAATCCACCATTTGCGAAGGAGTAAGCTTTTCGCCGGTTGATTTTTTCAGGTGATAAACACCTTCGTCGGTAAGGAAATATTCGCTCGAAGCAGGGTCAAGAGCAATAAATACATCTTTTCCTGGTTTGTAACCGGCTTTTTCGATAGCCTGGAGGATAACAGTGATCGCTTCTTCGTTCGATTTGAGGTTAGGGGCAAAACCGCCTTCATCACCAACGTTTGTAGAATATCCACCCTTTTTCAGTACTGCACTCAGGCTGTGAAAAACTTCGGCACCCATGCGCAGACCTTCGCGAAACGAAGGAGCGCCAACCGGCATAATCATAAATTCCTGGAAATCGATACTGTTATCGGCATGCGATCCTCCGTTAATGATGTTCATCATCGGAATTGGAAGTGTATTTGCGTTCACTCCACCCACATACCTGAATAAATAACTGCTTGATTCCTGGGCAGCGGCATTGGCAACTGCCAGCGAAACACCAAGTATAGCATTTGCGCCCAGGTTTGATTTGTTGGGAGTGCCATCCAGTTCGATCATTTTCTGATCAATTTCGTTCTGTTCGGTAACAAAAAAGCCTTTCAACTCTTCGGCAAGCACTTTGTTTACATTCTGAACTGCCTTCAGCACGCCTTTCCCGCCATAAATGGCTTTATCACCGTCGCGAAGCTCGCAGGCTTCATGTATGCCGGTTGATGCACCCGATGGAACAGCTGCACGGCCCATAACGCCGTTTGAGGTAAATACATCAACCTCAATAGTAGGATTGCCGCGTGAATCCAATATCTGGCGGCCTGTAATATTAACGATCTGACTCATAATATATATTTATTTTGTTAGAGTTCTATGCATAGCAGGTTTAAATAAATCAGAAAAGGATAAAGCAAAGAAATCTTTACTTTATCCTTTTACATAATTCATTGTCTGAATTTTATTTATTTTTCTTCAGTTTCAGTATCTGTAGCTTCATCCTCAACCGGTTTTTCTACAACTTCCTCCGCAACAGCTACCTCATCAGCAACCTTTGTTTTGGCAACTGCTTTTGCTTTCGGAGCTTTTTCAGTAACCGGAGCCTCAACAGTATCAGCTGTTTTCTTTGCAGCAGGTTTACGGCGGCGTACAGCTTTTTTAGCAGTTGTATCTTTAACGGTCAGCAGGTTTTCGTTGTAGTCAACGAGTTCGACAATACACATATCAGCGTTATCGCCCAGGCGAAAGCCGGTTTTAAGTATGCGCAGATATCCGCCCGGACGATCGGCTACTTTTACTGTTACCTCGCGGAACAGTTCGGTTACAGCCTCTTTATCCTGCAGGTAGCTGAAAACTACACGGCGTGAGTGAGTTGAATCTATTTTAGCGCGTGTGATCAATGGCTCTACATATCCACGAAGTGCCTTTGCTTTTGCAATGGTGGTACTGATACGTTTATGCATGATCAGCGAGCTGGCCATATTGGACAGCATAGCCTTGCGATGAGTACTGGTTCGTCCCAGGTGGTTTATTGATTTCTGATGTCTCATTTCGCTTATTCCTTATCTAATTTGTACTTCGCAACATTCATTCCGAATTCAAGTCCTTTGGTTTTAACCAGGTCTTCCAGTTCGGTTAGCGACTTTTTACCAAAATTGCGGAATTTCAATAAGTCGTTTTTATTAAAAGCTACTAATTCGCCGAGGGTTTCCACGTCAGCAGCTTTCAGGCAGTTGAGGGCGCGTACCGAAAGGTCCATGTCCACCAACTTGGTTTTGAGTAACTGACGGATGTGAAGGGTATTTTCGTCAAATTCTTCAGCTACCGCTTTTTCTTCAATATCCAGCGTGATTTTTTCATCACTGAACAGCATAAAGTGATGTATAAGAATCCTTGCGGCTTCCTTGAGGGCATCTTTCGGATGTATAGATCCGTCAGTTTTAATCTCAAGGATAAGTTTCTCGTAGTCGGTCTTCTGTTCAACGCGGAAGTTTTCCATGCTGAATTTCACGTTCTTGATAGGCGTATGAATTGAATCCATAAAAATCGTTCCCAGGTGTGCGGTAGGAATTTTATTTTCTTCAGCCGGTACATATCCCCTGCCTTTATTCACGCTGATCTCAACATTGAGTTTCACCGAAGGCTCCATATGACAGATTACTATCTCCGGATTCAGTACCTGGAATATTGAAAGGTGTTTGGCTATGTCACCCGCGGTGAAGGTGTCCTTACCTGTAACGGTAAAGTTGATTTTTTCACTTTCTTCCGATTCAATTTGCTTACGGAACCTAACTTTTTTCAGGTTAAGAATAACATCTGTTATATCTTCAACCACACCTTTTACCGATGAAAATTCATGTTCAACTCCATCAATGCGTAATGAGGTAATAGCATATCCTTCGAGGGAAGAAAGTAAGATCCTGCGCAATGCATTACCGATTGTGATACCAAAGCCTGGTTCGAGAGGACGGAATTCGAAAACACCGTCGAACTCGTCAGCAGTTATCATGATAACCTTATCAGGTTTCTGGAATGCTAAAATGGCCATATAAGTCCTTTTTTTAAATAATAATGCAAGATAAAAAATTACTTTGAATACAATTCGACGATGAGTTGTTCCTTTATGTTTTCAGGAATTTCTTCACGTTCCGGGAAATTAATAAACTTACCGGTCATCATAGCGCCATCCCACTCCAGCCACGAGAAACGATTTACTCGTCCTTGCAATGAGGCCTGAATTACTTCAAGCGATTTGGAACGTTCGCGTACAGCTATCACATCACCCCTGTTACATTCGTATGAAGGGATATTGAGAACTTTGCCGTTCACCGTGATATGTCCGTGACCAACGAGTTGGCGTGCGCCATCCCGTGTAGGAGCAATACCCAGGCGATAAACCACGTTATCGAGGCGTGATTCGATCAATTGCAACAGAATTTCGCCGGTTACACCCTTTTTGCGGGTAGCTTTCTCGAATATATTCCTGAATTGTTTTTCAAGAATACCATACGTGTATTTTGCTTTTTGTTTTTCCTGAAGCTGAACACCGTATTCGGATTGTTTTTTCCTGCGTTTATTTTGTCCGTGCATTCCGGGAGGATAGTTCTTCTTTTCGTAAGAACTATCGGGCCCGTAGATAGGTTCCTTGAATTTCCTGGCTATCCTTGTCTTAGGACCAATATATCTTGCCATAAAGCCTTTTGATTATGTATTATTAAACTTATTGTTCGTAAATATCGAAGTAAGAGGTTTGTATTAAACCCTTCTGCGTTTTGGAGGTCTGCAACCATTGTGTGGCAATGGAGTTATATCCTGGATTTCGGTAACTTCAATACCGGCAGTGTGGAGTGTGCGTATAGCTGATTCGCGGCCCGATCCCGGTCCTTTAACAAAAACCTTCACTTTACGCAGCCCCAGGTCAAAAGCAACTTTTGAGCAATCCGTTGCAGCCATCTGGGCAGCATAAGGAGTATTCTTTTTGGAGCCTCTGAATCCCATTTTACCTGCCGATGCCCAGGAAATTACCTGGCCGGCATTGTTGGTCAGCGAAATGATGATATTGTTAAAAGACGCCGAAACATAAGCTCTTCCGGTAGCCTCTACTTTAACAACTCTTTTCTTCGATACTTTGGTGGTCTTTGCCATAGTAAAACTATTTTTACTTTAAATGCTTTCTTATTTGGTTGCTTTCTTCTTGTTAGCAACAGTCTTTTTCCTGCCCTTACGTGTACGGGCATTGTTTTTAGTACTCTGTCCACGAAGAGGAAGTCCTAAACGATGACGAACACCACGGTAACAACCTATGTCCATCAGGCGTTTAATGTTCAGCTGCACTTCCGAACGGAGCGCACCTTCTACTTTAAAAGCGTCGTTGATCATCGAGCGGATGTTATTCTGCTCATCGTCAGACCAATCCTGGACTTTTTTATTACGGTCGATTCCGCACTTGTCCAGAATATTCTGGGCTGAGGTACGGCCTATGCCGAAAATGTAGGTAAGTCCTATTTCACCTCTTTTGTTTTTTGGTAAATCTATACCAGCAATACGTGCCATCTATTTATATAGCTTTGGGGATTACACAATTATTAACCTTGCCTTTGTTTGTACTTGGGATTCTTTTTGTTGATCACATAAATTCTCCCTTTCCTGCGTACAATCTTGCAATCAGGTGTTCTTTTCTTTACTGATGCTCTAACTTTCATTGCCTGAGTTATTTCTTAGGGTGATTATTCTTTATTTATAACGGAAGTTAATTCTTCCTTTACTAAGGTCATATGGCGACATTTCAATTTTGACTCTGTCACCTACAAGAATTTTAATGTAGTGCATCCTCATTTTGCCCGAAATGTGCGCAATGATCATATGCCCATTTTCAAGTTCAACCCGGAACATTGCATTACCAAGTGACTCCTTCACTATGCCGTCCTGCTCAATTACAAGTTGTTTTGCCATTTATTAGCTTGTTATTAGTATGTCAGGATTAATAACCTGTTCAATTTCACTGAAACTCGACAGAATATCTGCTCCGTTATTCCTTATTGCGATAGCGTGCTCAAAATGTGCGGATGGCTTCCTGTCCATTGTCCGGATTGTCCATCCATCATTTTCCTGCATTACCTGCCTTGTCCCAAGGTTGATCATCGGTTCGATGCAGATAACCATTCCAGCATCAAGTTTTGGTCCATTACCTTTACGCCCGTAATTGGGAACTTCAGGTTTTTCGTGTAAGCTGGTACCAAGTCCATGCCCGACCAAATCGCGTACTACTGAGTAACCAAAGCTTTCAACATAGGTTTGAACTTCGTAACCAATATCGCCGACCCGTTTCCCGGCAGTAATTGTACCGATACTTTTCAGCAGCGAGTCGTGCGTCCGTTTCATCAGCAGTTCCAGTTCTACTGCCATCGGCAGTATTCCGAATGAAAACGCTGAATCTCCGAAGTACCCATCAATAATGGTACCACAATCGATTGAAACAAGGTCGCCCTCTTTCAATTCGCGTTTCCCGGGAATCCCATGAACCACAACCTCGTTAACCGATATACACAGCGTAGCAGGAAATCCGTGGTATCCTTTGAAAGCAGGTTTTGCTTTGTGGTCGCGGATAAACTCCTCAGCTATTTTATCGAGAGCAAGTGTAGTAACTCCGGGCCTGATATGCCTGGCAACTTCCGCTATCGTTTTTCCAACAAGTAAAGAACTCGTACGTATTAATTCAATTTCTATTTCAGTCTTAATCAGAGCCATTATTCCAGTTTTACAACTGATTAAAATGCTCCTGCAGCACTACGTCCCTTGATCCGGCCTGATTTAGTAAGACCTTCGTAGTGACGCATCAGTAAGTGACTTTCAATTTGTTGCAGTGTATCCAGTACAACACCAACCAGAATAAGCAAGGAAGTACCGCCATAGAATTGTGCAAACTGTGAACTTACCCCAGCCAGACGAACAATTGCAGGCATTACAGCTACAAGTGCCAGGAACAATGAACCAGGGAATGTAATTTTCGACATTACCCCATCGATGAAATCTGCAGTTTTTTTCCCGGGTTTTACGCCAGGGATGAAACCATTGTTTTTCTTCATATCTTCTGCCATCTGGTTAGGGTTAACCGTGATAGCCGTATAGAAATAGGTAAAAACAATGATCAGTATAGCATACGTGAAGTTATACCAGAAACCGTTAATGTTGGTAAACGTAGCGGCAAAACCCTGTAAGCTTTCACTACTGGCAAAACCAGCAATAGTGAGAGGAAGAAACATAATTGCCTGGGCAAAGATGATAGGCATTACACCGGCAGCATTTACCTTTAAAGGGATATACTGACGAACGCCACCATATTGTTTGTTTCCGACAACCCGCTTTGCATATTGTACAGGGATTTTTCGTGTACCCTGAACAAGAAGAATACATAACAGAACCACAAGCACAAGTACAGCAATTTCAACTATGAAGATAACCAGTCCGCCGCCTTTTTGCTCCATACGGGCAAGAAATTCGCTGAAGAGTGCAAATGGCAGTCGCGCTATGATACCAATCATAATGATCAGCGAAATACCATTCCCTAAGCCTTTATCGGTAATCTTTTCGCCAAGCCACATTACAAACATGGTACCGGCAACCAACACAACTACTGATGAAACCCAGAAAAACGCCGAAGGTGAAGTTATATTGGGGTCAAAAGGTGTTATAGCTGAAGCAGGAAGCTGCGAAATAAGGTTAGCAATGTAACCCGGGGCCTGCAGTGCAGTGATTAAAACGGTAAGATATCGGGTAAGCTGATTGATCTTATTACGTCCGCTTTCGCCTTCTTTTTGCAGTTTCTGGAAATAGGGTATGGCCATTCCAAGCAACTGAATTACAATTGAAGCAGAAATATAGGGCATGATACCCAACGCGAAAATTGAAGCATGGCTGAAAGCTCCACCGGAGAACATATTTAGCAGGCCGAGTAGTCCGGAGGAAGATTGATTCTTCAATGCCATCAATTGCTGAGGGTCAACTCCGGGGATAGTTA
>Ga0079306_1001924_pt1 | contig 12493 bp, 11 predicted proteins | sample Methanotroph_Enr_FD_79181 | JGI IMG/M metagenome (GOLD analysis project Ga0079306, IMG submission 79181) | Enriched soil microbial communities from Old Woman Creek wetland in Ohio, USA - Methanotroph_Enrichment_5 | ecosystem: Environmental > Terrestrial > Soil > Wetlands | place: USA: Ohio...
GAATGCGCCGTCTGAAGTGGATGAAAACAATGATCTGTTGCCTTCCTGGCCTTCGGAAAAATCTCTGACCGGTTATGTCATCAGAAAGCGAAAACCTGTATTGCTGAACCGGGCAGAAATTGCAAAGCTGGCAAAAGAAGGTGTCATCGAATTATATGGCTCAAGGGCGGAATGCTGGCTGGGGGTCCCGTTATTGCTGGGTGAAAGGACGTTAGGAGCAATCGTGGTACAAAGCTATGTCAATCCCCTGGAATACAGCCAGGCCAGCGCTGAATTACTGGAAACAATTGCCAACCAGCTTAGTATATATATTGAGCGGGCACATTTGGATGAAGAAACCTTCAGGCTATCCAAGGCAATTATACAAAGCCCGGTCACAATAGTAATTACCGATATTAAAGGAAATATTGAATTTGTCAACCCAAAATTTTCTGAAAGTACCGGGTATTCATACAATGAAGCTATTGGGCAAAACCCCCGTATTTTAAAAACAGGCACTCAAAGCAAGAAGTTTTATAAAGACCTCTGGGATACCATTCTTTTAGGGAACGAATGGCAAGGTGAATTTCACAACAGGAAAAAGAATGGAGAAGAATACTGGGAGAAAGCCATCATATCCCCGATCCATAATGTGGATGGAACTTTCACCCACTTTATGGCAATAAAGGAAGATATCACTGAGAGCAAGCTACTTCATGATGAACTGATTATTGCAAAAGAAAGAGCCGAAGAGAGTGACCGCCTGAAGACTGCTTTCCTCCAGAACATTTCTCATGAAATCCGCACGCCTCTGAATGGATTACTGGGATTTGCCTACTTGCTGAACAAGGATGACGTGGACCCGGCAACTGTCAAGAAATCAGCTGCTATCATTCAAAGTACGGGCAAGAGACTTTTGGAACTTCTAAATAATATCATCGATCTTTCGAAAATAGAATCTGGTTCTGTCGAGGTTACTCTAACCAAATTCCCTCTTCATAAACTCCTTAATGAAGTATGTAACCAATACAGGGCCATGGCCGATTCAAACAGGATTGAACTTCTCAGCCCGTTCGAATATTTAAGTCATGAACTTTTCATTGTTTCTGATTCACTAAAACTTCACCAGGTACTCACTAACCTCCTGGACAATGCTTTGAAATTCACCCAAAGAGGAAAGGTTGAAATTGGCTATGTTGCAGGCAATAATGAACTGATATTCAGCATCATGGATACCGGGGTGGGCATCCCAATCATGCAGCAATCCAGAATTTTTGACAGTTTCTATCAGGTTGATATGTCGATTACGAAAGGTTTCGAGGGTTCAGGCATGGGACTTACCATTAGTCGTGGGTTGGTTGAGTTATTGCAGGGTAAGATATGGTTTGAATCCGAGGAAGGAAAAGGATCCAGTTTTTATTTCAGCATTCCTGCCGAAATCTGCAATGAACCGGTAATCGAAACCAAAAAGGTAAGCCCGGAAATACAAAATAAATACAAGAAGATACTGATTGCCGAAGATGATGACTTCAGCTTTACCTTCCTTGAAACTGTTCTTGAAAACGAGAAGGTTGAAATTATCCGGGCACTGACAGGTATCCAGGCTGTTGAGTTTTGTATTGAAAGAAGTGATATTGATATGGTTCTGATGGATATAAAGATGCCCGAGATGAATGGCATTGATGCCACAAGACGAATCAAGGAGATCCGGCCTGGGTTACCCGTTATTGCCCAGACTGCCTATGCCTTTATAGGAGAGAAACAAGCTGCCCTCGAGGCTGGTTGCGATGAATATATCACCAAACCAGTTTCCTTGCAAAAACTTACTGAAGCGTTAAACAGGTAAGGGATTCATAAACCAGGCCGAAAATACAGGATGCTATAGCCATCGATTCTTCAGCCAACAACCTGGTATCATTATTTTTCCTATAGGCTTAGCCTCACCCCGATAATCATCAGGTAAACAGCAGTAATCCCAACTCCAACCCCGGAAATCATAAACATCATTTTAGGCCCCAGGGCAAACCAAAGGAATCCTGCCAGGCTACTGGCGAGCATTGTAAAAATGCTTGCAAAGCTGGTGTAAAATCCTATAGCAGTTGCTGTATCACTTTTATCTGCCACATTACTGATCAAGGCTTTTGAAACACCTTCGGTGGAGGCTGCATAGACGGCATACCCTGCAAAAAGAGCTATGAACTGCCCTATAGAAACCGCAAACCCCATCATTATATAAACGGCTGAAAACAAGATCAATCCTGCAATCAAGGTGCGATGAAGGCCGATCCTGTCGGCAAGAATACCGATTGGGAATGCCAGCAAGGCATATACAAGGTTATAGAATATGTAAACACTGATCATTGCCTCATCAGTCAGTCCTTTATTTTTAATGGCCAGGAGAAGAAATGCATCAGAACTGTTGAACAGCGTGAATGCAAGCAATCCAAGAACAAGCATCCTGTAATACCGGGATGCACTTTTCCAATATAGGAAATAAGAAAAGAAGCCAGGTGATTTGAGCCTTGAAGATGTACTTTTCTTATCCTTCAGAAGGAAAGTCAGCGCAATAGCAATAAAACCCGGTATGATAGCGATGATGAACAGCAACTTATACTGTCCCGGGTTAAAATGCAAAAAGACCAATGCTGCTATAGGGCCTATTGCTGCCCCGACAGTGTCAAGCGCACGGTGAAACCCGAATACTTTACCTTTGTGTTCCGGTGTAGTTTCATCACTCAGCATGGCATCCCTTGCCCCTGTCCTGATACCTTTACCAAGCCTGTCGATTGTACGTGCCAGGAATATCCATAAAGGAAAAACAAAAGCCACCATTAATGGCTTCGAAATGGCAGAAAGGGCATACCCCCACCTGACAAAAGGAACCCTTTTTGATATTTTATCTGAATAATTGCCAAAATAGCCTTTGCTTATCCCGGCAGTAGCTTCAGCCACCCCTTCAAGAATCCCTATCAACAATACCGAAAAACCAATAGAACGTAAATATACCGGCATGATCGGGTATAGCATTTCGCTGGCAATATCGGTAAAGAGGCTGACAAAAGAGACCAGTACTATGGTGCGGGTCAGGATGGATCGCATAGGAAATGGATATATGAGAATTGCTTTACATGGCAAATCTAGTTAATAATCCAAGATGCATGAAATGGCGGAAAGAAGTAAGAAGTAAGATTTAGAGGGGAAGAGGAAGGCGGGAGGACATGAGGGCGGGACATTGAAAATTCGGGCTACTATTATATTTTTAAAGTGTTACATTTTTCATCCGTAAATAATTTATTAATTCCTTGCTTGATCAAAAAGGTATTAATGCTTGCTTCGCAGGTGTTTTTTAGAGGTCGGATAGCCTGTCCCGATTTATCGGGAGAACTCGCATGTTTCCGCCTGAGGCGGATCATGGATTTTGTGTTTATCACTGAACATGCTCGTTTCAAATTGTCTCATTGTCAAATTATCTCATTGTCAAATTATCTCATTGTCAAATTGTCAAATTAATAATCAACCCGTCTGGCTGATCTTATGCAATTGCTCTTCATTCAGGACTTCTATGTGATTACCATCAACCCTGATTATTCCTTCATCCTTAAAATCCTTGAGTATCCGGATAGCGCTTTCCTTCGACATACCCGACATATCAGCCAGGTCCTGTCTTGAGAGTGTGGTTAAAAAAGGATTAACTTCGTAAACTTTATCCTGGAGATATATCAGGACATCTGCTATCCTGCCTGGCATCTGTTTCTGAGTGAGACTGATCGCCTGTTCAAAATTAAGAATGGAGAGCAGGCTTACTTTCCTGATAAATGCCTCTGCAAAATCCGGGTTTGTACGGATCAACGATTTGAAAACCTTGGCATCAACCAGGCAAGCGGTTGAATCTTCAATTGCCATGGCTGAATAATGGTGTTTGTTGTCAACATATATACCCGGACCAAGAATATACTCAACAGGCTTCACAATTCCTATAATGAGATTTTTATTGTCAAACCCTTCGATATAAAGTTTAACCATTCCCGAAGTAAGACACAGAAAATGCAAGTTTGGGGTGCCTTGTTTGAAGATAAGCTCTCCTGCTTTAAAATGGACCTCAATCCGGTTCTCATCAATTGATTCCAATTCAGTTTGGCAGAGACAGTCAAAGATATCTGCTCTTTCACCGCAAAAATGGCACCCTGACTGAATATCCGTTTTATAATTCATTTCCTGGATTATTGTATTATGGAAAGTTCCAATTTCAGCACACTTCCTAAGAATATCACTTCAAAAGAAATTTTTATCGATTGCAACACATGTTTTTACGCCTTATCCCGAATATAACCCTGCAAATATAATGACAAATATCAATATATAGATTGATAAATTATTGTATTTTTATATCAATAAATCATGTACCCTATTGTGAGTAGCTTCAATAAATACTGTTTTTTTGCTGCATCAATATATAGATAGCTACATAGTTCGGGATCTATATAATATGCTGAACGCTAGGTTAGTTGAAGCAATAAATACTTGTACAAATGAAATAAGCATTAGGAATTCTTCATACCGATCGAATCTGTTGTTATGTTGAATTCCATGTGATCTCTAAAAATAAATTAATAACATATGAAATAGCCATGGTTGTAAAAATCACCAACCAAAATGATAATAATAACAATCATGGCGTATTCCATCTGACCTTTAAAAACCAAATTATTAACAGATGAAACATCTTACCTCAAAATTAATCTTTCTCGCATTTATCGCTTTGGTCATGCTGGCATCCTGCGAGTATGAGTATTACGTCATTCCTCCTCCAGTTCCCAAGGTAAGTTCGACAGATCCTCACGACACTGCAACATCAGTGTACCTGAGTAAAAAAATCTCGGTAACCTTTGATATGATAATGGATTCGTCGTCAATTAACTGGACAACATTCACCGTAAAAAATGGAACTACAGCAGTAGCAGGAACATTTTCCTACTCGGATGCAACAGTTACCTTTATTCCTTCGGGGTATCTAACAGGCAATACCAATTATACGGCTACCATTACCACCGGGGTTATAAATAAATCCGGTATCCCCCTGGCGAAAAACTATGTTTGGACATTCACCACAGGCACTGATACTACCGGAAATGATTCTACTGGAGTAGTCGCCGATAAATATAGTTTCGAAAAGGACATCATTCCATTTTTCACTTCAAGTTGTGTTGCATGCCACAAAGGCTCTCAGGCACCTGATTTAAGGGCAAATATGGCATATTCATCACTGATGAATGGGAATTATGTAGTTGCGAAAGACCCGGATAACAGTTTAATTTATCAGAAGTGCAATACGGGTGGAAGTATGAAAAATTACGCTTCTCCGGGCAACCTGAAATTGTTGAAGGGATGGATTCTTGAAGGAGCAAAGAATAATTGACCTTGAATTACAACGATCACTAACGACAAGTATTAATGAAACGAAATATTATTCCCATGAAATTAGTCTACAGCCTATTTATAATGGCAGCCATGCTTTTTCAGTTCAGTGCGATTGCGCAAGATGTTACTGAAGAAGAGACTGGACCGGACAATCGTCCTTCAAAGCCAGCTTTTGAAAGCGGTTTGCTGTTTGACCAGCAGACTGACAATGTACAACAGAAAAACACCCTTGAGTTTGTTATCCAGCATAGGTTTGGGTCAGTGGAATACGGCCTGAAAAAAGACTTGTATGGCCTTTGGGGAAGTTCAAATATCAGGCTCGGGTTAAACTATACCATCCTGAAGAATGTGTTGGTTGGATGGGGAACCACCAAAAACAAAAAAGCAGAGGATTTCCAGGTTAAATACAACATTTTGAGGCAGACCCGCTCAAACAGCATCCCTGTTTCAGTAACCCTGTACAGTGATCTTCAGATTGATTGTGCATTGCCAAAAGACGACACTTTGGCTGTAGGGAAAAACTTCAAATTCACTAACCGCTTTTCATACTTCACTGAGTTGATAATCTCCCGCAGGTTCAACAATCATTTATCAATGCAGATTGCACCCAGCTTCACTCATTATAATTGGCTGAAGGTGGATACCATTAATATTAAAAGCCCGGATGCATACTGGTTACCGTTTAATTCAGCAGATATGACCGGATGGGAACATGACATGATCGGCATTTCCTATGGCGTAAGATATAAGATTAGCCCGCAAACTTCACTTATGGCTTCTATTGACTTGCCTCTCCAAATTAAAGGGATAGCAGAATACAAGGAATTCATTAATCCTCCAAAACCTGACATCTGCATAGGAGCTGAAATATCTACAAGCACCCATGCTTTCCACATCTTCTTCAGTTCATCACAAGGAATCCTTCCACAGGAAATCATGATGAATAATCAAAATGATTTCTTCAAAAGACAGTTTTTACTTGGCTTGAACATTACCAGACTTTGGAACTTTTAATCCGAATTGGAACAATTATTGTAAAGTTATTATCAAATCTTTAAAACTTTATCCGAATGAAAACAAAACAAATGATCCGGCTTGCAGCAATTATGCTCGCCACTGTTCTTTTTGTATTTGCCAACAATGTGATGGCACAGAAAAAACCTGGTCCATGGGAAACCCCTGCCAAGTACAAGACCATGAAAGGAAAGGGTGATCTTGCTACCGGTAAGGAACTTTATGCAAAGCACTGCAAATCATGCCACGGTGCCAAAGGATTGGGCGACGGTCCAAAAGCTTCAGGATTGAAGACATCCTGCGGTAATTTTTCAAGCAAGGATTTCCAGGCATTTACAGATGGTGAAATTTATTACAAAACCACTATCGGCCGCGATGAAATGCCGGCTTATGACAAGAAAATTCCTGATGATGCAGATCGTTGGGCACTTGTAGCCTATATGCGGTCTATGAAAAAGTAACATAAACCTCAAACGGGAATTGGGTGTTTCGCTTTCAAAGCAAACACCCAATTCTATTTTAGCACCCACCCTATTGAATATTAGTCTAAATAAGAATTATGCATAGTTCCTCCCACTCCTTGTCAAACATAATGTTTAAGGGACTGATCGCGTTTATTGTCTTATCGGTTTTGACCGCTTTCAAGCTGGACGATAAAACAAAAAAAGAATTCAAGAATGCCGAGAGCAATGAGAATTGCCTGAAGTGTCACGGACAGTCAAAGTACGGCTACAAGAATTCCGAATCTGGCCAGGAAGTCTTCAAGAGAATGTATAAAGAAACGATCATTAACCGGGATCTTTTCTACGAATCGAACCACAAGCAGTTCAAATGCACTGACTGTCATTCTGAAGATTATGATTCCTTCCCTCATCCGGGAAGATTACGCATGGAAACGAAGTATCTCTGCATCGATTGCCATGGGGATGATCCAAAATATGCCAAGTTCAAATTCGAAAAAATCGAACCTGAATTCCAGGCTAGCGTGCATTCAACAAAGCACAGTGAAGACTTCACCTGCTGGATGTGTCACAACCCACATACCTATAAGATCAGTGCACGATCAGAAGAAAAGATAAAGGATATTGTTGCCTATGACAATGCAATATGCCTCGACTGCCACAGTAATATTTCAAGGTACGAACTGCTTACTGACAAGGTGAATCCAAATATCATCAAGAAGCATGAATGGCTCCCCAACCAGGCATTGCATTTCAAGAATGTGCGTTGCATCGAATGCCATGCAATTGTAAATGATTCCTTGCTGGTATCACATAATATACAGCCCAAATCAAAAGCCGTAAAACGCTGCGTTGAATGTCATTCAACGAATTCCATACTCATGGCTTCCTTGTACAAATACAAGGTTAAGGAAGGAAGAAACAAGTCAGGCTTTTACAATGGCCTGATCATGAATGAGTCCTATGTAATTGGCGCCAACAGGAACTATTACCTTGGATTACTTAGTATTATAATGTTTAGCTGCGTGGTCGCCGGAATCGTCATTCATGCAACATTAAGGATCATTAAAAGGAAAAACAATGGCTGATAAACTATATCTATACCCTAAATGGCTCAGGTTTTGGCATGCATTGAATGCCTTATTCATCCTAACACTTATTATTACAGGTGTAAGCATGCAATTTTCAAGCCCTGAATATGGCTTTATCCGCTTTGACAAGGCTGTTTCTGCTCATAACATCGCCGGCATGCTGCTTACGCTTAATTACCTGCTGTTCTTTATTGGCAATTGGATTACACCAAACGGTAAGTACTACAAGTTGACAATGAAAGGGTTGTTCGACAGGTTAAGGCTACAGTTTATCTACTATACGATAGGCATCTTCAGGCATGAAAAACCGCCCTTCCCGGTCACCAAAGAACGGAAGTTCAATCCCCTGCAGCAGTTCACATACGTTATGGCCATGTACATCATGGTCCCGATCGTATTTATAACCGGGTGGGCATTATTATACCCTGAATTGGTACTGACTAAAATAATGGGGGGAAGCGGACTTAAGTTCAATGACTTTGTGCATGTTATTATTGGTTTCCTTCTTTCGTTCTTCATGTTCGTGCATGTTTATTTCTGTACGATCGGAGCCTCGTTTGTAAGCAACTTCAAGAGTATGATCAACGGATATCACGAATCCCATTGATACTGTTTCTGATTTTTAATACCTTTCAATAACTCCTTCAACAAACACTAGACCCAACACTTCATAATTAATTACGATAGCCATGAGCGAAGAAAAGCATAAAGACAACAATTCCCGTCGCAGGTTCCTCAAACTAGGCTTGCTTGCCGGCGCTGGTACAGTTGCCACCGGGGCATTGCTTGCGACCGGTAAGAGCCATGCCGAAGGCTCCGGGGAAACAGTGAAAGTTCTAACGACTTCGGGCGAAGTAATGGAAGTTGACAAGAACTTCCTTACCCTGGCTCCTGTCGACCGGAAGGAATCCCATGAAGGAATACCTGGTCGCAAATTCGTAATGGTAATAGACCTGGCTAAATGTAAGAATGCCAGGAAATGTGTTGAGTCCTGCCAGAAAGGGCACAATCTCCCCAAAGGAGAAGAGTTTATGAAAGTATACCTGATGCAGGATTCAGAAAAATCAGCGCCTTACTGGTTCCCGAAACCTTGCTATCATTGCGATAACCCGCAGTGCGTGAGTGTCTGCCCCGTGGGAGCTACCTATAAACGAAGTGACGGTATTGTATTGATCGATAATGAAAGATGCATTGGTTGTAAATTCTGCATGACAGGTTGCCCGTATTCTACCCGGGTATTTGCCTGGAAACATGAAGAAGCATTTGACTCCAAACAACCCTATTCGCCTGAAAAGGGCGTGCCTGGTGTTGAGGGAACCGTTTCAAAATGTGACTTCTGTCCGGACCTTGCCCGTGAAGGCAAACTCCCCTATTGTGCTTCAGCTTGCCCGATGGGAGTCATATTCTTCGGAGATATTGATGAAGATGTGGTCACAAATGGAGTAGATACGTTCAAATTCAGCGAACTCATACGCGACAGGGCCGGGTACCAGTACCTCGAAAACCTTGGCACCCGACCGAATGTATATTATCTTCCCCCTGTCGACAGGCAATTCCCTGTGGATCGCGGCTATGAAAGCCTGGATGAAGACATAAAAGCCAGGTACGACAATACCCCATATGTTAAAAACCGTAAGAATAAGGAGAAAAAGTCATGAGCAAAACAACCACTGATGATCTGATGAGAGAATTTGCTCCTCAACTGGAGCACACCGGGCTTAAGGGGAAGATTTGGATAGCACTCCTTTTCACACTTGTCCTGCTGGGAATTTTTGCCCTGTACTGGCAGGTCAGCCGGGGACATATCGTAACCGGGATGCGCGATAATGTTGTCTGGGGCGTTTATATCGTCAACTTTATCTTCTTCATGGGCATCAGCTATGCCGGAGCCTTGATTTCAGGGACCCTGCATCTTTTTCATGCAGAATGGAGAAAGCCTATCATCCGGATGGCTGAGTTTATCACGGTGATCTCCCTGTTGATAGGACCATTGTACATCATGTTGTGCATTGGCCGCCTCGACCGACTTCCAAACCTGATCCTGTTTGGCCGTATACAGTCGCCTATCACCTGGGACGTAATAGCCATTTCAACAGATATTATAGGATGCTTCATATTCCTTTACCTGGCCGTTCTCCGTGACCTGGGCAAACTCCGCGATTTCTCCGAACTTAAGGTACCCTCCTGGCAGAAAAAACTATACAAAATCCTGGCCCTGGGATATGAAGGTAAACCAGAGCAGCAAATCCGGCTGAAAAGAGCTACAGATATCATGGCCGGGATGGTTATTGCTATTGCAATTATTGTGTACTCCGTATTGGCATGGATCTTCAGTGTAACCTTACAGCCCGGTTGGCATAGTACCATTTTCGGCCCCTATTTCGTAATTGCTGCCGTATATTCGGGTTCCGGGGTACTGATTGTTGCCATGTACGTCTTCCGCAAGGTGTATCATCTTGAAAAGCATATCACTGTAAAGCATTTCATTAATGTAGGTGTAATCATGCTGGTACTGGCTGCTTTCTTCGGCTATTTCACATTCAGTGAATACCTTACGAAATGGTATGGGTCAGAAAAGAATGATGAACAATTGATCAGGATCCTTTTCAAGGACTATTATTTCTTTTTTATTTTCTCCAACTATGTGGGTGTATTGATGCCCTTAATCGTCGTAGGTTTCAAGAAACTTCGCACCATTAACAATATAACAATAACAGCAGTGGTTGTCATTATTGCATTATGGATGAACCGTTACCTGATTGTAGTTCCTACCTTGGAATCTCCATACCTTCCAATACAGGACGCCCGTGCTGCATGGGCACATTATTCAGCAACCTGGGTGGAATGGACCCTTACTCTTGGTGGGGTAGCCTCTTTCTGCCTGTTTTTTACACTTGCTTCCAAACTAATCCCCATTGTACAGGTGTCAGAATTGAAAGAAGAACCCAAAGAACCCGCTGATATTTACCTCCGCTAATTAACTGGTTAACCTGAAAAAACACATAATCATGAAAAGTATCAGGATATTATTTTTTGTTGTTATACTGGTGGCGCTGCAAACAGTTTCTTACGCGCAGAATGAAAAAGCGGCGGATAAATCCGGCCCTGCCGAAACAGGGATGATTTTTACCTGCACGAGTACTTCCGACGACAGCATTCAGCTTAAAGCAGTAATCAATGTTAAGCATGAAGAAGGAGCCATGTTGCTGGCCAATGCAGTTGTGAAGTTTTTTGTTTTGGATGCTGAAACGGAAATTTCCCTTGGTGAAGCAAAGACTGACTTTCACGGTGCAGCAATCTTGAGGATTCCTACCAGGAATAAGTTTGCCCGTAATGAAGAACAACTTATCAATTTCAAGGCTTCTTACGAAGGAAGTGATAAATATACTGCTTCTGAAGGGGAGTTCGGACTGAAACCTGCCAAACTGATGGTTTCGTTCTATGAAGAAGATTCGATCCGCTACGTTAAGGTTATTGCAACCCAGTACAATGCTGATGGTTCTGAAACCCCGCTGGGTCCCGCCGATATAACAGTTTCAGTTCCAAAGATGATCAGCATGCTTAAAATCGGGGCCATATCCCTTGACTCTACAGGTATCGGAACTGCCGAATTTCCAAATGATATCATCGGTGATTCACTTGGAAACCTTACAGTAATTGCAAGCATTGAAGAAAATGATATCTATGGGAATGTTCTTGGGAAATCAGCAGTAAAATGGGGATTGCCCAAGCACCTGATAAGTCCTGACCGTCCGTCACGCGAGTTGTGGACCCCCATTGCCCCCTTGTGGATGATCATAACCCTTATTGTAATGCTGGCAGGGGTTTGGGGCCACTATGTCTATGCCATTGTCCAACTGGTCATGATAAAGAAAGCAAGCCCGGCTGTAAAGGAAGAAGAAACAACTTAAAGACCTGACATATTATATGCACTCGTGTATGTTTCATATGTGCATGTATATAGAAATATTCATATGTCAATCTTTGGTTGATTTTTATCAATCGTAACACGGAATATTCCTTTGCAGATAAGTGTAAATATCAGTAGATAACCTCAGAAAATACTAAGATATAATCACATATTTGCATGCATATAGATGGGAAATCCAGCTAAAGAAAACAAGTTCAAAAGATTTAAGATCATTAATTATAACAAACCCTAACTACTAACTAAATCAACTAATTATGAAAAAAGTTTTATTCATTCTTGCAATCGGTGCCGGCCTGCTGATCACAGGCTGTACCAAGGAAGGGCCAATCGGCAAGACAGGTCCTGCCGGAGCCAATGGAGCCAATGGAACCAATGGGACCAATGGAATCGATGGAACCAACGGAACCAATGGTGTTGATGCCAATGCCAACTGTACCCAGTGCCATGCTAAAGATGTGGTTGAACTGGTAGCCACTCAATTTGAGATGTCAAAGCATTCCTTTGGCGAAGCTGCTTTTGAAGAAGCAGGTAACACCGGATGCGGTCCTTGCCATTTGTCAGAAGCTTTCAAGTATGTTTGTGCCAACAACACTCCTGCC
>Ga0079306_1001925_pt1 | contig 12492 bp, 11 predicted proteins | sample Methanotroph_Enr_FD_79181 | JGI IMG/M metagenome (GOLD analysis project Ga0079306, IMG submission 79181) | Enriched soil microbial communities from Old Woman Creek wetland in Ohio, USA - Methanotroph_Enrichment_5 | ecosystem: Environmental > Terrestrial > Soil > Wetlands | place: USA: Ohio...
ATACAAGACCGGTTGGGGCGCGTTGTTCTTGAAGGGCGGCGCACTAGTGCCGGTTTACACCAGAAACCACGTAAGTCTCACCAGTGCCGGGTATTCCGACGTGGTGACCGAGCCGAAGTCGCGGGTGTCGGCGTTCGCCGAGGGCGGGGTGAAGCGGGGTCCCTACGCGGTGAGCATCGAGTACGAGGGGCTGAAATTCGGGCAGTCCGACAAGGTGGCCACCACCAGGCTCACCAACGCCCCCGGTGCCGTTGTCCAGAACAACCAGGCCTACCAGCCCGACTCCGATGCCACCCTCGTCTCGTTAAAACTGGCCTACAGTTTCTGATTGCCTCTCGAACCGGAACGGTTCGGCAATAAAAGAAAGCCGTCAATCCCGTGGATTGGCGGCTTTCCTGCGTCTGGAGCTGGGCTAGTCGCATCTTTAGGAGATGATGGTCTGCACCACCAGGACCAGGGTCAATACGATCATGACGACGACGGTGAGCCAGGCAATTAAGTTGAAGAACTTCGAGTTGACGTATTCTCCCATCAGCTCCTTCTTGTTGATCAGGATCAGCATGAAGATGAGCACGAAGGGAAGCAGCGCGCCGTTGGCCACCTGGGAGATCAGCATGATGGCGATGAGTGGTGCGTTCGGGATCATGATGATGAGCGCGCCCAGGACGATGAGACCGGTGTAGAGCCACATGAACTGCGGTGCACTCTTGAAGTCGTGGTCCACCCCCGACTCCCACCCCATGGCCTCGCAGACGCAGTAGGCGGTGGCCAGCGGCAGGATGGAGGCGGCGAACAGCGAGGCGTTGGCAAGGCCGATAGCGAAGAGCGCCGAGGCGTATTTCCCCGCCAGCGGCGCCAGCGACACGGCGGCGTCCTTGGCGTCGTTTATGTGGATCCCCTGCTGGAACAGCGTCGCGCCGCAGGCCACGATGATGAAGAAGGCGACCACGTCGGTCAGGATGCAGCCGACGATGACGTCCAGACGGCAGGCGTTGTAGTTTTCCACCGCCACCCCTTTTTCGACCACCGCCGACTGGATGTAGAACTGCATCCAGGGCGCGATAGTGGTGCCGACGATCCCCACCAGCATCATGAGGTAGGAGGGCTTGAACTCGAACGACGGCGTCACCGTGGCAAGGACGATCTCGCCCCAGGGCGGGTGAGCTAGGACCGCGGACACGATGTAGGTGAGGTAGATGGTGCAGGCGAACAGGAAGATCTTCTCCACGATCTTGTAGCTTCCCTTAACCACGAGCCACCAGACCAGGAAGGCGCCGATGGGGACCGAGATGTATTTGCTGACGCCGAAGATCTCCATGGCCGAGGCCCAGCCGGCGAATTCGGCCACCGTGTTGCCGAGGTCCGCCAGGAGCAGGAACAGCATGAGGTAGGCGGTCGTCTTTACGCCGAAGTTCTCGCGGATCATGTCGGCGAGCGTCTTGCCGGAGACCACCCCCATGCGGGCGCACATCTCCTGCACCACGATGAGCGCTATGGTAATGGGGATGAGCGTCCAGAGTATGGAGTAGCCGAAGGTGGCGCCGGCCACCGAGTAGGTGGCGATGCCGCCGGCGTCGTTGTCGACGTTGGCCGTGATGATCCCGGGACCTAGCACCGAGAGAAAGAGCAGGATGTTTTTCTTGTTGAGTTTCATGCGTACTCCGAAAAGACGGCGCCCCTAATACGAAGGATGCCGCTTGTGCTTAAGCCCCAGTGGCAGGAAGATCTCCAGGATGTCGTCCACCGTTACGATCCCCACCATCTTGTTATCTTCGTCGAGGACCGGGACCGCGATCAGGTTGTACTTCGCGATGATCTCCAGGATATCCTTGGGATCGGCGTCGATCGGCACGCTCTTCAGGTTCTCGGTCATCACCTCCACCACCGGGAGCGCGCCGTCATGGACCAGGAGCTCCTTCAGGGAAACCACACCCAGCGGCTGCTCGTCCGCGTCGAGGACGTAGGCGTAGTAGATGGTGTCCACCTCCGCGGCCTGTTCACGTACCCGTTGCAGTGCCTGGTCCACGGTGATGTCGGCGGGGATCGACACGAAGCTGTTGTTCATCATGCCGCCGGCCGAATCCTCCTCGTGCTCCAGCAGTTCCTGGATCTCCTCGGCGTCCTCCGCATCCATCAGTCCCAGGAGCTCTTCGGCCTTCTCTGCCGTCAGGTCCCCGATGACGTCGGCGGCCTCGTCGGGCGACATCTCTTCGAGGATGTCGGAGGCGCGCTCGCTGTCCAGCTCGCTGATGATGCGGCTCCTCAGTTCCGGTTCCAGCTCGTGGATCGCCTCGCCGGCGGTCTCGTCGTCGAGGGAGTTGAGCACCGTCCTGATGTTTTGCCTCGGCACCCGCGAGATGATGTGGGCGAGGTCGGCCGGGTGCATCTCGCCCAGTTGCTCGCGCGCCATGGTGAGGGTGAGCCGCGCCGCGTTCGCCTCGAGATGTCCGACGAATTCCCAGCTGATCTCCCGCTCGGGGATCTCCTTCTGAAACATCCCCCACAGTTTCTCGTATCCCATGCGGCGCAGAAGGCCGCGAAAACCGACGTCGACGGACATGAGGCACAGCGCGTTGTTGTGGCGGCCAAGCTTCAGGTCGTTGACCCGGACGATCTTGGCGCCGTTCACGTCGACGATCTGCTTGTCGAGGATGTCGCGCCTGACGTGGATCTCGCCCTCGGATTCCTGGTGGCTGGCGATGTCCGCACTCGAGGAGGAGACCGAGATCACCCGCGGGTTGAAGAGCACCACCTTGTCCCAGGCGATGGCGTAGGTCTGCCCGTCGCGCCGAAAGAGCACCTGGCTTACGATGGGGAATTCCTCGCCGGGGGTGATGGCCAGGTCGCAGACCCGCCCGAGCAGCTGGCCGGCCGCGTTGGTCAACGGTCGCTTCAGGACCGAGCTTAAATAGAGCTGGTGTGGAGTCATGGTGGTACCTCTCGCTCAGCGCGCACGGGCAAACGTCGGAGCGCGGACGGACATCCGCCGCTTCCGGATTCCCGGACGGTGAGAGCGTTGCTGGCGATGCTAGAGGGGAGGGCGGCCGTGGACCGCGTGCCCCGCTGGTTGCGTCGATGCGTCGGAAAACGGCAAGCGACCAAAGCGGGGCGAAAGGAAGGAGGGCTTTGGAGGCTTAGCCGTTACGCGACGGCGGCTGGTTTTTAGAGCTGCTACTCGGACTGTCCAAAGTGCTAAACTACCTCCGTGTAGGGTCCCGTTCGGGACGAAAAAAAGCCACGGGAGAACCCGCGGCCTGGTAACGGTCGAAGCGAATTCCCCACTCGTAGGTTTTCGGCAGTGCACAACGTAGGTTCCAATGAAACCAGCTACCTTAAGTAAAGCCTTATGCCGGCAATACCTGGTCTACCCATTGGCGTCTTTCGACATTTCTGGGCAGTAGCCTGTGTTTGTGCAAACGCCTCATGCTAACGAGGAATACCTCCATATACTTCTAATGACAGAACTTGTCAAGGCTAAAAGCCGTTTCGCTGGGCGAAAATTCGTATTGCTGCTCGGCAGTTAGCAAATGTTTACCAACCTCGGGGCGATTCCGCAACCGGTCCCGGCACCTTTTCTCCCGGCGCTGCCGGGGAGTCTGGCACGCTGCACTGCACAATCGGCAGGCAGTGCCGGAAAAATATGCTGTCCTCCGCGATGCGCACCCTCAGGCGGCCCCGGCAAAACGTCCCTTTTCCCTGGGAAACCCGGCTTCTTGCCGCCGCTCGTCTGAGGTGGAACGGAACATGCTATCATCTCATGAAAGATGTGGCCGCCGCGGCGGGCGAGCTTTTTGATGTGTTTTCCGCCGGAATGGTATATATGGAAAACGATTGACTCTTTTTCTCTTAACGGCACGGTCCGTAGATCAACCTCCTAAGGCAGGAATACGATGCTCTCCTTGACCAACGCCGACTACGATGCCATCAGGCTCTCGATCAAGGTGGCCCTGACCGCCACGGTCCTGAGCCTTCCCTTCGGCTTCGTCTACGCCTATGTGATGACCTACTTCCGCTTCCGGGGCAAGGTGCTCCTGGAGGTGCTGGTCAACCTGCCGCTCACCTTGCCGCCGGTGGTGATGGGCTACCTGCTCTTGATCTCCCTGGGTAAAAACGGCTGGCTGGCTCCTCTTTTGGACGCCTGCGGACTCAGGCTCATCTTCACCTGGAAGGCGGCGGTACTCTCCTCCGCGGTGGTCGGCTTCCCGCTTTTGGTGCGCTCGATCCGGATCGGCATGGAAGGTATCGACTACCAGTTGATCCAGGCCTCCCGCACCCTGGGGGCGCGCGGCATCGACACCCTGTTCACCGTCATACTGCCGCTTTCCATGAGGGGAATCCTGGCCGGTTCCTCGCTCATGCTGGCGCGCAGCCTCGGTGAATTCGGCGCCACCGTCATCGTCGCCGGCAACATCCCCGGTGTCACCCAGACCATCCCGCTTGCCATCTACGACTACGCCAGTTCGCCTTCCAGCGAGACCGCGGCGCTTTCGCTTTGCCTGGTCGCGGTGGCCTTGTCGGTGCTGGTGCTTTTGGTTCATGAAGGCGTGAGCGCCAAGTTGGCCAGGAGGGATTGATGGAACTGAGCATGGCGGTAGAAAAGAATTTCGGCGCCTTTCATCTGCAGACCGACTTCAGCGTGTCCGGCGACAGCATCGGCATCTTCGGGCAGTCCGGCAGCGGCAAATCTACCCTGGTAGGGATGCTGGCGGGGCTTACCAAGCCCGAACAGGGCGAAATCCGGCTCGATGGCGAGTGCCTGTTCAGCTCCAGCAAGCGGATCGACGTACCGCCGCAGCGGCGCCGGGTCGGTATCGTGTTCCAGAGTTCCTGCCTGTTCCCGCACTTAAGCGTCGAGTCGAACCTTCTGTACGGCTACCGTAGGACGTCTTCCGAGCACCGCAGCGTCGATTTCGATACCCTGGGGGCCGTGCTCAAGTTGGAGGGGTTGCTCAAGCGCGGGGTGAACAACCTGTCGGGTGGCGAAAAACAGCGGGTTGCCCTGGGGCGCGCCATCCTGGCCAACCCCCGGCTGCTTCTGATGGACGAGCCGCTCTCCGCCCTGGACGATTCCCTCAAATTCCAGATTATCCAGTACCTGAAGAGCGCGAGCGAGCAGTTTAGGATTCCCTACCTGTTCATCTCGCATTCGCTCTTGGAAGTGCGGCTCATGACCGAGAAGGTGATCGCGATGGCGGGGGGGCGCATCCTGAACCAGACCACGCCCGAGCAACTGGCGCGCGAGCGGATGGGCCAGAGCCAGGTGGGCTATATCAACCTGCTAAGGGGGGAACTGGTGCGCAAGATGGGTGGGCTCTACGTGTACCAGTGGGGGGATAACGAACTGTTCGTTTCGGCGGGGGACGATAGACCGACCGCGACCTTCGAGCTTTCTTCGCGCGATATCATACTGTTCAAGAAGCATCCCGAGGCGGTCAGCGCGAGGAACCTGTTGAAGTGTTCGGTGCTGGACACCTTTCCTTCCGGCAACAAGGTCGGCGTCGAACTGCGGTGCGGTAACCAAAAACTCTTAGCCGAGGTGGTATCGCAGGCGGCCGACGACCTGGCCATCCAGGCCTGCGCCGAAATCTACGCCGTCGTCAAGGCCTCGTCGTTCCGACGGCTCGGGTAGTCGTCACGCCTCGATCCAGCCGCCGCCAACCACCCGGTCGCCATCGTAGAGCACCACGGCCTGACCCGGTGTGACGCCGTACTGCTTCTCTTCGAAATTCACCTGCAGATGGCCGTCGTCCGTGAGCCATGCGCTGCACGGTACCGGCTGCTGTCGATAGCGGATGCTGCAGGATCCCTGAAAAACCCCCGATATCACCTGGTTGGTCCAGGTACACTCGGCTGCGACAAGTCCGCTGCGATAGAGGTCCTCCCGTGGCCCTGCCACTACCCGTGAATGTTCCTGGTCGAGTCCCGTGACGTAGAGCGGCTTTTTCGATGCGATGCCCAGGCCGCGCCTTTGGCCGACGGTGAAGTGGTGGATGCCGCGGTGACTGCCAAGCTTCTTGCCGCGGACGTCGACTATGTCCCCGGGTGCTGCGCTGATCCCGTTTTCCTCAAGGAACCGGACGTAGTCGTTGTCCGGAATGAAGCAGATCTCCTGGCTCTCCCGCTTGCGGGCGACCGGCAGGTTGAAGCGCTCGGCAAGTTCGCGCACCTGCGGTTTTTCCATGGTGCCTACGGGGAAAATGGTGCGGGCCAGTTGCTCCTTTTTCATCCCGAAGAGAAAGTAGGTCTGGTCCTTGCCGGGGTCGAGGCCCTTCAGTAACTGGTAGTTGCCGTCGGCGTCCTTTTCGATGCGGGCGTAGTGCCCGGTGGCGAGCGTGTCAGCCCCCAAGGACGCCGCCATGTCGAGCAAAATCCCGAACTTGATCCGATCGTTGCAGCGGGCGCAGGGGTTGGGAGTCCTGCCCACCCGGTATTCGGCGATGAAGTCGTCGATGACCAGCTCTTTGAAGCGCTGCCGCAGATCGATCACCTGGAAGGGGATGCCAAGGCGCTTGGCCACCCGGGCCGCGTCCATCACGTCGTTCAACGAACAGCAGGTTCGGCCGCCGGGCTGGGCCGCCTCGGTGCGCTCGTAGAGTTGCAGCGAGACCCCGATTACCTCGTGCCCCTGTTCCTTAAGGAGCGCTGCGCTTACCGAAGAATCCACACCGCCACTCATCGCCACCACGATTCGTTTCTTTTCAAAATCTGCCACTATTTCCGCCTTCGCTTGTTTCCCGGTTCCGTCCGTATTGCCAGATGAACAACTTCCCGTTTCAGGCCCTTACTCTTCCACCTTCTCAAGCGTGAGCACGTAGTAGCCGTCGGTTTCCTTGAGGCCCAGGAGCTTATGACCCTCGGCCTTGAGGCTCCGGGGGACGTTCTTAACCGGCTCGCCATCGTCCAAAAGGAACTCGATGCTGGCACCGGTTTCGATGTCATCCAGTGCCAGTTTGGCCATGACGAAGTTGGTGGGGCAGGTGATGCCTCTTAGATCAACCGTTTCCATTGATTCCTCCCTACGTTGTTGCATTGGTATACCGACGCCGTGGTCGGCGGATAGCGGGGTAGCCCGTAGGAGACTAGATATTAAAAGTAAAGTTGTCAAGAAATAAAGCAGTTATCCTGATTGATTTGGTGTGCAATTAGCGTGCGTCCTTTGAGTCTTTGTGTCGGGTTTGGATTCAATGGGTATATGCTAAAAAAAGCAGGCCTTCCCGCACCCTGCACGAAAAAAGCAGCTATACTTTTGACGGGAATGGAGAGGAGCCAGCGCATGCACGGGCACGGACATTGCGTGTCTATATACGGTCGGTTGGGCGCAGGTGGCATTGCTGCAGACGAGTCCTCCGGACCCGGAGAGTAGTTTTGCCGAGTTATCCCGCAAATTTTTTTGTCCAGATCAGACTATCACTTCTATGGATTAAACAGGAGGGGCGGAATGAAAAGAATCCCCGCTGTAGTCGCTTTGTTGCTGGCTGTTACCATAGTTCTGGAGACCGGTCCGGCAGTTGCGAAGACCGAGCTGCTGAATGTTTCTTACGACCCGACCCGCGAGCTGTACCAGGATTTCAACAAGGCCTTTGCCCGGCAGTGGAAGCGGAAAACCTCGCAGGATCTGGTGGTGAAGCAGTCCCACGGCGGATCCGGAAAGCAGGCGAGGGCGGTCATCGACGGGCTGGAAGCCGATGTGGTTACCCTGGCGCTCGCCTACGATATCGACGAGATTCACAACAAGGCGAAGTTGCTCCCGGCCGACTGGCAGAAACGGCTCCCGGGGAACAGCTCTCCCTACACCTCCACCATCGTGTTTCTGGTGCGCAAGGGGAACCCGAAGCGGATAAGGGACTGGAACGACCTGGTAAAGCCGGGTGTCAAGGTGATCACACCCAATCCCAAGACGTCGGGTGGGGCGCGCTGGAACTACCTGGCGGCCTGGGCCTATGCCTTGCAGCAAAACGGAGGAAGCGAGACGAAGGCAAAGGAGTTCGTCACCAGGCTATATCGCAACGTACCGGTACTCGACTCCGGCGCACGGGGCGCCACCACCACCTTCGTGCAGCGCAACCTGGGCGATGTCCTGATCGCGTGGGAGAACGAGGCCTTCCTGGCCGTGAACGAGCTGGGCAAGGACCGCTTCCAGATCGTCATCCCTTCCTTAAGCATCCTGGCCGAGCCGCCGGTCGCCGTGGTGGACCGCGTGGTGGATAAAAAAGGGACCCGGCGGCTGGCCGAAGAGTACCTTAGGTACCTCTACTCACCGGAGGGGCAAGAGATCGCGGCCAAGCACTACTACCGTCCCTTCGACAAGAAGGTTGCGGCGAAGTATGAGAGGCAGTTCCCCAAGCTGAAGCTGGTCACGGTTGACGACAGCTTCGGCGGTTGGGCCAAAGCCCAGAAAACCCATTTCGCCGACGGCGCAATCTTCGATCAGATCTTCGGCATAGGCCGCTGACGGTCAGGCTGGCGGCACAAGGGGAAACCATGACCTTCAGTCAAAAAAGAAGCGTGTTGCCGGGCTTTGGTCCGACGCTTGGCTACGCCATCTTCTATCTGAGCGTGATCGTGCTGATCCCGCTGTCGGCGCTCTTTTTCAAGACGGCGACCCTTACCTGGAGCGAATTCCTGGCCGCCGTCAGCGCGCCGCGCGTGCTCGCCTCGTACCGGGTCACCTTCGGGGCGGCCTTTTTTGCCGCAGCGGTGAACGGCGTCTTTGGAGTTCTGGTTGCCTGGGTCTTGGTGCGCTACCGCTTTCCCGGCAGGAAACTGATCGACGCGCTGGTGGATCTTCCGTTCGCGCTCCCGACCGCCGTTGCCGGCATCACGCTGGCCAGCATCTACTCGCCCAACGGCTGGCTGGGGCGCTACCTGGAACCGCGCGGCATCGCCGTCGCCTTCACGCCGCTTGGTATCGTGGTGGCCATGATCTTCATCGGGCTTCCCTTCGTGGTGCGCACCGTTCAACCGGTATTGGAGGACCTGGATCAGGAGATCGAGGAGGCGGCCTCCTGTCTGGGAGCCGACCGCTGGCAGACCTTTCGGCGGGTGATCTTCCCCATCATGCTCCCCGCCATCCTGACCGGCTTCGCGCTCGCCTTCGCCCGGGCAATCGGCGAATACGGCTCGATCATCTTCATAGCCGGAAACATGCCCATGGTTTCCGAGATCACGCCGCTGCTCATCATCACCAAGCTGGAGCAGTACGACTACGGGGGTGCCACTGCCATCGCCACTGTCATGCTGGCTGTCTCTTTCCTACTGCTGCTTTCTATTAATCTGCTTCAGAAGTGGAGTAGGGGGAAGGCAAATGACAATTGATCGGTTCCGACGTCCCGTGGGGTTGACATGATCAAGAGAAAGAGTGGCAAAGGCGCCTCCAACATCACCGAGCCTGCCTGGGTGCGCTGCCTGCTCACTACGGTAGCGTTGGGGTTCGTGGCACTGTTCCTGGTGCTGCCGCTCACTGCCGTGTTCGTCCAGGCGTTCGAAAAGGGGTGGGAAGCCTACCTTGCCGCCCTTAACGAGCCGGACACGGTCTCGGCGATCTGGCTCACCCTGCTCACCGCCACCGCCTGCGTCCCGGTCAACCTCTTCTTCGGCATTGTCGCAGCCTGGGCCATCGCCAAATTCAGCTTCCCGGGCAAAAGCCTCCTTGTCACCCTGATCGACATCCCGTTCTCGGTTTCCCCGGTGGTCTCGGGCCTTATCTACGTGCTCATCTTCGGGCTGCAGGGTTGGCTCGGGCCGTGGCTGCAGGCGCATGACGTGAAGATCATCTTTGCCGTGCCGGGGATCGTTCTTGCCACTGTCTTCGTGACCTTCCCCTTCGTGGCGCGCGAGCTGATACCGCTCATGGAGTCCCAGGGGTGCGACGAGGAAGAGGCCGCCCTCACCTTGGGCGCCAGCGGTCTCAAGATCTTTTTCCGGGTCACCTTCCCCAATATCAAATGGGGCGTCCTTTACGGCGTCATCCTTTGCAACGCCAGGGCCATGGGGGAGTTCGGCGCCGTCTCGGTGGTCTCGGGCCACATCCGCGGCTCGACCAACACAGTCCCGCTTCAGGTGGAGATCCTCTACAACGAGTACAGTTACGCCGCGGCCTTTGCTGTAGCCTCGCTTTTGGCCTTGCTGGCCCTCGTCACGCTGGCACTCAAGGCGGTCGCCGAGTTGAAGATCCGGCAGACCCTGACCGACACTGAAAGGTAGACGACATGAGCATAGATATAGAAGGCATCCACAAGAGGTTCGGCACCTTTTCCGCGTTGAGCGATGTGAACCTCAAGGTCGCGACCGGCGAACTGGTCGCCCTCCTGGGGCCGTCCGGCTCAGGCAAAACTTCGCTGCTGCGCATCATCGCCGGTCTGGAAGCGCCCGACAGCGGACGCATCCTCTTCAACGGCGAGGAGGCAACGCACCGCCAGGTCCAGGAGCGCCAGGTCGGCTTCGTGTTCCAGCACTACGCGCTGTTTCGACATATGACCGTGTTCGAGAACATCGCCTTCGGCCTGAGCGTGAAGCCAAGGAAATCGCGCCCCAGCAAGGAAGACATCCGTGACAGCGTGTACACCTTGCTGAAGCTGATTCAGCTGGAGCAGCTGTGGGACCGCTATCCCAATCAGCTCTCGGGAGGTCAGCGCCAGCGGGTCGCCCTGGCCCGGGCGCTGGCGGTACAACCCCAGGTGCTACTTTTAGATGAGCCTTTCGGCGCCCTGGACGCCAAGGTCCGCCTCGAGCTCAGGCGCTGGCTCAGGCGCTTGCACGACGAGATCCACGTGACCAGCGTTTTTGTCACCCATGACCAGGAAGAAGCCCTCGAGGTCGCGGACCGCATCGTGGTCATGAACGAGGGGCGCATCGAGCAGCTGGGTACCCCCTCCGAGGTGTACGACCGTCCGGCGACACCCTTTGTTTGCGACTTCCTGGGCAACGTGAACCTGTTCCAGGGGCGCGCCCTCCAAGGGAAGACGACCCTCGGCGGATGGCAGTCTGCCGCCACGAAGCGCGCCACGTCTGTCGTCGAGGATTACCAGATCTAGGGCTTCTTCCCGCTGGTGCTGGCTGCGCACCGGGGCAGGGCAGGGCGTGGCGGCTGGCAAAGACACCCTCCAACGTCCACCGCGACAATAGCGTTTCGTAAAGCACACCGCAAAGCTCAACAACGCTCAAAAAATACTTGACAATGTTGCAGGATAAATATAAAGATACTGAAAACAATTACAATCAGGGTCACTGTACTGCAGCGCAACCCTTCCACCCCCCAAATGAAAGGAGATATTTGCCATGTCCCGCATCTACCCAGACAATTCCCAATCGATCGGCAATACCCCGCTGGTGAGACTGAACCACGTCACCAAGGGTGCTCAGGCAACGGTGCTTGCCAAGGTGGAAGGGCGCAATCCGGCCTACTCGGTCAAGTGCCGCATCGGCGCCAACATGATCTGGGATGCCGAGGCGCGCGGCGTGCTCAAACCGGGGGTGGAGATCGTCGAGCCCACCAGCGGCAACACCGGGATCGCCCTGGCCTACGTGGCTGCGGCCCGCGGCTACAAGCTCACCCTGACCATGCCGGAGACCATGAGCGTCGAGCGCCGGCGCGTACTTGCGGCACTGGGCGCGCAGCTCATCCTCACCCCCGGTTCCGCAGGGATGAAAGGGGCAGTCTCCAAGGCCGAGGAGATCGTCGCCTCGGATCCGCAGCGTTACTTCCTGCCGCAGCAGTTCAAGAACCCGGCGAACCCGGAGATTCATGAGAAGACCACCGGCCCCGAGATCTGGAACGATACCGATGGCGCCGTCGACGTCATCGTGTCCGGCGTCGGCACCGGCGGGACCATCACCGGCATCGCCCGTTACCTGAAAAAAACCAAAGGCAAGCAGATCATTGCCGTGGCCGTCGAGCCGAAAGAAAGCCCGGTTATCACCCAGAAGCTGGCCGGCCAGGAGCTGAAGCCCGGCCCGCACAAGATCCAGGGGATCGGCGCCGGCTTCATCCCCGACACCCTCGACCTGTCCCTGGTGGACCGGGTCGAGCAGGTAGACAGCAACGAGGCGCTCGAAATGGCCCGTCGCCTGACCCGCGAAGAAGGCCTGCTGGTCGGCATCTCCAGCGGGGCGGCTACCGCTGCCGCCGTGCGCCTCGCCCAGCTTCCCGAGTTCGCCGGCAAGACCATCGTGGTGATCCTGCCCGACCTGGCCGAGCGCTACCTTTCCACCGCGCTCTTCGACGAGGCCTGATGCTCCTCGCGCGGACGCACCCGAACGCACGAAAGCCCCGGCGATTGCCGGGGCTTTTTTTGTGCCCTGCGGGCGGCGTCCCGACGGTGGTTGACAGTGACCGGAATTTGCGCGTAATATGCGCAACTTGAGGAGGATTCCATGCCACGTAGCGCATCAGCACATTTCAGGGGGAAAAGGCGCATCTTTACCCGGCCGTTCTTCGTCCTCCTGACCCTGTCGCTACTCGGCATCTACTTCATCGGGGTCCGCTTCATCAAG
>Ga0079306_1001926_pt1 | contig 12488 bp, 12 predicted proteins | sample Methanotroph_Enr_FD_79181 | JGI IMG/M metagenome (GOLD analysis project Ga0079306, IMG submission 79181) | Enriched soil microbial communities from Old Woman Creek wetland in Ohio, USA - Methanotroph_Enrichment_5 | ecosystem: Environmental > Terrestrial > Soil > Wetlands | place: USA: Ohio...
ACAGGCTCTGCGCGATCTGGTAGCCCTGGTCGTTGGCGTAGGAGAACGGATCGAGCCACACCATGACGCGCGCCTGCACGTGGCCGAAGAGCAGGTACGCCCCGGTGGCCCCGGCGACGAAGAGCACCGCGCCGAGTGCGAGCCACGTGCGCTGCCCGGTGGCGAGGTACATGGTGGTGACGAACATGCCGAAGAACAGCAACGAGGTACCGAGGTCGCGCTGGAACACGAGGATCGCGATCGACGCCAGCCAGCACGCGGCGATCGGTCCGAGATCACGGGCGCGCGGCCATCCCATGCCCCACCGGCGGATCCGGATCAATGCGAGCGAGTCGCGCTTCGCGACGAGGAAGCCGGCGAAGAACACGCTGAGGAACAGCTTGGCGAATTCGCCGGGTTGGAAGGACGCCCCGCCGAAGCGCACCCAGAGCCTGGCGCCGTTGATCGTCGTGCCGATGACGGGGAGCAGTGGCAGGAGCAGCAGCACCAGGCCGATCACCATCGACGTGTACGTGTAGCGCTGCAGCACACGATGGTCGTGCAGCAGCAGGAGGACGGCGACCATGAGCGAAAGCCCGAGCATGGTCCACGCGGACTGCGTGATGAAGGTGGGATCGGGCATCGGCGAACCCTGGCGCACGGCCCGGGTCTGCTCGCCGACGTCGAGCCGGTGGATCATGACCAGGCCGAGCAGGTTGAGCAGGACGGCGGTCGGCAGGATCACCTGGTCGGCCTGTGGCGCGAAACGGCGCACGCCGGCATGGGCCGCGAGGGCGATGGCGCACACGAGCAGGAACTGGATCCGGGTGGTCGCATCGGAGACGTCGAGATTGGCCCTGGTGATGACGAAGGCCGCGACGCCCAACCCGATTGCGGCAGCGAGCAGGATCGCCTCGTGCGACCGTGACTTCACGGACAGCCGACCGTCTCTGGTTGGTTGACGCAGGTGAGCGCGGCCCGGCGGATCCGCTCGATGACGGCCTCCGCATCGGCCCGCGAGCCGGTCGAGATGCCGCTGCGAACCTGCTGGCGGTCGAAGGCCGGAAGCACCGCGGTGCGCAGGTCGGTGAGGGTATCGAGGCGCGAGAGCGGCATCGGGCCGATCGACTGCTGCACGCCCTGGTAGAGCGCCACCCGACCGTCGATCTCGGTGACGTACCACTGGTCCATGGTCCATCGCCCGACGAAGAGCAGCATGACCATGGCCGCGGCAACGCCCGCGATGAACCACCGCGAGCGCTGTCGCGCGATATCGAGTGCGCTGGCCACGACGGACGACGCCGGCGGGCCGTCGACGGGCAGCGGAACCTCGCCCAGGTCCTCGCGGACCTCGGCCTCCCTCGCGGCACCGATGAGGATCGAGTCGGCCTGCTCCTCGGTGTCCATGAGGTCGGCGACGATGACGGACACGTTGTCCGGTGCACCACCGGCCAATGCGTAGTCGATGAGTGTCGAGACCGCGTAGGTGGGATCGCCCGAACGCAGCACGTCGCAGATCACGGCATCGGTCAGGACGGTCGTGAGGCCGTCGCTGCACAGCAGGTAGCGGTCACCGATCTCGCCGGTGAACTCCTCGACGTCGAGTTCGAGGTCATGGATGCCATCGATGGTGCGCAGCAGGAGATTGCGCCGCGGATGGTTCGCGGCCTCCTCGGGGCTGAGGCGGCCGGTGTCGACGAGCATCTGCACGTAGGTGTGGTCACGTGTGAGTTGCTCGAGCATGCCGTTTCGCAGGCGGTACGCGCGTGAGTCGCCGACATGCGCAAGCACGAGGTGCTCGGCGGTGGCGCCGATGAGCGTGAACGTCGTGCCCATGCCGTGCCGCTCCGGGTCCTCGATGATGAGGTCGCCGATGCGCTGGTGGGCCGAGTCGACCTTGGCGCGCACCCAGGACTCGTAGGCATCGGAGTCGCTCGGTCGGTCGCCGAGGTCGGCGCAGACGGCCGCCACGACTGCGGCGCTCGCGAGCTCGCCGGCGGCATGTCCGCCCATGCCGTCCGCGACGACGAGCAGGTGCGCGTCGGCATAGCCGGAGTCCTCGTTGCCCGAGCGCACAAGTCCGACGTGCGAGGAGGCTGCGTGACGGAAGGAGATCATGCGTTCACCGCGATCTCGGTGCGCCCGATGCGCACCTTCATGCCCGGCGCCAGCGGAGTCGGGGACGTGATGCGCCTGCGTTCGACCCAGGTCCCGTTGGTCGAACCGCAGTCCTCGATGACCCAACCGCGCTCCCGGGGGGTTATCCGGGCGTGGTGCGTCGAGGTGTAGTCGTCATCGATGAGCACCGTGTTGTCCGACCCGCGGCCGAAGGAGATGGCCTGCTCGGACAGGTCCAGTCGCTGCACGGTTCCGTTGCTGAGTGAGACCACGAGATGCGCGCGCCTGCGCCTGCGCTGCTGCCGGAACACCTCGACCGGATGGGGGCGCTGGTGGCGGACGGGCCGTGAGCCGGCGACGAGATCACGCCTGAGGATGTTGAGGGTGCCGAGCACGAACAGCCACAATGCGACGAGGAAGCCCAGTCGCAGCAGTGTCAGCGTGAGTTCGGACAACGATCACCGCGCATGGAATTCGATGACGGTGGGCGCGATGGTGATCGCGGTGTCCTGCTCGAGCGCGATCTCGGTGATCCGCTGCTTGTCGACCCACGTGCCATTGGTCGATTCGAGGTCACGCAGCGTGATCGGCGTGGTGAGCACGATCTCGGCGTGGTGCCGCGAGACGCCGGCATCGTCGACGCGGATGTCGACGTCGGTGCCGCGGCCGATGCGCGTGGTGTGACGCGTGAGCGGGTGGATGAAGCCGTTGACGACGAGGTGCGGCCCCTTGCGCTGGGCGTCGACGGCCGCGTCCTCGCGGGCCTCGGTGCGAACCCGGAAGAGGCCGGTGCTCAGGGCCGGGTCCTCGGTGAAGCGGATGAGCGGGGCACCCAGCACGTGGTACTGCTGCTCCGCCGTGTATTCGCGCGCCACTTCGGCCAACTCGGCCCGCAACGGCGACTCGAAGGCCATGAGGCGTTCGAAATCGCGCGTGGAGAGGTCGACGGTGAAGACGTTGGGCACGACCTTCTGCGCACCCTCGAGGGCGACGGCGTGGTCATCGAGTTCGCGCTGCAGGGCGGCCGCGACCTCGACCGGTTGCACCTCGGATTTGAACGCACGGGCGAATGCACCGTTCACGAGCTGATCGATGCGCTGCTCGAACTTGTCCAACAGTTGCACGGCAACCTCCCACGGGAATGCTAGTCGCGGGTGGTACGGGGATCGGGCGTCCCGCGGCATCGGCCACGGGCCGGTGCGCCGGATGCCACAATGCGCGGGTGACTTCGATCTCGACGCCGCTGCTCGTCGTCGGTGCGGGTCCCGCCGGATCCGCCGCGGCTGCATGGGCCGCGCGCTCGGGTCGGGAGGTCCTGCTCGTCGACGCCGAGGAGTTCCCCCGGGACAAGACCTGCGGCGACGGCCTCACCCCCCGGGCGATCGAGCAGCTGCAGCTTCTCGGCATGTCCGACTGGCTGTCGGGACGGCCGCGGAACCTCGGCATCCGCATGATCGGCTTCGGGGCCGAACACGAACTCCCCTGGAACGGCCCGCATCTGCCCGGGTTCGGCAGCGCCGCCCCGAGATCCGAACTCGATGACGCCATCCGCAGGGTGGCCGTTGCGAGCGGTGCGGAGTTCCGTGGCGGGCACCGGGCGGTCGGCGTCGAGCGCACCACGGACGGTCGCGTTGCGTCGGTTCGCTTTCGAACCGCCACCGGTGAGATCGAGATCGCCTGCCGGCACCTCATCGTCGCCGACGGCGTCCGTTCGCCGCTCGGCAAGTTGCTCGGCCGCGAGTGGCACCGGGATACCGTGTACGGGATCGCGGGCCGCGCCTATGTGACGAGCGGCCTGCACGACGACCCGTGGATCACCTCGCACCTGGAACTGCGCGATGAACGCGAGCACGCGGTGCCCGGATACGGATGGATCTTCCCGCTGGGCGACGGCCGCGTGAACATCGGCGTCGGTTCCCTCGCCACCCGCCAGCGCTCCGCGTCGGTGAACCTGCATTCGCTGCTCGAGCACTACGTGCGGGCGCAGCGTCGGCGTTGGCAGCTCGGGGAGTCCGTCGAGTCGGTCGCATCCGCGTTGCTGCCCATGGGCGGAGCGGTGTCGAACGTTGCCGGCCCCAACTGGATGCTCGTGGGCGATGCAGCGGCCTGCGTGAATCCGCTGAACGGCGAGGGGATCGACTACGGGCTCGAGACCGGCCGCATGGCGGCCCGCATGCTGGATCTCGCGGATCTCACCGAGGCCTGGCCCCGGGAACTCCGTCATGCCTACGGCGACACGTTCTCCATCGCCCGCAGGCTCGGGGCACTCCTGACCTACGAGAACTTCCTGCCCGTGGCCGGACCGATCGGCATGCGCTCGGGCTCCATCATGCGGGTGGCGCTGCGGGTCATGGGCAACCTCGTCACGGACGACGACCGGGATGCGGTGGCACGGGCATGGCGTGCGGCCGGGTCGCTCTCGCACACCATCGATCGGCGCCAGCCCTGGGCCTGAGGCGCTACTTCCGCTGCTGTCGCTGTCGGCGGTGACGCCAGGCCATGTAGGCGGCGCCCAGCATGATGAGGATCGACGTGTTCGAGTGGCTCAGGAACGAGTTCTCGGCGAAGATGGCGAACGAACCCGCGGTGATGCCGATGCCGGCGATGATGAGCATGCGGGTCGAGCCGATGGCCTTCGGATGGCGCCAGTGGATTGGCAGGTCCGCGGTCATGAGCGAAGTCGTCATCGCAACGGCCGCTCCGAGGATGTAGCCGAAGACGAGATCGGAGACCCAGTGCGTGTCGCGGGCCCAGGAGCTCACGGCCACGAGGAGGCACAGCGATGCGATGGCGGTGGTGGCGAGGTAGCGCCAGTGCACGCGCGAGGCGAACATGGCCATGATCGCCAGCGCCGCTGCGGCGCCGAGGTTCGCCGTGTGCCCTGAGGGATAGGCGCCGATGCCGATCCAATCCGTGTTGAAGAACTCCGGATGGGTCGGTGCCTGCCGTGGTGTCGGCCGGAAGGTGAGGAGCTTCGTGAAGCCGGTCGCCGCGTTGGTCGCGATGAGGGTCCAGACCGCGGTGATCGGTGGATGCATGTCGTGGCGGCGGATCGCCAGCCAGATGCCGGCGCCGAGGGTGACCGGATAGACGATGCTGCGCAGCCCGGGCCTCTCGGTGATCCGCGCGACCTCGTTGATCCACGAGTGCGAGTGCCACATGCCGAGCACGGCGTGCTGGTCCACCGTGTTGAGCGCACCGGTGAGCATGATCGCGGTGCCGACCACGAATGCGATCCACATCCACTTCGTGTACCGGACGAGTTTGGCCCGCTGCGACGGCCGGAGCACGGTGTACGGGTGCGTGAGGGCGTCCTCGGGCACCGACATGTACGACTCCGAACCCCGCGCGACGACTGGATTGCCTGATTATCGCACCGCCGTGTGAGGGCAACCGCAGGTGCGCGCGGCGGGATGCCGTTTCGGACGCCCATTCGTGCCAACATACCTGCATGCATGTTCTTGTCGTCGAGGACGATCCCGCCATCTTCGATCCGCTTGTCGCCGGTCTGGAGCGCAATGGATTCGACGTCGTGCACTCGCGCGTCGGCCTGGGGGTCGTCGCGCTGGTGCAGCAGCACAACCCCGATGTCATGCTGCTCGACCTGGGCCTTCCGGACATCGACGGCCTGCAGGTGCTCAAGGACGTCCGGCGCATCAGCGATGTGCCGATCATCATCGCCACCGCCCGCGGCGACGAGACCGACCGCGTGGTCGGCCTGGAGGTCGGCGCCGATGACTACGTGGTGAAGCCCTACTCGGTGCGTGAGCTCTCGGCGCGCATCCGTGCAATCAGTCGCAGGCGCCGTTCCGAGCCCGCCGCGGGTTCGGCCCGCGTTCGCGTGGATCGCAACCGTCACGAGGTGTACGTCGACGACGTGCTCGTCGCGCTCACGCTCAAGGAGTTCGAGCTCCTCGCCGTCCTCGCCGAAGACCCCGGCCGCGTCGTCACCCGACAGGAGCTGTTCTCCCGTGTGTGGGATCCGGTATGGATCGGTTCGGGCAAGTCGCTCGACGTCCACGTGGCGACACTGCGTCGCAAGCTCGGGTCGCCCGACCTGATCGAGACGGTGCGCGGCGTCGGATACCGCCTGGCGGCTTCGTGACCCGACGCCTGGTCATGGCGATGACGCTCATTGCCGTCACCGTCGCCGTGACGCTTGCGCTGCCGATGGTTTCCGTCGTCGCGCAGAACGAGCAGACCGCGCTCGTCTCCGAACTCCAGGTCGAAACCCTCGCGGCCGCGTCGCTCCTGTCGTCCCAGTCGTATGACAAGTGGACCGCCACGGTCGACAGCCTTCCGTCGCGGGACGGGGAGCGCGTCGTCGTGGTCAGTCAGCTCATGGAGCTCGTTGCCGACAGCGATCACAGCGGCCTCGAGCGGGCCTTCAACCGACCCGAGATCCGCAAGGCGCTGCGCGGCAAGATGGCCTCCGACGTCCGCATGTCGAACACCCTGGGATCCGAACTCCGCTACGTCGCCGCCCCCATCGTGAAGAACGAGCAGGTGGTGGCCGCCGTGCGGGTCTCGCTCCCCGAGGATCTCGTGCGGAACGCCGTGCGCCGGACGTCATTCATGCTCGTCGGATTCGTGCTGGCAGTGGCACTCATCGCCGCCGCAGTCGCCTGGCTGCTCGCATCGTCGATCTCGGCGCCGGTACGTGCCCTCGCGGACATCGCCAAGCGCCTGCCGGACGACCTCGAACTACGCGCAGACGAGACCGCGGGCCCCGAGGAGGTGCGCAGCGTCGCCACTGCAATGAACGACACCGCGCGACGACTGTTCGACCTGGTGAAGCGCACCGAGCGCGTGGCTGCCGATGCGTCGCACCACCTGCGCACGCCTCTGACCGGCATCCGCCTCCGTCTGGAGGCGATCGCCGACACCGCGGAAGACGCGGAGATCACCGACCAGGCGTCGCACGCGCTCTCCGAGGTCGATCGGCTGAACCATCGCATCGACCAGGTGCTTGCGCTGGCCCGCAGCGACGCGGCGTCCGGCGAGCGTCAGCCATCGAACGCATCCGCGACCGTGCTGTCGCGGATTGCCTCGTTCACCCCGATCGTTGCGGAGCGCGGCATCGAGCTCGAGTCCGACATCGAACCCGACCTCTCGGCCATGACCACCAACGGGGCCGTCGCGCGGATCATCGACGAACTGCTGAGCAACGCGCAGCACTACGCGCGCAGCCGTATCCGGGTCCACCTGCGTGCGGTCGAGGACGGCGTCCAGCTCACCGTCGAGGACGACGGCAAGGGCGTGCCATCCAACGAACTCGAGTCCATCTTCGGCCGCTTCTCACGCGGCTCGGGCGCGGTGCCCGGCGGCACGGGCCTCGGACTCGCCCTGGTGCGCGAGACGGCGCTTGTCTGCGGGGGCGACGCAACGGCGTCCCGCGGCGAACTCGGCGGACTCGCGGTGCGCGTGGTGCTCCCCACCGAGTAGCGGGACCTTGGTCCCGAAGACTTTGACCTGCCTTAACCGATTGCCCGCTGCTTGCCAAGGCGGGGTTCGACAACCTGTACACCAGAAGCCAACACTGGAGGTTGATCGAGATGCAACGCTTGGGACAGGTCCTCGTGGCCGCTGTCACCGTGACGGGCACGTGCATCGGTGGCGCCGCCGCCATCGGCAGCGTGACCGGAGCCTCGCCGCTTGCCGTGATGTCCGCGGCACCGTCCGCGACCCGCGCTGCCTTCACCGCGATCCGCGCCGACTTCGTGAAGGCCAACAGCGGTTCACTCGTCGGGGTGGGCAACGGCGCCGCTCCCGCGACACACGGCACGACCGGAGCGTCCGGGGCCGCGGGCCACTCGGCGAACGCCGTGTCCGTTGCCGCGAAGTCGGGCGCCACCCACGCGAAGTCGGGTGCGTCGGGAAGCACGACCGCGACGGGCTCGAAGAAGGCCAAGGCCAAGGCCCACGCGAAGTCGGGTGCCAGTGGCGCCAAGGGCGGCGGCGGGCGCGAGCACGAAGACGGCGAGCGCGATGACTAGGCCCCGCGGCAGCCGTGCGACCTGGCGATCCTTCACGATTGCCGCCCCCCTCGCTTCCGTGGCCTTCCTGTGCAGCGTTGCCTTCGCCGCGACGGTGGTCCCGGATACGGGCGCATCCGCGACGAAGAGCTCCGCTTCGACCCCGGCGCAGTCGTCGGTAGTCGGCCAGCAGCAGGCTCCGTCGGGCCAGGCACCGAGCACCCAGCAGCAGACGCCGGTGCGCAAGGCGCCCGCGACACACGCGAAGTCGGGAGCGTCGAAGTGACCACCACCACGCAGCGTCCCGAACTCGTCCACGGCTTCACGGCGATGGCGAGCAGCGTGACGCTCCGTATCGTCGAACCCGGTCCCGGTGCCGTCGCCGCCATCCGCGATGCGGTGCGCGTGATCGAGGACGTTGCGGCCGCGTGCACCCGCTTCGATCCCAGCAGCCCGCTCATGCGGGCCAATGCCGATCCGACGCAGTGGGCGAAGGTGCCGCAGGTGTGCAGCGATGCGATCAGGGCCGCGCATGCTGCCTACGAACTGACGCACGGTCGCTTCGATCCGCGCGTGCTCGCCAGCCTCGTCCGGGACGGCTACGCCGAATCCCGCGCCTTCTCCGAGACCCCCGAACTCGTGCCAGCAGGCAGTGCCGGTGCATCCGGCGGGCTCGAGCGTCCGACCTGGGAGCCGCAGTTCGACGGCAACCGGGTCCTGCTCGGCAACGACCCGATCGACCTCGGCGGCATCGGCAAGGGCCTCGCGGTGCGCTGGGCGTCGGAGATCCTCCGCGATCACGGCGCCGGCACCCTCGTGGATGCCGGAGGCGACCTCATGACGTCGGGCGTCAGCCCGGACGGCGGCCCGTGGCGCATCGGGATCGAGAACCCCTGGCAGGCCGAGGGTGATCCGCTCGTCGTCGTGAACGCCTCGGACGCCGCGGTCGCCACCTCGTCGATCCGCCTTCGCTCATGGCGCCAGGGCGGCTCGGTGCGGCACCACCTCATCGACCCCCGCACGGGCGAGCCCGGTGGCGCGGGCCTGGTGTCGGTCTCCGTCGTCGGTGAAGACGCGGCGACCTCCGAGGTGTGGAGCAAGGCACTGTTCCTCGAGGGCATTGACGGCATCGCCGCGGCGTCGAACGAGCGGGGCCTGGCCGCCATCTGGATCGACGTCGACGGGTACGTCGAGACGTCGCGCCCGGCCCGTCAGCGAATCGAATGGCAGGTGTCCCGTGCAGATCGAAACTAAGCCCTGGAAGGCATTCCGGCGCGCCATCGACTCCAATGCGATTCGCGGTGTCTTGAACACGACCAGCCTCGTCCTCATGGCCGGCGCCGCCTCCATGGTGTGCGGCTTCCTGGTCGGCATGGCCGCCATCGGCATCGCGGGCAACGCCATGCCGCTGTGGCTCATGGCGCGCGCGGCCGGAATCACGGCCTATGTGCTGCTGACCGCCGTCACGCTGATGGGCATCATGCTGTCGCACAACACGCGCGCACGACACCGCCCCAACCCGTCGCGCATCAGGCTGCATCTCGCGCTCGTGGTCTTCACATTCGTGTTCACCGCGCTGCACATCGCGGTTCTCGCGATCGACCCCTACGCGAAGGTGGGTCTCGCCGGCGCGCTGCTGCCCATGGGCGCGGGCTACCGTCCCGTCGAGGTGACGCTCGGCCTGCTCGCGCTGTGGTCCGGTCTCATCTCCGGGGCCTCGGCCGCGATGGCCGGACGCGGCGCCGGCAGGTACTGGCTGTACCTGCACCGGCTGGCGGGCGGCGCATGGATCCTCGCGTGGTTCCACGGCGTGCTGACCGGCATTGACACCCCTGCGCTGCTCGGGCTGTATACGCTTTCGGGTGCAGCCGTCATGGGAGTCTCCCTGTGGCGCTACCTGTCCCGCGAGGAGGCCGTCGTGCAGGCTCAGCTCGATCGCGTCGCCGTCGTCGTGGAACGTGTCCCCGTGGGCGCGGAATGATCCTTGACGGCGCCGTCTCCTTCGACAGCAACGGCCACTTGACCGACTCGCGACAGCGTCGCGTCGGCCTGCCGGAGCACTGGGAGCGCTTCCCGCGCGCTCAGAAGCTCAGCGACCAGCAACTCCTGGACGCCATCCGGGACGTCGATCTCACGGGTCGCGGCGGCGGCCACTTCCCGGTGTCCCGCAAGCTTGCGCCCATCGTCGAATCGGGTGCGGCCTCCGTCGTCATCAACGGTTCCGAGGGCGAAGTGCTCTCATCCAAGGACGCCGCGCTGCTGCAACTGCATCCGCATCTCGTGCTCGACGGCGCCCAGGCGCTGGCCCGCATCGTCCGTGCGAATGAAGTGGTGGTGTGGCTGCACGAGGGCGCGGCCGCGAGCCTCGCGAGCATGCAGGTTGCCTGCTACGAACGCGAGCGCGATCCGCGGCATGCTGACGAGGTGCCCGTGCGCATCATGTTCGGCCCGGCGCGATACCTCACGGGCGAGGCGTCATCCGCGATCGCCGGTGTGCGGGGTCTGCCGGTGCTGCCGCGCTTCGTCCGCAATCCGGCGGCTCCCTGGGTCGAAGGCGAGCCGGTATTGCTGCACAACGCCGAGACGCACGCACGCGTGGGCCTGGTGTCGCGTCGCGGCGCCGAAGGGTACGAGCCGACGTCGTTGGTGACCCTGGTGTTGCCGCGTCATCGGCTCGTCGTCGAGGCCAAGCGCGGCACCACCTTCGCCTCGATGTACGCGCACGAGCGCCTTTCCCCGCCGGAGCACATCCTGCTCGGCGGCTACAGCGGCACGTGGCTCCCGTGGGAGCGCATCGCGGCGCTGCCGGTGGATCCCATCGCACTGCGTCGTCAGGGGATCTCCTTCGGTGCCGGCATCATCGCGCAGGTCCCGCACGATCGCGAGGCCCTCGAGTGGACGGCCGAGATCCTGTCGTGGATGGCGGGCGAGAGCGCCGGCCAATGCGGTCCCTGCATCTTCGGCCTCCCAGAACTCTCCAAGCAGTTCACCGAGTTCCAGATGGCGAAGAAGCGCTCGTCGCGCCAGCGACGCCGGATCGAGGAGCTCATGCACTTGATCGACGGCCGCGGCGCCTGCCGCCACCCCGACGGCGTGGTGCGGATGGCCCGCAGCGCGATCGAGGCGTTCGCACCTGCGGAGGTGAGGGCATGAGGGATCGCTGCCCCGACGGGACGGTGTCGCTGCGCGTGAATCCCATCCTCTGCGACGGCATCGGCATGTGCGCGCACCTCGCGCCCGGCGTCATCGAGATCGATCCGTGGGGCTTCCCGCTCTTCCCACGACGCCCGCTCACCGAGGACGAGCAGGCGAAGGCGCTGCGCGCCGTCCGCGGCTGCCCGAAACAGGCCCTCCTGCTCGACGGATACTCGGGATCCTGATCCCCGGGCCGCGCAGAGCGTTCCAATCGTGATGTGTTTCGTCCTGTTGTGGCCCTCCGCTGACGTATGGGTCGTGGGTAGTGTCGTGACGTCACTCACCCGGAGGTCACCATGAAGACCAGGTTCCGCCTTGCGATCATCTCGATCGTCGTCGCCGTGTTCGCATCCGCGGTACCCGCGTTGGCGCTCAATGCGACGACACAGGTGACGGTGCACTACCAGCGCTTCGCCGACGACTACACCGGCTGGAACGTGTGGCTGTGGCCCAAGGGCGGGGATGGCACCTCGTACAACTTCACCGGCAAGGATGCCTTCGGCGTGTATGGCACGTTCACCGTTCCCAACACCGGTACCGCGGATTCGATCGGCATCATCGTGCGGCTCAATGCCTGGGAGGCCAAGGACTACGGCAGCGACCGGTTCATCACGTCCTTCAAGGCCGATGGATCGGCGGAGATCTGGGTGGTGCAGGACACCGCCGAACTCTTCACCGCGATGCCTGTGTTCACCCCGGAGATCAAGAGCGCGGCGATCGATGACCTTCGCACCATCGCCGTGCAGTTGAATCGCAAGTTCACGCCGGTAGCTGGCGACAACGCCTTCACCATCACCGGCCCGGGCAACCCGGTGGTCACCAAGGTCGTCACCGCGAGCGGTGCCGCATCGGATCTGGGGCTGCTCCTCACCGTGTCGGGTGACCTCGCGCTCGACGGCGACTACACCGTGTCCCATCCCGTCTACGGATCGACGCATACGACGCTGGGCAAGGTGCTCAACAGCCAGGCCTTCAACGATCGATTCACCTACTCAGGTGACGACCTCGGCAACACGTACACGCCGGCGTCGACGGCATTCCGGCTGTGGGCTCCGACGGCGAACGCGGCCGTCCTGCTCGTCTATCACGAGCCGGACCTGACGGGCATCCCGGAGGAGCACCCGATGACGGCCGACGTGAAGGGCACCTGGGTCGCGCACCTGGATGGCGACCAGAACGGCACGATCTACACCTACAAGGTGCGGATCGGATCGACGTCGA
>Ga0079306_1001929_pt1 | contig 12479 bp, 4 predicted proteins | sample Methanotroph_Enr_FD_79181 | JGI IMG/M metagenome (GOLD analysis project Ga0079306, IMG submission 79181) | Enriched soil microbial communities from Old Woman Creek wetland in Ohio, USA - Methanotroph_Enrichment_5 | ecosystem: Environmental > Terrestrial > Soil > Wetlands | place: USA: Ohio...
ACTTAAATTCCCAGGCCTGAAAAACGCCATCCTGCTCTTCTACATAATCTATCTCCTGCTGGTCTTGTGTGCGCCAAAAATAGGAATTCACCCACAATCCCTGGTAAGCAATATGCTTTTGTCGTTCTGCCATCAGGTAGTTTTCCCATAAAGCACCCCTATCGGGACGTAGTTCAATCGGGCCAAACTGGGCAATGAGGGCGTTTCTTATGCCATTATCATAAAAATATATTTTCCGGCCTCGTTTCAGTTCTTTTCTAAGATTCCTGCTGAGTGCGCCAAGGCGGAAGATCACAAATGACTTCTCCAGCAGGTCGATGTATTTTTCTATCGTCTGATTATCAATCCCTAAATTCCTGCCCAGTTCATTGTACGATACCTCATTCCCAGTTTGAAACGCCAGCGTCTGCAACAGGGAAACAATCTTTGCCGGCTTCTTCAATCCTTCAATCATTAATATGTCTTTGTAAAGAAAGCTGTCAGTCAGGAGTTTCAATATCTCTTTTTCCTTGCCCGGGTTATTGATGATTTCGGGATAACATCCAAATACAAGGCGGTGAGGGATCATTCGTTTTTCCTCAAGGATGCCATGGTGATTTACCATTTCTCCGAAGGAGATAGGATAAAGGAAATACTCCCACTTCCTTCCTGTAAGCGGCTCCTGAGTTCGGTTTGCGAGTTCAAACGCTGAGGATCCGGAAACAATCACCTGGATCTCTTTCAATTCATCATTGATCAGTTTAAGGGAAAGCCCTATGTTCGGAATACGCTGTGCCTCATCAATGATAATTGTTCTATTGTCACCGAAAATAGCTTTCAATCGTGAAGAAGATCCTTTTTCAAAGAGTTGTTGCACATCTGCTTCATCGCCGTTGAACCACATGATTCCTGGTTTACCGTCGAAAATCTGGTGCAGCAATGTTGTTTTTCCGGTTTGCCGGGGACCGAACAGCAGGATAACTTTTCCTGTATTCAATTTAACTGAAATGTTCGTTGTGACAGCTCTTTTTATCATGAATTGTTGATTGAAATCGCAAAATTAACGTTTTATTTGATATTATAATCATTAAACCCCAAATTTCATTTTTAGTTAAATGCCTGCTTCGTTTTACTAACTTCCATTTTATTAATACCATTTTATCTAATATGGATCAGGCATTCAGTCCGGGAGGAACAACCCTATCAGCTTTTCAAGATAATCCAGTGGCTATTCTGCGAACATTTGCGAAATCAGCGGGCTACTTTTTTCCCGCAGATCCCGCAAATTAGCGCAGAGTTAAAATTACCTTAACTCCCCAATATTGGAAGGCATAGCTATAGCCTGAATAGGGATGAGCAAAACCTTTATTTTATTGATATTTTCTGAATTCTAAATAAAAAAAACGGTCCCAGCATTACACCGGAACCGCTTAATCAATTTTCAATAACCCAAACTCATATTTATTATCGGATTAGATTAAGGGCCATTGATTAGAGCATATATCATGTTGCTGTGCATAAGAATTCGTTTTTAAACTTAAATGTTGACTCTCATGTTTTATCCTTTAATTGTAAGGGATATTTATATTCCTGATAATGGGTTGATGATTCTCAAACGGTTTCAGGAATCATGCAGTATATTGCTTTTGATTCAGGATTAAATATTAAAATGGAAGCACACAGCCTACAAATGCAGCGTTATTGTTATCCACAATAATCATGTCGGAAGAGTCAATCGCACCATTGCCATCAACATCTGTTGTCAGGTAACCGGAAGCAAAGGCCGCATTGTCATTATCAACAGCAATCAGATCACTTGAATCAATGCCGCAAGACTGGTCCACATCGCCGGCATAAGCTACAGTAACACCGCTTACGTCCTTCATGTTTGAGCCAAAGGCCTGTGCAACTCCAACACTGAAATCGTAAGTTATTGTGTTACCAGCAAAGGAAACCGGGCTGGAAGTTGAAACAGTAATACTGTTCCGGTGTTTGATATAGATGTAATAGGAGCCATTATGTACTGCGGGAATCGTGCCAGAGATCATTCCTGTTGTACTCAGGTCAGCATTGCCGAGGCTGTAAACCAAAACACCAGTTATTGCATCATGCAATTCAACAGTTACCTGATCGGCAGTATTCCCGGGGAATTGATCGCCTGAGATCCCCTGTGCCTTATTCATTGAACCTGATCCTGTATATAGCCCTTCAAGGAAAAGTTTCAGGTTAAGTGTTTTTAATGCAGCAGTCGTAGTGAAAGTCAAGTCATTTCCATAAACGATCAGGCCTTGATTGGTCACTCCTCTTGCCCTGAAATGATAAGTTGTTTCCGCAGTTAATCCAGATATTCCGGCTTGAATGCCAGTTGTAACAGTTCCGGAAACAGAATCCGGTGTGGATGCTACACTGTTTCCATAAGCATTGGTAAGTCCATAATCAAAGAATCCATGAACAATGTAATTTTGAGCATTTATTTCTCCGGTAAGCATTGCAGAATTATCTGTTATTGCTGTTGCTGCCGTTGTAGTTACAACCTGATCAACTGAAAACTCATATGCTCCCATATCAGGAGGATTGCTTCGGGTAGTACCATTGAAATCGGTTGGAACAGATGCTAAATAGGTCCCCGCATTATTCATTGAAGCGGTGGTGGGTAATAGATTGCTTGCCGAGGTGTATACAGGGTCAACACTTATTGAATTTACATCTTGTGTAGTGGAGGCTTGCCATTCAGCAAGTGTAAGTTTAGGATTGCCGTAGTATCCTAACATTCCATAAGTTCCGGAAGGATAATAATCATTGTTGTTTATGTTCCCAAAAACTGTTCCTGTGGGCGCATAAATGCAATAGGAACTGGAACCGGCAGCACCAACCAGACTATTGGAGAAAATATTATCCCTAACATCCAAACCAGTCACTGCAGTTGATGTTACAATGAATGCCGCTGACATGGTTCCAGTAGTACCGACAACAGTCTGATATCCTGTCAGATTAACCGTATTGTGGTATACTTTGTGGCCTGAACCACCCGTGATACGTATTCCAAAGGGATTATATACTGTCGAGAAGTTGGAATACTGTATTGTAGTTATATTGTAAATTAGATTATTCACCAGGGTTGCATTCGTTACCGAAGTTGTACTAATATTAATTCCATATGCGTACCATCCACCCGAACTGTTATTCTTCAGGTCATGAATTTTGTTTCCACTCACAAGAGGATTAACAAGGTTGCTGTTCAGATCAATTCCAATGGTGCTGTTTGGAGTACCATTCATGTTGAATATTTCATTCCCGGAGATATTGGGAGCATTCGCCCCTGATACATAAATTCCAAGTGATAGCACGTATTCAGCGGATCCTAAATTTGAACCGAGGCTATTATTGATGATCTGCAGATTGTCGTCCAATCCATTGGTGGAGGCAATTGCATAGATCCCACGGTATACTTTGGAGATTGAGTTGTTTTGAAGGGTAATGTTATCATTATCATCTCCTGCTGTACCAAGGGTATTACTGGTCCCCAGGAAAATACCATAGGAAGTGCTTGTATTATACCCATTCTTGAGATTACAATTCTTAATGGTAATATTGGAGGATCCCTTCCCTGAGCCGTTGCTCCCAATCCAGATAACGGTTGTAGTTCCGGTGGTTGAAGCGTTTGAAATGGAAAGGCTCCGGTCGGTTCCGCCACTGTTTGATCCATCAATGGTTATGTATTTAGCCTGGTCAAACTTAAATACATGGGTCAGTGCAGGGCTTGATAAACTAACCACTACACCGGGAGCTGGCTTTATGGTTACTGTATTGGTTGCATCAACTCCAATTACTGAACCGATATTAAAAGGATAGGTCTCCGATGGATAGCTTGCATCGGTCAACAGGAAGGTTACCGGGCACAACACTTCTTTTTTGTTGAGGTCAGCTATAGCTGAAGTAATGGTAGGATAAGTTTGTCCTGTACCCACGTTATAGGTACCACAAAGTGAACCCACAATCTTATAAGCATAGCAAGATACATTGCTGGGGGGTGTGGTGCAGGATGGAGGATTTGCCAGGTATCCTGATCCGGTTGGAGGTGTTGACCCTATATTTGCAGGAATATTCAGATCCTGCGCAACTAAGTAATAATAGATAGAATCCCCCAATGCTCCTCCTCCAAAATTGAATGAATAGGAAGAACCACTGATCCAGGAAGCTGTAGCAGTATTCCATGAACCGCTGCCAAATGTTTTCCAGTAGAGAACAGGCAGACCATTTCCGGTAGTTGGCACTCCACTCTGATCGCTTATTGTGGTGACGAGTGTGCGAGAAGCAAGGGAAGATGTATTCAACAGGGGGGTGAAGGAAATATTCGGAGCTGTAAGATCGGAGGCTAACCCGGCAAATTCATCAGCGCCCATATCAGGAGCAGTTGCTGGTGAGAGGACATTATCGGGATAACCAACATTGGGGAACCGCGGATTGCCATCTTTATCTGTAGTAATGGACAGAGGATTTGCAATGACACATCCACCGCTTTCACATTGGGTAGCTACTGTTGTCTCTAAATGCAGATCGTATGGGGAAGTTGATGAATTGATAAAAGGAGGCATTTCGGAGACGGAGGAGGCATCCCTTTGACTTACATACTGTTTATATTCTTGAAGCGTTTGTTTAGAAGAACCGTCATAGTAAATCAGATTGGTGGCAGAAGGTGTTCCCGCGTAAAAATTATTGTAGTTTGAAGTACCTGCATAGGTGGTTAATGTTGGCGAACTTCTCCGATAAGCTGCAGTAATATAGGTTGTGCTTCCTGCAGCAACAGAGGTGTTGACCACAATATTATTGCGAAGATCAACAATGGGAGTAGTGGTAGCGTAAATCCCGGATGTCCCGAATACTCCTGTAGATGAACTGCTTGCATTCAAATAGATGGTATTGTTAAATATCCCGGAATAGTTTGATCCATTTATATAGATGCCATTGATAGCAGTAGCATTGGTTGAAGCGGGCGCTTTCAGATCGGAGATGAAATTATTGTAAATGGAAACACTTTGCCCTGCATTGATATATACTCCATGGATGTATGCCGTCTTGCCGGGAACACTCACATTATAGATCTCATTATTGTAAATAAACCCGTTTCCCCCGGTACTGTTGTAATACATTCCATAGGAATATTCTGTTCCCAGCGTACTGCTGTTACTAATAATGAGGTCATGAATCCGATTGGAGTATACGTTATTCACATTGGTTATATACATTCCATAGACATAAGTTGTTTTGACCGAATTGAGATTAACCGTTAAATTATAGAACTGGTTGTCGTGAATGCTATTGGTTGCAGCATTATTTACGAGTGGGCCGAAATAAGCGCCATAGATCACATGCGTGGTATTTGCCGTTGCTGAGCTTACTATAGTTAGGTCATGGACCTGATTATTATACATGGAAACCTTCAAAGCGCCAAAGCCGGAATGAATACCATAAATAAATCCTCCAAATGTGGTTTGTGCGGGAATGCTGTTATTGAAAACCTGGTTGTCATGCAAACGGATATCCCCACCGCCACTGGATTGGATACCGAAGATATAATTGATGTTTGTCTGGGTAGCCGCCCCAATAACCTGGTTGTTTTTCACAACATTATCATAGATATTGAGGGTAGTTGTAGCCGATGAATTCCCGTAGATCAGGTACATTTGACCATAACCTGAGGTTAAAATGTTACCTTCAGCTTGATTCCCGTTTATATTGGAAACGAAAGCCGTTGCCTGGTTGTAGATACCATAGAAGTACACCGTTGTAGCAGTTGGATAAGAGCAACCTGTTATCGTATTATTGCTCACATTCAAGGTGTTGGAAGTCCCGCTATTACCCAACCCGGGATTATTGATCCCATACAGGTTGGTTGTGAAGCCTGCTTTACTTAATGTTATGGTATTGCTTGTGATATTGACATTTGCGTTTAAGGCAGTTCCTCCATAAATACCATTGAGAGTTCCGCTTGTCCCACTTCCGCCGTTTATAGATGAGTTACTGATAGTCAGATTGTTCTGTGCTGCAGCATAAATGCCATTGCAATCAGTCGTCCCTCCTCCAAAATCAGTGATGTTGTTCCCAGTAACTGAGCCTATGTCGTTATCCTGGTCATAATATGTATAGGGTGATGTTCCATCATTGTAACCATTCAGATAAATACCCCCATATACGTTGGAAATAGAGTTACCATAGATTTTATTATGGGAGTTTGTCCCTGAAACACTCGAAATGTTTAACTGTGTTGTGGGAGCTGTTGGGTTTACATTGTCCATGTAAATCCCATAGGAGGAAGTATTTGATTTATTCAGGGAAATAGTACAATTTTTGATCGTAACATTTTGAGATCCAAGCACCGGTAGCTCAAGGGTTGCAAAAGATTTCAGGATTGCATAACCCCATTCCATTTGCTGCAATATGTTGGCATTTGCCGGATTTTCCATCGCATCAATTCCATCGAATGTTACATAGCTTGTTCCGCAAATACAGATCACATAGTCGGAAGATCCAGTGCCAACCCCGGCAGTAATGACAGGATTAGCCCCGGTACCTGATTTCTGAAACACGATAGGGTTTGCCGCTGAAGAAGTTGTTGTAGTAATCAAACCGCTGGTTGGTGTTGAAAAAGTTTCGGTGTAACCTGCTGTTACATTAAAAGTAACACCACCTGTCCCAACACCGGACGTATTAATTGCTGCAATAGCTGATGCAACAGTTGAGTAAGGACTTCCGGGGATCGTGTAAGTCCCGCTGATCTGAGCCAGGGCAGAAGTAGAAAGTAATACTGCTACCGCCCAAAAGAGTAATAATCGTTTCATAGGTTTTGGTTTTTGGTTTTTATTAAGGTTAGTTCTATGATTGGCTGTTTTTTTTCTAAGGAAAACCTGTACAAACAAACACATTCAGCACTTTCATTCAGGATTGTTCATCATTGTCTCTTTTCTGGTGGAATTCTTCTGTTTTGCATCCATCTTGCCAAGTACTTTATACAATTGTTTTAAAGCGTCAATTTCTTTTTGTTTCTGAAATACCAGTTTCTCAAATTCACTTTGATCACTATTTTCCTCTGCTTTTATTTCCACAACACTTTTTTTCATGATTGTACTATTATTTCAATGGTAAATATTTCCTTGTTGGGTGGATGGTAAATATACAATGTGGAATTCCCCAGTCCTAAAAAAGGGGTGTAACAAAAGATGTACAGGTGGTGTAACAAATGATGATCAGGCCGTAAATAATATCCGACCAAAAGGGTAACCTGAAAAGAAGAAAGAGAAGCTACTAATACAAGGATAACAATTAATATACAACAGCTATTAACATGCAGTATATTAATTATATAGATTCAAGATAGGCGATCAGATTTTCTTCAGAATCAAGCTCCATTTTTTTTCTGAGCCTCGATCGGGCCATCCTGATGCTTTCAGGAGACTGAAATGTTATAGCTGAAATATCTTTAGTTGACATGTTGAGACGTAGAAATGCAGCTAATTTTTTCTCGTTGGGTGTTAAATCCGGGAACTTTTCATTCAGACTGCGGTAAAAATCCTGGTGTACCTCCTGGAAACGGACTTCAAATTCCTTCCAGACTTTATCATCCGTATTTCGTTGTAAATCAGAAGCCAGGTGGGCAAAGGACTGTTTTACATTGCCCGGTAGACCGGCAATCAAATCTTTCGCCCGTTGGGCTATATCCGTGATGAACTCATTTTTCTGAACCAGGTACATTACATTGATTGCCAATTCTTTATTCTTGAAGCTGAGTTCGTTTTCAAGTTTCTCCTTTTCAAGCCGGATCGTCTTATTCTCAAGCCGGATATTTTTCTTTTCCAGGTCTAATTGCTTCTGTTTCATTTGAGCATTCAACAACTTTTTTCGCTGATTAATATATAGCATCACCGCAAGGATCACAGAAAGCAGTAGAATGGTTGATAGTAGGATGAAAAATATCTTCCTGTTCTTCTGCCTGTCAATTTCTTTTTGTTGTTTTACCTCCTGCTGTTTAATTTGCCTGTCGTATTCATATTGTAGAGAAAGCCGGGTGAGTTTGGTGGTACTTTGGTTATTAAATATACTATCACTTAATTGCGCGCTGAGGTTTTTCATCTCAAAAGCATCTTTATACTTGCCTGCATCCTGATAAATTTTTGTCATATTTTCAGCTGCTTGCTGTACAAGCTGCCACCTGGCGGATTGCTTCCCTAGTGATATTGCTTTCAGGTACCACTCTTTGGCTTTGCTTATGTCTTTTTTCTGCAGGTAATAGTCTCCATATGCCATATAGGTGCCGGTAATGCCCCGTAAATCGTTTATCTTTTTGCGAACCTCAAGAGCCTGATCAAAATACAGGAGTGGTTCTGCCGTTTTTCCTTCCTTAATTAAAACCCATCCAAGGCTCTCCAGCAACCCGGCTTTCACAAAATTATTATTAACTGTCTTATTGATTTCCTGAGCCATCAGGTAATATTCCTTTGCCTGTTTAAGGTCATTCCTATCTGAAAAAATATTTCCAATATTATACAGAAGAAGCATTTTAGCCTGAGGATTGAATGTGCCCGGTTTTTTCGAGTTGCTTTCATCAACCAGCGATAATGATTTTTTATAATAGGTCAATGCCATTTCCTTCATTTTCAGGTCGTAATAGCAGTTCCCTATATTGCAATTTATTCGGGCTGAGGGTATTAAATAAGACGCTATTTCTTTATCCTTCGTATTTTCTTCAAGTTGTCTCAGCGCTTTGAAATAATAATCAAGGGCCAGTTGCTGGTTCCCAGAGTAATAGTAAATATCAGCAAATGTGTTATAAGAAGTAACCAGGAGTAATGGGTCCCCTGATTGCAATGAAAGTTGATATGCTTTGTTGGCCAAAGAGAGGGCTGTGTCAGGCCGGGAAACCTGATAGATTGGAATGTTTTTCAGGTACTTATTGATAATTACTGTATCAGTTTTTCCAGCAATGACCTGCATATTTGATAAGCATAGGATAACAGTCGTTATCAATACATATTGGAGATGTTTTTTATTATCAATCATTATTACAATTATGCAAAATCGAATGTAAAGGTACGATTGAATTGAAGTAAGTCAATTTTCCGGGAACGCTTATATCCCGATTTATTTCATTGAAGAACTTAAATCCTTAAGACAATTCGGGTCGTCCTTGAATTTGAAGTTTTAATGAGGTCGTAAATTTAAGACGAAGGAGAAAAGCAACTGTAGATTAATTGAATTTTATTTTTCCCAAAGCATATAAACATTGTATTTATCCAGATGATTTGAATATGGAGTTAAAAGACGGTTCTGGCAAATAAACCGGAACCGTCTTTTAAATCAATTGAACCCAAATCATGTATTTCCATGATTTGGTTAGGGACCATTAATTTGAGGGTGTTTCATGATATTGTTTGTCAGATGTTTTCTAATTAAAAAGGAAGCGCTGCACCTATAAAGGCAGCATTATTATTATCCACCAGAATCAGGTCGGAGGCATCAATAGCGCCTGAACCGTCAATATCGGTAGGAAGATATCCTGCGGCAAAAGCAGCATTATCATTATCGACAGCTATCAGGTCGGAAGCATCTACTCCGTTATCCAGGTTTGCATCACCGGCAAATAATACAGCAACTCCCCCTATGTCTTTCATGTTTGATCCGAAGGCTTGAGCAACTCCGGTTGAAAAATCAAAGGATATTGTACTTCCGGCAAAAGAAACCGGGCTTGCAGTGGAGGTGACGATGCTATTGCGATGTTTGATGTAGATGTAATAAGACCCGTTATGAACAGCTGGAACCGAACCGCTGATCACACCAGTGGTACTCAGATCCAGGTTGTTTAGCGAGTATTCCAAAGCGCCAGTAGAAGCATTGCGCAATTCAACAGTTATCTGGTCGGCGGTGTTGCCAGGGAATTGGTTACCAGCGCTGCCTTGAGCCTGACGCATCAAACCTGCACCATCGTACAAACCTTCAAGGAAAAGTTTCAGGTTGAGAGTTTTTGTAACAGCTGCATCGGTAGTGGTAAAAGTCAGATCATTTCCATAAACAATTAGTCCGTCAGTTGTTACACCCCATGCCCTGAAATGATAGGTGGTTGAAGGGAGTAAACTGCCAATACCTGCTGATATCATAGTATTCGCATTTCCAGTAACTGAACCAGGGATAGCTGAAACAGTCGTTCCATAGGTATTGGTAAGCCCATAGTCGAAAAATGCATTTACTGAATAATTTTCGGCATTTACGGTCCCTTTTAGCATTGTTGAGTTATCAGTGATATCCTCAGCAGGATTTGTGATAACAACCTGATCCAAAGCGTATTCATATACCCCCATATCAGGAGGATTGCTTCGGGTAGTACCATTGAAGTCGGTTGGAACAGAGGCTAAATAGGTCCCCGCATTATTCATTGAAGTGGTGGTGGGTAATAGATTACTTGCCGAAGTGAAAACCGGATCTATACTCAGGGAATTTGCATCCTGTGTGGTGGCGGCTTGCCAATCAACAATTGAGAGTTTAGGCGTGCCGAAGTAACCCAGCATTCCATAAGGTCCAGAAGAGTAATAATCATTGTTGTCAATCATACCAAAAGTAGAGCCGGCAGCTGCATAGATGCAATATGATGTCGAGCCTGTTAGACCGGTTGAGCTATTGACAAAAATGTTATTCCGGATATCAAGCCCGCTAAGGTTAGGATTAGGAATAACTACATCGGCAGAAAGTGACCCGCTGGTTCCAATGGGGGACTGGCTTCCATAAAGATTGATCGAATTATGATAAACCTTATGACCCGAACCGCTTACTATTCGGATACCAAAGGGATTATATTGTGTTGAAGAATTATTATTTTGGGTGGTATGTATATTGTAAATGACATTATTGATCAATGTTGCATTCGTTACATTGGCAGCAGTTCCGATATTAATACCATATGCCCCGGGTTGACCTGTTACTGAGTTTGTAATGTCATGAATTTTATTCCCCTGGATCAGGGTATTTGTTACATTACTGTTCAACTCGATCCCGGTAACTGCAGCTCCAACGGAGCTAATTAAATTGAAAATTTCATTACCGGAAATTGCGGCATTGTTCGTCCCGGCGAGGTAGATCCCATAATACGTAATGTAAGTTGAAGCCGAGGAAGAACCCAGCGTATTATCCCTGATTATAAGATTATCATTCTGGCCGTTCAACGTGGCTGCCACATAAATGCCTCGAACAGCTTGTGTGAGAGCATTGTTCTGAATGATCAGATTATCATTATCATCGCCGACGGTTCCGATAGTGGTACCGCTGCCCACAAAGATATCATAGGAAGTGGAAATATTATTAACAGTTTTAATATTGCAGTTCTTGATAATGTCATTGGTTGATCCCTTACCGGTCCCATTGCTACCGATCCATATGACAGAGGGGGTTCCGCTACCAACATTATTGAATATCGTCAAATTGCGGTCGGTGCCACCGGAGTTTGATCCGTCAATGGTAATGTAACTGGCTGCGTTCAGCTTAAATATAGCTGAAGTGCTACTTCCCTGAATGGTCGAAGTTACACCTGGCGCCGGCCTGATTGTTACTGTGTTTGTGGCATCAACTCCGGTTGGAGCATTGATTGTTATTGGAAGTGTCTCCGCTCCGTAAGTTGCATCCTTTAACTGAAAAACTACAGGGCAGGTAACCACCTTGGCGTTAAGGTCGGCAATGGCAGCAGTGATGGTGAGATAGGTCTGATTAAAACCAATATTGTATGTACCACAAAGGGCTCCCACAATCTTATAGGAGAAGCAGGATGAATTTTGGGGAGGGGCGCTGCAGGCCGGGGGATTGGCTGTAAAACCCGAAGCATTCAGTGGGATTGAACCTACATTGGGTGTGGGAGAAGCAAGATCCTGGGCCACGATATAGTAGTAAATTGAATCATTTAATACAACACCTCCGCCAAAAGTGAATGTATACGAATCGCCTGCCGACCAGCTTGCAGTTGCTGTGTTCCAGGTTCCGGAAGCAAACTTTTTCCAGTAAAGTACTGGTAGTCCTGATCCTGATGTGGGAACACCTGTTCCATCAGTTATAGTTGCCGTAAGTGTCCTGGCTGAAGTGGAGGTGGTTTTTGCGAGCGGTGTGAATGATATATTGGGAGGAGTATTGTCCTGTGGAACACCTGCGAACTCATCTGCACCCATATCGGGAGCGGTTGGAGGATATCCGGAAAATACTGGATATCCGGGATTCGGATAACGTGCATCACCGTCAAAATCAGTTGTTATACTGATCGGACTCGAAATAACAGTACCTCCGCTCTCACATTGGCTTTTATGAGTTAGATCGCTGTTAATATGTAGATCAAATGGAGTAGTGGTGATATTAACAAAAGGTGGTAATTCTGTGATTGAATTGGCATCCCTGTTAACCGCAAAAGTTTTATAGTTTGCCAGAGTTTGGATACTATTAGTGCCATCATAGAAAATAAGTCTTGTTGCTGAGGG
>Ga0079306_1001930_pt1 | contig 12478 bp, 12 predicted proteins | sample Methanotroph_Enr_FD_79181 | JGI IMG/M metagenome (GOLD analysis project Ga0079306, IMG submission 79181) | Enriched soil microbial communities from Old Woman Creek wetland in Ohio, USA - Methanotroph_Enrichment_5 | ecosystem: Environmental > Terrestrial > Soil > Wetlands | place: USA: Ohio...
GCTGCACCTCCTGCGAACACTTCATCATCTGGATGTGCATGAATAAGCAGTATCGGGCGATTCACATGTCATTGAACTATTTTATTCGCCAATGCACTCAAATCGCATTGCAATTCATGACCGAATGATCTGATTCTCGGTAGATCGCCCATGAGAATACCGAAAGACGCGACTTCATTTTTCGAAGTGAGGGGACACCCTTTATTTCAAGAAGGTGTCCCCTCGCTCCAATGAACTTGCTACTCCGAATCGGCGACGATCGATCCAACTCGCTCGCCCAGGGATGGATCTTTCTTAGTGAGGTACTTGGCATATATAACCGAGACCACGAGAACAACCAAAGCCGCAAAAGGGAACCAGTTGTACGGATCCGGCTGCCCAGGTTTAGCAAGATAGTAAAGCGGAACAACGATTGCGACAACGCCAAGAGCGGGAAGCAATCCATGCTTGATGGCGCTGAATTCAGCGGGTCGGTACTTCTTGTAGTAGAAGGGCAACGCAATGTTGGAGGCCAAGTAAACGAGGAGAACAAGGATTGTTCCCATTGTCGAGGATTCAACGAAGAAACCAACTGGATCCATGGCGCCGGTGTGTCCGCCTACGAAGTGGCCCAATCCCCATCCGCCAATGATTAGAAGCGAGATGAACACGAACGTGAAGATCGCATTGTTTGGTGTCCGGCGAACTGGATGGACCTTGCCCATGAAGGATGGAAGTAATCCTTCGCGACCGGCGTTGAATACCAGACGAGCCTGCGAATTCGTGCCGGCAATCAGCGCACCTAGGGTGGAGGTGAGGCCTGCAAGGTAGGCAAAGAATGCAAAGACGCCGAGGATTCCCTTGGCGACATCGATGAACGGGATCTCTGACGCGCCAAGTTTGGAAACGTCGTAACCGAAGCCCGTGACAGTTGCGTATGCGAAGAGGACATAGCTCACTGACATGATCGCCACAGAGGAGAAGATCGCGCGGCCAACATTGCGTCGTGGGTTATCTGTTTCCTCTGCCAGAGCTGCAGAGTTTTCCCAACCGATAAACAGGTATATGGCAAGTGGGAATCCAACAGCCAATCCGCTGAATCCGCCTGTTATGTGGCTCGGCTCAAAGGGCGTCAAAGAAAGATGGGCGTGATGGTGAACGATTGCTGCAATGGAAACGATGACAAGCACCACCATCTCAAATCCAAAGAAGAAGCCAGCGAGTCGAGTAGAAACAGCGACACCTCGAACCATCATGTAAACCGATAATCCGGTGAAGATGAGGGTCCAAAGGATCCAAGGAACATTCCAACCCCAATAGTGCTTAAGAATTATCGAGAAGAATCCGCCTGATATCGCGATCACCGACGCCATTGCGATGATGTAACCCAAACCGGCAAGTAGGGCGGTTGTGACCGCGCTCGTTGGGCCAAAAGACTTGCCTACGAAGGTGATGAATCCACCGGCCGATGGTTGGGCTCGTGAGAACTGTGCCAAGGTGTTGCCGAGAAGGGCCACAGCAATACCTGCAACAATGATCGTCAGAGGTGAGGCGACCCCGGCAGTTGTTGCCAGGAACGCGAACCCAAAGAAGAAGCTCATTGCAGGTCCGATATTTGCCATGGTCGCGGCTGCGATGTCGATCATTCCCAAAGCACCAGATCGCAATCTCTGAGGCTCATGCGCTGGAAGGGCTGGGGATTTTGCCTCCGAAAACAGGGGCCTAGATTCCTTGTGGTTCATATCCACTCCTTTTCTGACCGTGCGTCGGTCAACTGGTCACCATCGTGTGAAACGGGGTAAATGGGCCATCGGCGCTGTTGGGGATACGGGTCGCGGCTTGGGTTCTGCCGAGGAAGAGGGTCTTCTTCGGCGTAGCCGCAAATTAGTTCACAGAGATCTATTAGTCAATGATCTTGGCGTTAGGGTTTTACCGATTCTTGGCGGAGGAGTTGGGACTACTAGGCGGCCAAAGGTTTGCATGGCGTTTGATCTCTTCGACTGAAATCTCGATCGATCCTTTTCCAAGACCGTCGAGTAGTTGTCTGTGCGCCTCGTTTAGTTGGAGGGCGACATCTATCGAAGGCTTGGGCAGGAGCAAGCAGAGTTTGCCCAACAGGTCAGTCTGTCGCTCCCAGGCGCGCCATCCGCCCAGCGCCCGAGCCAAGTCCAGGTGAAAATGTGCATCCGCTAGCGCGAAAAGATTGGGGTCTGCTTCGGTATCTTGCGGCTGAATATGTTCGGAAAGAGCGTCCAATTCAGCCTGATCTATATCTCCACACGATCGGGCTACTAAGCCGCACTCAAGTACCGACTGGAAATCAATAAGTTGTCTGGCCTGTTCATCGTTTCGCATCGCGGCAGTCACCGCATTCCATTTTTGGGCGATGAAGGTTCCTCCGACTCGCCCTCGTCGACGCTCGAGCAATCCGTCTTGGTCCATTGTCTCCATCGCCCTGCGAACGGTAATTTCACTCACGTTCAGAGCTTGGGATATGACTCCTGCATCTGGCAGTCGGTCTCCAGGAAGAAGATCGCCCAAGCGAACTTCCAGTGCAATTTTGGAACGTACGAGTTCAGCGCCAGTTAAGCCACCAAAGACTTGCTGCCTGCGAGGCCCGGTTAACCGGCTTGGGACAAGAAGGCGAGACGGCTCGCCCACAACGTATGCCCCGAACTTTCCTACATGTCGCGCCACACGCCTACCTTAGCCCGACCAAACCAAAGTTGTCCCTTGCACGGCCGCTCAGTATTTTTTACGGCTTAGAAGCAAACTTCTCGGGTGGTGGTTATGTCCGCCGATCTGCCAGGCAATTCATAATCTTGGAATGACCGATTCATCTCATCGATGATTGCAACGGCCAATAAAGGTCCTGAATCCCATTGACCATCCGACGTTGTGTGCGCATCCTCGACAAGTGTCACGTCGTAGCCACGTTCAAGAGCGGCATGAGAGGTGTGCCGCACGCAATTATCTGTCTGCGCACCACTGATCACGAGATGACCGACACCAAGTTTGGCGAGTGTCTCATCGAGGGTCGTCTCTTCGAATGAACTCCGGAATTTCTTTCGGATAAGTGGCTCGTTGGTCATGGGCTGCAACTCGGAAACAATTTGCCAAGCATCACTACCAATCTCCATATAGTCATCGGAGTGCTGAACCCAGATGACAGGGGTCTCGGCTTCACGAGCTTTTGCCACTAGCGCATTGATATTGCCGATGACCTCATCACGTCGCCACGCGTCCCCTACAACGTCGTTCTGCACGTCAATAACTAGGAGTGCCTTACCCTCTCGATCTGCGAATTTACTCATCGGAGAAGGCTAATACCAAGCCCTTTGGTTGGGCTAGATTCTGTGAACCGGGATCGGTACGAGATAGGCTCAAGGCCATGTCTGACGAAGAGCACAGGAGGCACGCTCGGCACACCTACGGCCTCTGTTGGGAATTTCTTGGGCGCACGCTGCACGATTACGAAAGACGAGACCTTGTGGGATACGCGCTTACATCTCGTTACCACTGGCAACAAGCAGGCGGGCCGCAAGAATTGGCGATTGCCGATTGGATGGTCAGCCGTGCATACGCTGCGGTAAGTCAGCCAGTTCTGGCAATTGAATACGCTCTTACTTCGCTGAACCACGGTTACGAAGAATTCCCCGCGTGGCTGAAGGCGAGCCTGAATGAAGGAATTGCCAGAGCCTACGCGTGCGCATCAGACCACAAGCAGCGAGATGAATACATCTCGCTCGCCCTTATCGAGTTGGATAAAGAGGCCGATGTCGATGACGCCGAAATAATCCGAGGACAGATCGCGGAACTTCTCGACGACTAGCGTGAATTCGCGGAGGATCGCAGCGGCAAGCAGATCCCTACTACTGCAAATACCAAGCCGATAAGAAAGACTGGCCAGGAAAACGGAGCAGGCATCTCTCCATTTCGAATGCGCCCCGAATCCAGCGTGAAACTCAAAATCACGACCACGCCTCCCGCGATGAGCAGCGTCCAGTCCCTGAGTTTCAAAACAATAGGAACGCCTTTCCTCATCCGCCGAGCGACAATGAGACCAAAGGAGATCAACGCAACACTGATTAACATTGGCGCCCACACGGGAGCTACCCAAGGCACCGGCAAAAGGAACAACAAATCCGTAGTTCCAAGGGTGGTTGGCCATCCGATAAAGACCCAGAGCCAGAAGTAGTAACCGATGTCCCAGATGCCAAAAGCAACCGACGTCCACGCTAGACGTTCAATAGACGTGCGACCTGCCAACCGCCCGACAGTTACAAGCATTACAAGAGTTGCAACTTCCCTACCCAACTCGATGGAGCCCAATCCTCCAAGCGTCGCCTGATCGCGCAACGGGAAAAGTGTCGCAGGGGTCATTGACAGTGCACGCTGTAGATACACGACGACGGCGGACTCGAGGTATGCCATCGCAAAGGCATACAACCCAACAACTACCGCCCTATTCAGGAATGGATGCTGCTCGGAAATCGCCACGGATCCATTCTCCTCATCTCTACCGATGTCGCCAGCGCGTTTCGAAGGAAAAGCCTTCATTTTCCATTTCTCTTCAGTTAGAGTTCCCGAAAGTTCTTCTCCAAAGGAGAGAGTGGAGAGTATGACTCATACCGCCGTTATTGACGCACCCCAAAAGACCTTAGAAATCGTTCCCCGCAAATCACTACCAATCGTTGCAGTCGTACTTATTGGCCTAGTTGTTGCAATTGCGACAAACCGACTGTGGGCTATCGATTTCTACCATGTTGTCGGTGGCGGAATGTGGACAGCGATCGACTTGTTCCTTGGATTCGTACTCGGTCCGATACTTGGGACTATGTCGATCCCATCGCGAATTGAACTCACAAAGCGACTGATGCCGAAAATGGTCGTCCTGATGCCGACACTTGTCATCATGACTCTGGCTGGCGGCTTCCAGTTGGCGAGGCACCAAGGTTTCATTCTTTCTTCCGATAAGCATCACAGTTGGATCGTTGCGTCCATGATCATCGTCGGCGCACTTGCAGTGGTTGCGATCGGCATCCTCGAGCCTGCCAACATCGCGGTTCTGTTCGAACTACGCAAGCCGAGTCCGAACGGCGAGAGAATTGGAAAACTGATGAAGAGATTCCTCTACACCGCAGGAATCACCGGCGTTCTACAGGCGGGCATCCTCATCATCATGACAAGAATCGCAACACTATGAGCACCGCGACCATGACTCATGACACTCCTTCAGTGGAGCGCAAGTACCCGCCTATCGCTCAGATCAGTTTTGTCGCACTTGTTTCGATGGTTATTGGCGGCGTTTATGTGGCCGCTCATCTCCCAGGGCATGTTTCAATGACGCTTCCAACGATCTTGATTATCTTCTCGGGGGTCTTGTTGTTGGCTAACATGGTTCTGCTCTCACGCATCCCCATATTTGCCTGGCAGTCCTTCTTCAAAGTCGCTAAATGGACCTTCCTTGCAGAGGGCATCATCGCCGGAATGCTGGAATACATATTCGTCTTTGACGGCACCCGTGGAGCAGTCCTCGTACTGATGACTTCGGCCCTGATCATCTTCGTACTAGATCTCTCGGTACTCTTTGGATTCAGCGTCGCACAGTTTCAAGATGAATAAGAGTCGTCAAGCAGTTCGCTGAAGCCACACTGTTGTATTCGGCGGGATCCGCTGCGAGTCGATTTTCTGACTACCGATCACAATTTCGTACTGTGGCGGGATGGTCTCCCCCTCTTCAAAAGTCACGATGCAGAGAAATGATTCGTCTTGTGACCGGGTGAATACGAGTGAGCCATTTGAAGAATCAATCCAGTGAAAATACGAACTTGCGAACGAGGGAGCTGTCTTTCGGATACGGAGGGCATTTCGATAAAGATGAAGCATCGAGTGTCCAAGAGTTTCCTGCACTTCGGCCGCAAATTGGCCCCAATCCTGCGGCTGAGGCAGCCAGGCCTCTTCTCGAGTGAGTTCGCCATTTGACGAGAACCCGAAGGCCCCGCCCTCCGTCGCTCTCCAAGGAAGAGGGACTCGACAGCCGTCTCGACCACGCTCCTTATTTCCGCTCATCTCCCAGATAGGGTCTTGAAGTCTCTCGACCGGAATGTCTAGGACCTCAGGTAATCCGAGTTCTTCACCCTGATAGAGGAAGACCGCTCCGGGAAGTGCCAACATCAACAATGCTGCTGCGCGCGCCCGCGCAATGGCTCTCTCCGCATCAAACTGTCTTACCTGGGCAAAAGGAACTCCGGATAGGGCTTCGACATCATGGGATATGAAATCCATCTCATGACGGTTCACCACTCGAACTACATCATGATTGCTGAGAACCCAGGTGACGGGCGCCCCCACTTCGGCCATCCCTGCAATGGATGCGTCAATACTCTTCTGAAGTGAATCACGTCCCCACTTCGCGGTCAGGAAGTCAAAATTGAAAGTATTGGCCAACTCATCGGGTCTCACGTAAAGGGCCGACCGTGATGGCGGGTTCACCCACGCCTCTGACACTGCCATGCGCTGGCCAGGATAAGAATCCAAGAGTTTTCGCCATTCACGATAAATCTCGTGCACCCCATCCTGATCCCAGTAGGGGAAGTCTCGCGAATCAAGAAGGCCGAAGTGCTCTTGAAATGGTGCATCAGGAAGTCCCTCTGCCTTCACCAATCCGTGCGCAACATCCACACGAAACCCATCTACGTTTCGGTCGAGCCAGAAACGAAGCACCTGCATGAAGTGATCTCTCACTTCAGGGTTTTGCCAATTAAAATCTGGCTGTTCTGGGGCGAAGATGTGGCAGTACCACTGACCTAGTTCGCCATTCTTCTCGCGGATACGAGTCCAAGCAGGTCCACCAAAGACGGAATCCCAATTGTTGGGTGGCTCCTCCCCATTGACTCCCTTGCCGTCTCGAAAGAGATAACGGTCTCGTTCCACAGAACCTGGTTCCGCGGCGAGTGCCGCCTGAAACCATTGATGTTCGTTGCTGGAATGATTGGGGACGATATCAATGATGATTCGAAGTCCCCTCCGATGAACCTCATCAATCAGTTCCTGAGCGATTTCCAACGTCCCGTACTCGGGATCGATATCCATGAAATCCGCAACGTCGTAGCCATTGTCATGTTGGGGCGATGGATACCAAGGGGTAATCCATATGGCATCGACTCCAAGAGACTTTAAGTAATCAAGTCGGCTAATGATTCCCTGAATATCACCGATACCGTCGCCATTCGCGTCGGCAAATGAACGAATGTAAATCTGGTAGGTGACTGCATTCATCCACCATCGTTTCTCGGTCGCAGATTCTGATTCGATATCGGTCATCGCTGGGGACAAGCGCATTCCATTCCTCCGCTGATAAGAAGTGAATGGCTGGGGACGGAGTTCCCGCTTACCTGTTCACCGATGATGGGCTGCATATTCGCAGGTAGTTTCGTTGAGATCAGTTGGTCTCGATCGCCGGCGTTGATGACAACAGTAAAGACACAGTCTTCGTGTCGGCGTTCAATGACTAGTGTCCGATTTCGGCACTCAACAACGGAGAAACTCCCGTGACTGAGCGCTTGGTGAATTCTTCGCAGCGACAGAATCGGCTCAAACGCTGCCAGGAATTGCTTCTGCTCCTTCGAAAAGACCAACGGAAAAGTCCGGCGACAATCCGGATCATTTGCCCCAGTCAAGCCAATTTCATCGCCGTAGTATAAAACGGGTACTCCCGGCAGAAATTGATTCATAACAAGGACCATCAATGCGTCGCGACGCGAACCTCCACATTCGTTAACCAATCTGGCGGTGTCGTGGCTTCCCACAAAGTTCGATATCAAAGAAGGGTCATGGCGTAACCGACACCATTGTTCAATGTCGATCGCTAAATCCTCAGCATCAGCGTCATGGCGCGAGACGAAATCAACAAGCCGATTCCGGGCGAAATAATTAGTCACAGATTGAAAATCTTCTGCAAACCCCCACTGCTGCCATGCTTCGGCAATCCACATCTCTGAAGATGCAAGTCCGTGAGTCGCATCTCGAAGTTGTTGCCAGAAGCCATTAGGTACCTTCCACGGTACGTCAAGGCGCCAGCCTTTGATTCCGAACGAGTCCCAGTAGGAAATCACCTCGGTGATCATCTTTAGCACAAGAGGATTTGCGTGATTCAACTTAGGAAGGAAATCCGCACCTCCACAGGTCTGGTAAACAGAGGAGTTGTCGACAAAATTGAACATCTCACGTTCAGACTCATCGCCGGCCAGAGCTCGGGTGAAACTATGGAACTTGTCCCCTACATGGTTGAAGACACCATCCAGCAAAATGCCAATCTCGAAATTCATAGACGAGGCAACTAGATGGGCTAAATTGTTTTCGTCACCGAGTAGAGGATCAATGTGGAAGTAATTCTGAGTGTCATATCGATGATTTGATGGAGAGGAAAAGATTGGGTTGAGATAGATATTGGCAATTCCAATTCTTTGTAAATAAGGGACTCGCGAAGAGATGCCGGCAAGATTTCCGCCAAAGAAGTTACCCCGAGTGGGCGTGTCTCCCCAGAGGCTTAGCGATGAGTCGCCTGCCTGTCCCACTTGGGCAAACCGATCCGGAAAGATCTGATACAGAGTTCCCTTGCGAAACCAATCCAGATGATCTGGGTCGGTTGCTTGCACAATTTCTTGGCTCATTCGTTTATCCCACCAGATGCTAATCCTCTAATCAACGATTTCTGCATGGCCAGGAAGGCGACCACTGCTGGAATGGTGGCCGATACAGTGGCCGCCATCAATAGCGTCCACCTGGTTCCATATTTGCCCGAGAAATTGGCAATACCCAAAGGCACAGTGAAGTGTTCCGGAGAATTCAGCACGATCAGAGGCCAGAGGAAGTCATTCCAGGCAAAAAGGAAGGCAAACAAGGCCAGCGTTGCGACGGCTGGTCGTGCAAGCGGCAGGATCACGGTCCAGATAACTCGCAGAGTATTGGCGCCATCCATCTTGGCTGCATCATCGTAGTCACGCGGAATCGAATGTATGAATTGGCGGAGAAGAAGAATTCCAAAGGCAGACCAGCATCTTGGAATGATGAGTGCGGCAAGGTTGTCTGCCCAATGTAGATGTTGAATTATCTGAAAGGAAGGAATTACCAAGAGAGGCAAGGGGACCATCATTGAGGCAAGCAAAGTGAACCACAAGGTCTTCTTAAAGGGGAACTCAAACCTATCGAAGGCGTAGGCCGCTAAAGCACTGGTAAATACCTGCCCAAAAGTTACAAGGACTGCGACGATAATCGAGTTGAGGTAATACCGACTAAACGGAGCTTCCTGCCAGGCATTGACGAAATTCTGCCAATGGAAATGAGTAGGAATCAGGTATGGCGCCGCAAAAGCGAGTTTCGGCGGTTTTAGTGAAGTTGTAATCATCCATACGAATGGCAGAATGACCACCGAAGAGATCGCAATAAGTGCGAAGTGATCGGCTATTCGAATAGATATCTTCTTGAATGTCCTCATCATTCATGCCTTCGTCTTATTTGCCACTGCAACATGGTCAAAGCGAGAATGATCATGAAAAGTGTCCAGCCAATGGCCGAGGCATATCCGAGTCGGAATAGTTTGAACCCCTGGTTGAAGAGCAAAAGTGACATGACATTCGTCGATCCCATTGGTCCGCCCGAAGTAAGAATAAAGATGTGATCAAAGACTTGGATGGCATCTATGAAACCGGTTATGAGTACCAAAGTGGTGACGGGCCGCATCAATGGGATTGTCATGTAGCGAACTTTCTGCCAACCAGAGACCCCATCCAAATCAGCCGCCTCGTAGCATGATGTTGGGAGGCTGCTTAATCCGGCTGCGTAGACAATCACCGCAAAACCAAGGCGTTTCCATATGCCTACAATGATGACGGCTGGGAGTGCCCAGTGGGTATCGCTGAGCCAATTCGGCCCAGGCAGATGTAGCGCTTTCAGTCCCAGATCAATGACTCCTACGTACGGGTCAAAGAGGAGTTGCCACACGACGGCCGCGGCAACAGTCGCAGTTACAACAGGAGAAAAAAAGATCGTTCGGTAAATCACCGAGGACTTACCTCTGCGTTGCAGCATCAGCGCTATAAGAAATCCTAAAACGGTGCTGATCAAAGTTACTGAAACCGTATAGATAGTGGTCACTGAAAGGGATTTTCTGAACTCAGCATCGCTGAAGAGATTTATGTAATTCTGGAAACCTACAAATTTCTTGACGGCGTTGAGGCCATCCCAACTGGTGAGGCTGATTTGCGCGCTCCAAATGAAGGGATAAGCGGTGAATCCAATAAATAGTATTAGGGCCGGTGCGATGAGGAGGTATGCGGTCCGCGCCTGTCTGTTCCGCACCTGTGCCTCCTTCTCGACGGGGAATCTTCCGAACTAGTAGAAGACTAGAACTGCCCCAGATGAGAATCTGGTCTGGGGCAGTTCTATCTTTACTTACTTACCGCTCAATGCCTTGCGTACAGCAGCATCGGCGTTAGCCAAAGCATCAGACACGCTTACAGTGCCGTAGAACGCAGGCTCAAGTGCCTTCGAGAAAGCATCTGAAACGGCTGGATAGCTTGCGATCGCAGGTCGCGCATAAGCATATTTCTGCTGATCAATAAATGCCTTCAAAGCAGGTTCAGCAGCAACGTGCTTCAAGAGAACATTGCTGTTCGCCACTGTGTCGCTGATAGGCATGAAGTTTGTAGCAACATCCCAACGTGCCTGGATTGGAGCACTTGTGAACCAGCTAATGAACTTAACGGCTGCTGCTTGTGAAGCAGTCTTGCCCTTGAACGCCATGATTTGCTCGCCGCCCATGTTGGTTGCATGCACTCCACCGGCAGGAATCGGCAACATCGCTGTTCCAAACTCGAACGGGGCATTGTCGCGATAGCCGCCGACCATCCATGAACCATCGATCCTCATACCAGCTTGGCCCTTGTCAAAGGCGCCCCATTGACCGGCTGTTGCTGCATGGTCGACGTTGATGAGATCAACCAAGAACTGCAAGGCAGTCTTGCCAGCGGCCGAGTTGAATGTGGGTGCGGTGTTGGTCTTGTTCAAGAAACCGGCTCCTGATTGCCAGAGGTATGGCTGGAACTGCCACGTCAGACCTTCGCCTGGTTGAACATAGATTTCCATTCCTTGAATCCCGTTGCCAAGAGCGCTAATCGCCATGGCATCGGTTCGCATCTCAGCCCAGGTCTTTGGTGGCTTATTGGGATTTAGACCTGCCTTGCGGAAAAGGTCCTTGTTGTAGAAAAGGGAGAGGTTATTTGTGCTTGCAGGCAAGGACTGCAATTTGCCCTTGTACAGACCGTATGTAAGCAATGAGGGATAGATATTCCCAGTCGCCTTTTTGATACCACCGAGGGCGGCACCCAAGTCGACAAGCTTGCCCGACTGATTCATATTTGCCATCCAGGCGATATCGGTGGCTGCAAGAGCTGGCGTCGTGCCGCTGGCAATGGCTGACTGGAGCTTGGGAAGCAGATCGCCCCAAGGGAAGGTAACCGGCTTGACGATAATTCCTGGATTCTTCTTATTGAATTCCTTAACGAGAGCGCTTAGTGCTTGGCCGTTTCCGCCATCCCAGTAGTTCCAGAATTGAATTGTTACTGGTTTTACTGCCTTTTTTGCTGCGATCGCTGACCCAGTGCCGAGAGAAACCGTCGCAAAAACGGCCAGGCTAAGGATCGAGACGAGTCTGCGATGAGAGAGCTTCATCACGGGCTTCCCTTCTTGAAGGTGGACTTGCTAGTGCTCGAAAAGTAGGGCTGAATGAAACATATGTCAAGAGTCTGAAACATGATACATTCTGACCATGGCTAGCCTTCGAGATGTCGCCGCCCACGCGGGCGTCAGTGTCGCGACCGCCTCACGAGTCTTGAACAACGCAGAAATCGTGAGTCCAAAAACGCGTGAAAAAGTCGAGAAAGCCATGCAGGAGTTACTTTTTTCTATTCCAGAACCCTCTCAACCAGAAAAACTCGCGGGCCTTTTTGTCCCAGACATCGTCAACCCCATCTTTACCCAAATAACCCAGGCAATAGAGACAAAGGCTCGAGATGCGGGTTGGGCCATAGTTCTATGTACCACTGGGGATTTGGCTAGCGCCGAACGCGAACACGCCCAGGGATTCTTCACACGTCAAATTACAAATCTGATATTTGTCTCGTCGGTAGCCGCAAATACGGCGGAGCATTTGCCTCATTACAAAGCACTCATCGAACACGGAGCTCGCCTTCTGTTCGTCAATGGAGCGCCAAATGATCTCGCCGCACCGGCCATTGGAGACGATGAATGGGCGGCAGGCAGAATCTCCGCACAACATATTCTCGACCTTGGTCACCGTTCTATAGGTTTTATTACAGGTGTCGAAACTACTTCCAGTCGATCCCATCTTCGTCTCTCGGGGATAAAGGAACTCGTCTCAACAGTGCCAGATGCTGTTATCTATCCGATTCACAGCGACTGGGGCGTTGAAGGCGGA
>Ga0079306_1001931_pt1 | contig 12477 bp, 10 predicted proteins | sample Methanotroph_Enr_FD_79181 | JGI IMG/M metagenome (GOLD analysis project Ga0079306, IMG submission 79181) | Enriched soil microbial communities from Old Woman Creek wetland in Ohio, USA - Methanotroph_Enrichment_5 | ecosystem: Environmental > Terrestrial > Soil > Wetlands | place: USA: Ohio...
AGAGCGTGACCTGCTGCTCCTCGCCCGGGAGGCGCAGGGTGAAGCTTTCACCCCTCTTGCCCAGGCTCTTGATGGAGGCGCTGCTCACCTCGGCGCCGCGCAGACCGAAGGTGAGGCGGTTTACCTCGAGGGAGGTCGGGCACCTTGATATGAGCGGGTCGTCCACGTTATAGACGGCCCAGCCGCCTGCCGGCAGCCGGAAGAAGAGCTCCCCCTTCGCCTTCGCGACGCCTTCGACGCTGCCGAGCGTCTCCAGGTGGGCAGGGAAGGCGTTGGTGATGATGCCCAGGTCGGGCGCCGCGATCTCGGCCAGGCGGTCGATTTCGCCGAAGGCGCTCATGCCGAGTTCTACCACCACCCAGCGCTCTTTGCCGGTCATCCTGAGCAGGGTGAGCGGCAGGCCGATCAGGTTGTTCAGGTTCCCTTCGGTCTTGAGGCCGGGGCCGGTCAGGGCGAGGATGCCTGCCAGCATCTCTTTGGTGGTGGTTTTGCCGTTACTGCCGGTTATCGCAACGACCTTGATCTTGAAGCGGCGGCGGTGCCAGCCGGCCAGGTCGCCCAGGGCCTTCTGCGTGTCGGGTACCACCACGGCGGAACACCCCTCGGGGAGCCCGTGTGCCGCCTGCCAGTCGGTGTCGACCAGGAACGTGCGGACACCGCGGGCGGCCGCTTGGGCTACGAACTCATGCCCGTCGTAGCGCTCGCCCCTCAGTGCCACGAAGAGTTCGCCCGGGGCCACCGAGCGCGAGTCGGTGGAGACACCGGTCGCAATTGTGTCCAAGGTGCCTGTCGGCTTGCCGCCGGTTGCTTCGGCTATCTCTTCCAGGGTAAATGTTGCCATTGAACTTCACCTGCTTTTTCTTTTTTTATCGGACCGATCGGTCGGATCGGACCGATCAGTCCGATGATCAGCTGCTGATTTGACCCAAGGCCCGAGCGGCTTCTTCGCGGTCGTCAAAGTGGAACTTCTGGGTGCCGACGATCTGGTAGTCCTCGTGCCCCTTGCCGGCCAAAAGCACGATGTCGCCGGGCCGTGCTGCGGCAATCGCAATTTTAATGGCGTCGTGACGCGATTCGATCGCAGCGAAACCCTTTTCGGCAAAACCGGCCGACAGCTCTTCCGGGCGGTACTCCCTAAGCCCCAGCGGCGTAATGCCGGCCCGCACGTCGGCCATGATGGCCAGCGGCTCTTCGGTGCGTGGGTTGTCCGAGGTGACGATCGCCAGATCGCTGAAGCGCGCCGCGATCTCCCCCATCACCGGTCGCTTCCCCTTGTCGCGGTCGCCGCCGCAACCGAATAGGGTGATGATCCGGTTGGTCTTCAGCTCGGTGACGGTGCTCAAAACGTTCTCCAGGGCGTCGCCTGTGTGGGCGTAGTCCACCAGTACCGTGATCCCCTTGTCGTTTTCCACCCGCTCAACGCGGCCCGGCACCTTCTTGTGCCCTTCGATGCCGGCGCGGATCGCCTGGTCGGAAAGCTCCAGGCTAAGACCTGCGGTCACCGCGGCCATGATGTTGTACAGGTTGAAACGCCCCAAAAGGTCCGACTTGAGCGACAGCTCGCCGCGCGGGGTCCTCAGGCGGCAGCTGATGCCGTGCACCGAGAAATCGACCTGCGCCACGGTGACATCCGCCTCTCCGTGCATGGCGTAGGAAAGCACCGGGCAACTCGCGGCCGCCTTGATGCGGGGGCCGTACGGGTCGTCCAGGTTCACCACGGCGCGCCGGGTCGGCTTGCGCTCGTCCGGGGTCACCAGGTCGGTGAAGAGCCGCAGCTTGCTGGCGAAGTAGGACTCCATGTCGAGGTGGTAATCGAGGTGGTCGCGGGTCAAGTTGGTGAAGACCGCGACGTCGAAGTTGCACCCGTCTACCCGGTGCTGCTCCAGGCTGTGCGACGAGACCTCCATCACCACGCCGCGCGCCCCCTGGTCCACCAACTCCCTCAGGTTGCGCTGCAGATCGACCGACTCGGGGGTGGTGTTGGGCGCCTCGATGACAAGCTCTCCGAAGCGGTAGCTGATGGTGCCGAGCACCGCGCTCGGGATCCCACCCTGCTCCAGCACACCTTCGATCAGGTAGCTCGTGGTGGTCTTCCCGTTGGTGCCGGTGATGCCGACCACGGGGATGCCGGCGGTCGGTTCGCCGTAGAAGCGCGCCGCCATCAGGCTCATGGCGCGCCGGGCGTCCGGGACCAGCACGAAGGTCGCCCCGGCAACGGCGCAGGGGCGGTCCGCAACGACTGCGACCGCCCCTCCGTTTACCGCAGCTTCCAGAAACTGGCAGCCGTCACTCTTCACACCGCGCAGCCCGAAAAAAAGCCCGCCGGGGCCCACACTGCGCGAATCGTAGTGCAGCCCCTGTATATCGATCTCGCTGTCCCCGATGACCTGTGCACCTTCGAGACAGCCCAGTAGTTGCGCGAGTTTCATTATTCCCCCAGTATCATGCGGACGGGACGAACCGGACCCAGACCGGGCCCTGCGTGGTGATCCGGCTTCCCGGCGGCGGGTTCTGCTCGACAGCCCGGCCGCTCCCCTGCAGTTTAACATTGAGCCCGCGCTTTTCCATGACACGCAGCACCTGCCTCATGCTCATTCCCCTGAAGTTGGGCATGCTCCCGGCCTCGCTCCCCACGACCAGGCCACCCTCAGCCGTCTCCGGCGCCGGCTGCGGCTCCTTCTTCTCCTCCACCGGCTCGTGCTTCTTCTTCACGCTTCGGTCGACCGGCACCTTCAGGTAGCACAGGGTCTGCTGTGCGATGGCGCTGAAGGCCGGCGCGGCGACCACCCCGCCGTAGGGGCTGGTGGTCGGCTCGTCCACCACCACCAGGATGGTGAGCCGGGGCTTGTCCAGCGGGACGAACCCGACGAAGGAGGCGGTCCTTTTCTTGGCGGAGTAGCTGTGGCTGCCGGCATCCACCTTCTGGGCGGTGCCGGTCTTGCCGGCTACACGGTAGCCGTCGACGGCGGCCTCGGTCCCGGTCCCCCCTTCGTTCACGACCCCTTCCAGCATGTTGGCCACTTTCTTGGCGGTCTCGGGCGAGACGACCCGCCGCTTCACCTGGGGCCCGAACTGCTTCAACACGTTGCCGCTGTCGTCGGTGATGCGGTCCACCAGGTACGGCTTCATCAGATTGCCGCCGTTGGCCACCGCCGACACCGCGCTGGCGATCTGCAGTGCCGAGGCGGTCACCCCCTGACCGAAGGAGATGGTGGCCAGGTCGATGCCGTACCACTTGGCCTGATTGCGCAGCATCCCCCCCGTCTCCCCGGGGAGGTCGATCTCGCTCCTCTCGCCGAAGCCAAAGCCGGTGAGCGCGGCGTAGAGCCGCTCCGGCCCGAGACGGCTGCCGATCTTGGCGGCACCGATGTTCGACGAGTACTTGAGGATCTGCGGCACCGACAGCGAGCCGTACTTGTGGGTGTCGTGGATGGTCCTCCCCGCGTAACTGTAGCTGCCGTTTTCGCAGTCGAAGTAGTCACTGGACCGGATGGCGTGGGCTTCCAGCGCCGCGGCCACCAGGAAGATCTTGAACGTGGAACCGGGCTCGAAGCTGTCGGATATCGCACGGTTCCTCAGGTTCGCCTGCCCGTACTTGAAATAGCTGTTCGGGTTGAAGGTTGGGTAGTTCGCCATGGCGAGCACCCGGCCGGTCTCCGGCTCCATCACCACCGCGATGCCGGCCTTGGCGCCGTTTTTGATAACCGCCTGGGCCAGTTCCTTCTCCGCGATGTACTGCACGTTCTTGTCCAGGGTGAGGACGACGTTGTTCCCCTTGGTGCCGCTTTTGCCTTCCTGCCCCTTCTTGAGGTCGATGTCACGCCCGAGAGCGTCGCGCTCGGTCACCAGGTAGCCGGTGTTGCCGAGGATTGTGGAGTCGTACTTCTTCTCCACCCCCTCGAGCCCGCCGGGGTCGGTGCCGGTGAAGCCGATCACGTGGGCGGCGACTTCGGAGTTCGGGTAGAAGCGCTTGCTCTCCTTGACGAAGCCGACGCCGTCGAGCTCCAGCGCCCTGACCTTCTGGGCGACCTCCGGTGCGATGCGACGCGCCAGCCAGACAAAGTTGCGGCTGGCCTTCAGTTTCGCCTGCAGCTCGGCCGCACTGTAGCCCAGAAGCGGGGCCAACTTGGCGGCGGCATCGGGAAGGCTCTCCAGGTTGCGGGTCTCCGCGTAGCAGGAGTCCATCTCGATCGACACGGCAAGCGGGGCGTTGTGCTGGTCGTAGATGGCGCCCCTGCCCGGGGTGAGCGCCACGATCCGGTTGTGCTGTTTCTCGGCGAGCTTCACCAGGCGGTCATTCTGCAGCACCTGCAGGTAGAAGGCACGACCGGCGGTACAGACGAAAACCAGGGCGAAGAGGGCGGCAACCGTGCGCATCCGGACCCGGGCCCATTTCTCCCGTTTCTCTATCACTTGACCAGGACCACCTGCTGATCGGTGGGGAGCGTCATGCCGAGCTCACCCTTGGCAAGTGCCTCGATGCGGGCCGGCGCCTTGAGGGAGGCAACCTCCAGCTTGAGGCGCTTGTTCTCCTGCAGCTCGTCCTTGAGCAGACGTGCCGATTCGGAGATCTTCAGGTTCTGGTCGATCATCTCCACCCTGGACCAGACGTGAAAGATGGAGACCAGTGTCAGGAGCACCATGACCCCGGTCAGATAGGGCAGGGTGATCCAGCTCTCCCTGGAGGCCGCTCCGGTTCGCGCTGGTGCGGCGACCTTGCCGTAAGCTACCTTGCTATGTCCCATGACAAACCTCTTCTCTAGATGATCTTTTCCACGACCCGCAAGCGCGCGCTGCGGGAGCGCGGGTTGGCGGCAACTTCGGTTTCACCGGCGCGGACCGGCTTGCCGGTCAACACCTTGAACTGCGGTACCCGGCCGCAGACGCAGACCGGGAGTTCCTTGGGGCAATTGCAGCCGGTTGCGGCGGCGCGAAAGCTCGACTTGACGATCCGGTCTTCCAGCGAGTGGAAGGAGATCACGGCGCCGCGTCCGCCTTTGCGCAAAAAGCCGAGCAGGTCGGCAAGACCCCGCTCCAGGCTCCCCAGTTCCTCGTTCACCGCGATCCTCAGACCCTGGAAGGTCCGGGTCGCGGGATGCAGGCGATCCTCCCATTTGGCCTTGGGGATGGCGCCCTTGATGACGTCCACCAGTTGGAAGGTGGTGAGGATCGGCTCCCGGTCCCGCGCCGCGACGATGAAGGAGGCGACCCGTTTGGCCCAGCGCTCCTCGCCGTACTCCGCGATGATCCTGAAGAGTTCCGCCTCGGAAAGGGTGTTGACCAGGTCGGCAGCACTCGGGCCCGAGCTTCTGTCCATGCGCATGTCGAGCGGCGCGTCGGCCTGGAAACTGAAGCCGCGCTCGTCCTTGTCCAACTGGTGGGAGGAGACACCCAGGTCCAGCACGAAGCCGTCGATGGCGTCCACCCCGATTTCGGAGAGGGTGCGCGCGATCTCGGCGAAATTCCTCTGAAAGAGGCGCGCCCGGTCCCCGAAGGGAACCAGCCGGCCGGTGGCCACCGCGATGGCCTCGGCGTCGCGGTCGAAACCGATGAGCCTGCCGTCCGGGCTGCTCGCGGTCAGGATGAGCCCGGCATGGCCCGCCCCGCCCAGGGTGCCGTCCACGTAGACTGCGCCGGACCGCGGGGCCAACCAGGCAAGCACCTCGTCCGGCAGCACCGATATGTGGTGGAAGTCTTCCATCTAGAGCCCCAGTGCGGCGAGTGCGGGAGAATCGATCGGGTAGTTCTGTTCATCCTGCTCGCAGACCTTGGTCCAGACAGCCTGGCTGTAGATGTCGACCTTGGTCTGCATGCCGACGAAGATGATTTCGCGCTCAAGGAGGGCGCTCTTCCTGAGGTCGGTCGGGACCAGCACGCGCCCCAGCTTGTCCGCCACGCACTCGACGGCCGGAACCAGCACGGTCCTTTTCACCGCGGCCAGTTCGGCAAGGCTCAGGCCCAGACCGCTGCCGTCCTTCAGCTGCTCCTCTAAAGCGAGAAACTTGTCGTACGGGTAGATGACCAGGCCGTAGCCGACCAGGCCCTCGCCCAGGCGCACCGGGCTCGACTTGGTGAGGAAAAAGCGCTCGTCGCCGAAGGTATCCACCAGAACCTCGCGAAATTTCGCGGGAATACTGGTGCGACCCTTGGCGTCGATCGTTGTCTCGATTTTCCCTCTGAACATGGCCACCCCGGCACATTTTGCCACTTCATACCACTTTATACCACTTTGCCGAGGAACTATACGGTAGGGTTACCATGTTGTCAAGGCAAATATGCCCGCAAAAAAGGAATTTTTCAGAGGTTTTCCAAGGAGTTAACGACAGGGGCGCGGCAGTTTAGCAGGAGGTGGAAAAGGGGGGTTGAATAGGGTAATTATTTCGGAGGGTTAAAAACGGCACATCGGGTGATAACCATGGCGGAGGCGGGCGCCTCCGCCGCGGGGAAGTGTGCTGAAGACTTACGTTTTTTTGCGATCGAACAGGGAGACCACGTTGCCCTTCTTGGCGGGAGAGCCCTTCCCTACCGAGGTGAGCGGCTTGGTGGGCGGCTCCGGCGGCACCACCTTTTCGAGCACGATCGGGGTCTCGCCCATGGTGAAAGGGGCGCCGTTCACCTGGCTCTCGTCCAGTATCCAGGTGTAGACCTGCAGCGGGACGGTGAGCACGAGGAGCCTCACCTTCCACCAGCCCGGCTTCACGTCCGGGGTGATGTCTTCGATCCTTGCATAGAAGGCCGGTTTGTTATCGATGTGCGCGAGCACGAGGTCATGAGTGGTAGCCATGATGATGCCTCCGGTAGAATGAGCCCTACGGGTGTTTCGCGGGGCTATCGGCGAGAACCGCCCCGTGCATTGAATCGTCAGTAAATAGGGAGCGGATCTCCCCGTACACGCGCCTGAGTTCCCGCTCCATCCGGTAGAAGCCGGCCAGGTCCTCCTCGGAGAGGAGATCCTCGATGCGCTCGCAGTTGAAGGTGATGCAGTTAAACGGGCGGTACGCCGGTTCGATCAGGCAGCCGGCCGGTGCCAGGTAGGGACAGAGCCCGTTGCCGAAGAGCGGCGCAAAGAGCGGCTTCTGCTCCACCAGGTAGACCAGGAGGTCGATCTTGGCGAAGTGGTACTTTCCGGCCACGCAGCACTCGCCGCCGCACTCGGCGCAGTGGGTCGCCGCGCCGATGCCGGCCACCAGCGCCTGCATGGCGAGCTTCAGTTCGCGGAGCAGGGCCGCGCGCTCCTTGATAGGTTCGAGAACCTGCACCGGCAGGACCCGGTAGGCGTGCACCACATCGCACACCCCTGTGCGCCACAGTGCGTCGAAATCTTCCTTGCCGGCCAAAAACTCTACTCCTTTTTGCGTAACAAAAAAGCCATCCAGGCGATACCCCGCCCACATGGCGCTTCCGCTTCCCTAAGCGTTACCGGCAGCCCCCGACCCTTTAGGTGGAAAGAACGAAACGTCTCCGCTTCTTCGGCTACCGACTGCCCTATTGGTACGTCTTTCAGTTTAAAAATTGGCCGAAGCAGCCCGTAAGCCGGGTTCTGTTCCCGCAGCCGGTTACCCGGACACGGGCGATGGTCATTCATCTAGGAGCGCCGTTACCGGCGCCCTCAAGCAACCAACCCGGAAGCACGGACGGGCCGTCCTTAACGCTTCCCTATTTGGTCTTGCTCCTGGTGGGGTTTACCTGGCATCCGACGTCACCGCCGAACCCGGTGAGCTCTTACCTCACCCTTTCACCCTTACCCGCCTTCGCTAAAGCTTCGGTGGGCGAGCCCGCCTTAGGCTTTGGCTTCGGTGGGCGGTCTTCTCTCTGTGGCACTTTCCCTGGGGTTGCCCCCGCTGGACGTTATCCAGCACCATGCCCTGTGGAGCCCGGACTTTCCTCCCCCCGCCTTCGCGCAAGGCTACGGCGGGCGGCGGCCATCTGGTCTGCTTCGGCCAAACCAAAACTCGTTTAGATCGAGGCGTTGGCGTGCTACGCACACAGGTTGCGGTTGAGAAAAAACCGGACCCCGTTAGGGCTCCAGGTGTTCCTCACCCCTCAACCTCAACCGTAACCTCAACCTGTTTTTATTGCTCGGCCGCCGGCCTCATCACCAGGATGCGCTGGCAGTGCGGGCAGGTGATCACGTCGTCGGCGCGGAACAGCATGTTGTAGAGCTGCGGGGGGAGGTGCATGTTGCACCCCAGGCAGTTCCCTTCGCGGGCCTCGACGACAGCCACGCCTTTACGCTGGTCGCGCAGGCGGGCATAGCGCTTCATGACCGAGGCAGGGAGCCCCTTGATGGTCGCTTCGCGGGTGGCCGTGTCGGTCGCGATCCCGGATTCCAGATGGGCGACACGCTGTTGCACGTCCTCTTTCTGCGTCGCTACGTTCGCCTCCAGCTCGATCAGGTCCGACTCCTTCTGGACGATGTCACCGTTTACCTCTTCGATCGAGTTGATCTTCTGGAGGATCTGGTCCTCCAGCTCGGTGATCAGCTTCTTCGCGTTGGAGATCTCCTTGGAGACCGCCTGGTACTCCTTGTTGGTCTTGATCTCTTTCAGATGGGACTCGGACCGGACGATGTTCTCGTTCTCGGCGGCGAGATTCACCTCCAGAGTGGCCTTATCCGCAGCCAGCACGGCGGCCTCTTCGCGGCGGGCCGCTATCTTCTCACGTGCCTCGACCAGTTTGGCTTCCAAGGCCTCGGCCTCGGCAACCAGCTGCCCCTTCTCACCGTCCAACCCGTCAATCCGCAGGTCAATCTCCTGCAACTCGTACAGCGCGTTCAAGTTGTTACGCAAAATCTGCCTCCCCAACACCTTTTAGTATGCACTTCAAGAGCCCAAAACCGTCAAAAGAAGCTGAACGGTTCCCGCTCTCCTTGGTACGCCAGAACTTCCGTCTCGTACTTCCTTTTTTCCATGGCCTTGGTGAGCAACTGCGCCAACCCGTGGACCATGGGCCACTCGGTGGCGAAATGTCCCGCATCGATGATCCCGATGCCGAGCGCCTCGGCCTCCCGCGCCTCGTGGTACTTCACGTCCCCGGTCACCAAGAGATCGGCACCTTTGCGTGCCGCCTCGTGCAGCACGGAGGAGCCGGCACCGCCGCACAGGGCGATCTTCCTCACGCGCCTGTCCGGGTCTCCCACCAGGCGCACGCCGCTTGCCGCCAGCGCCCGTTTCACCTCGACGGCGTAGGCGCCGGCCGTGGTCGCCTCGGCCAGAGTGCCGATTCTCCCCAGCCCGCGCAGCTCGCCCTGGTTCAGCACCGGGTACAGGTCGAAGGCCGGTTCCTCGTAGGGGTGAGCGCTTTTGAGCGCCGCCACTGCCGCGCCCAGCCGCTGTTTCGGCAGCAGAAACTCCAACCGGCTTTCCTCCTGCTCCTGCCGCTTGCCCACCTCGCCGACGTACGGCCGTGCCCCCTGCTGCGCGGTGAACCTGCCGATCCCCTCACCCTGGAAGGAGCAATCACGGTAGTTCCCCAAGGTCGCCAGAAACGGCGAGAGCGCGGTCAGGAGCGTTTCCTCGTGTCCCTTGGGGACGAATACGGCAAGCTTCACCTGCTCTTCGGCGCCGGTTATCTTAAGCGGCAGCGTCTCGCGTACCCCGAGACGTCCGGCCAGGATGTCGTTCACCCCGCCTGAAGCGATGTCGAAGTTGGTATGCAGGGAGATGATGGCGAGGTCATTCTTGGCGGCACGCAGCGTGAGACGCCCGGTCTCGTCCGCGGCGCTGATCCTTTTCAGGGGGGTGAAGATGAAGGGATGGTGAGTTACCAGGAGCTGACAGCCTGCCTCGATGGCCGACTCGATGGCGGGGCTACCAGGGTCCAGTGCCACCATGAGCCGCGAGACCTGCGAGGAAGGGTCCCCGAGCTGCAGTCCGACGTTGTCCCAAGTTTCCGCAAACTGGCTTGGGGCAATTTTATTAGTAATTCCAACTATGTCCGAAACTCTTGGAGTAATCATCGCACACAAAAGAAAAAGAGTGCAACCTCTCGGTGTGCACTCTTTCTCTCCACTTTACGTGTATTTTTTCGTCTGACCAGGTGCTTTAAGGGCATCCCCACATCATCCTAATTGTAGAGGTGGTGGGCCCACCAGGACTCGAACCTGGGACCGACCGGTTATGAGCCGGTAGCTCTAACCAACTGAGCTATAGGCCCGAAAAGCGAAATTTAACTATAGGTTAAATGCATCCCACTGTCAACCGCATTTTTAATGACAATGCACCCTTAGTACATCTCGTACTTCAAAAGACGGCACTCAATCGGGCCGTTGAAAAGTACTATGCGACGCGACGCCTTGAGCCCGACCGACTTGGCCAGCTCCAGGTTTCCGGTGAAGAGGTAGGCCGTGTACCCTTTGCAGCGCTGTTTCAGCACGTCGCCGATCTGCTTGTAGAGGGGCTTTAGCTCCTCCTCCTCGCCCAGGCGCTTGCCGTAGGGGGGATTGAAGATCAGCACGCCCGGTCCGGGAGGCGGGGTCAGCTCGGCGACCTCGCCCCGCCCCAGACTGATCAGGTCGCCGACCCCGGCGCGCCGCGCGTTCTCATGTGCCATCGCGATGGCCGAGTGGGATATGTCGGATCCCGCTATCGGCGCCGGGAGTTCGGCGAGTACCCCCTCGCGCGCCTCGTCCACCAGGCCCAGCCAGAGCTTCTTGTCGAAGCCGGGCCAGCGCTGGAAGCCGAAGCCTGCGCGCAAAAGTCCCGGCGCGACACGCAGTGCCTTGAGCGCCGCCTCGATGGCGATGGTGCCGGTGCCGCACATGGGGTCAACGAAGGGGGTGCTGCCGTCCCAGCCGGAGAGCTCGACCAAGGCCGCGGCGAGGTTCTCCTTGAGGGGCGCCTCGTGGCGATCCAGGCGGTAGCCGCGGCGATCCAGCGGCAGGCCGGACATGTCGAGGCTCACGGTGCAGCGGTTTTTGAAGAGCCTAACGTTGATGCGCAGATCGGGGTCCTTGGTGTCCACGTTGGGGCGGCTGCCGTGCTGCTCGCGCAACTGGTCCACGATGGCGTCCTTGGTCTTGAGCGCGACGAACCCGGAGTGGGTGAGCTCCGAGTCCCTGACGTTGCAATCGACGGCCAGCGTCTGGGCCGGCGTCAGGTAATCGGTCCAATGTACGCCGCGCACCCCCTGGTAGAGCTCTTCCGGACCCTGGCAGGGGAAGTCGGCAAGCGGCATCAGGACACGGCTCGCGGTTCTCAACCAGAGGTTGGCGCGGTAGCCGGCCTCCATGGTTCCGGCGAAGCGGACCCCGCCCCCTTCGGCACTGACCTCCGACACGCCCAGGCGCACCAACTCGGCGGCCAGGACCTCCTCGACCCCCTTGGCGGTGGTGGCAAAAAACTGCTGTTGTGACATGCAGACTCCTCATGTGAATGTTGCCGTTGACTATACACGCCCCGGCAGACCTCGCGCAATGCTTAATCCAGCCACCGGCTCGCGCCCCCGGCTTGCCTTTTGGAGTATCCGTGATACACATTCCCTGTTGACATTCCGCGAGCCTAGGCCACGACACACTTAAGCGAATCCCTGTTTCGCTCGACCGCCCCACCCTCCGCCGGCCGGCTCCGAACCCGCACAACGTGCAGGAGAGATCATGAACATTCATGAGTACCAGGCGAAGGAGATTTTAGCCGCCTACGGCATCCCCGTGCCGCGCGGGCGGGTGGCGCTCACCTCGGACCAGGTGGAGCGCAGCGCCAAGGAACTCGGGGGCCACTGCGTGGTGAAGGCCCAGATCTACGCGGGCGGCAGGGGCAAGGCCGGCGGCGTCAAGGTGGTGCACCATCCGGAGCAGGCCCAGGACCTCGGCAAAGAGCTCTTCGGCAAGCGGCTCGTCACGCCGCAGACCGGACCGGAAGGGCTCAAGGTGCGCAGGATTCTGGTGGAGGAAGCCGTCGAGATCGCCCGGGAGTTCTACCTCTCCATCACACTGGACCGCAACAGCTCGCGCTACTGCCTGATCGCCTCGGCCGAGGGGGGCGTCGAGATCGAGGAGGTGGCACGCACAAGCCCCGACAAGATCCAGATGTTCAACATCGACCCGTTCGTAGGCTTACGCCCTTATCAGGCGCGCAAACTCGCCATCAACCTGGGGCTTACCGGGAGCATCTGCGAGGACTGCGTCACCCTCATGCTGAATCTCTACCGCCTGTGCCAGGAGAAGGACTGCGTCCTGGTGGAGATCAACCCCCTGGTGGTGACCCGCGCCGGCTGGCTCCTAGCCATGGACGCCAAGATCACCTTCGACGACAACGCCATCTTCCGGCACCACGAGTATCCCGACATGATGGACTACTCGCAGCTGGACACCCTGGAGATCAACGCCGGGAAGTACGACCTCTCCTACATCAAGCTGAACGGCAACATCGGCTGCATGGTGAACGGCGCCGGGCTCGCCATGGCCACGATGGACGTGATCAAGCTGTCCGGCGGGAGGCCCGCCAACTTCCTCGACGTCGGCGGCGGCGCGGACGAGGA
>Ga0079306_1001932_pt1 | contig 12477 bp, 6 predicted proteins | sample Methanotroph_Enr_FD_79181 | JGI IMG/M metagenome (GOLD analysis project Ga0079306, IMG submission 79181) | Enriched soil microbial communities from Old Woman Creek wetland in Ohio, USA - Methanotroph_Enrichment_5 | ecosystem: Environmental > Terrestrial > Soil > Wetlands | place: USA: Ohio...
CCAAGCATGTCGTAGATTTTTAAAACGACATTACCTGATTTATGCAGAGAATACCCGAGTCTGGTCGAAGAATTGAAGGGATTGGGATAATTTTGACTTAATTCACATGAGAATGGCATTTCAATATTATTTTCTTTGACAGAAGTAATTGATTGAACACTCCGAAATACTCCACCACCGGTTGTCCCGGCAAAAATGTGCCCGCTGGGACTTACGATAAGAGTACTAACCATGGGATTCGTCAGCCCCGCATTGATTGGTGTCCAATTCTCCCCGTTATCGGTTGAACGGAAAACGCCGCCCTCATAGGTTCCGGCGAAAATATGCCCACCGGAATTGACGCCAAGAGAACTGACGTTATGATCGGTTAGACCGATGGGTAGCCAATGATCCCCATTATCCGTTGAACGAAAAATTCCACTATCAAATGTTCCGGCAAAAATATGATCACTGGAATTGATGGCAAGAGAAGTGCCGACAATAGTTGGCAGGCCAAGTTGCGTCCAACTATCACCGTTATCCTTTGAACGGAAAACGCCTTCATTTGTCCCGGCAAAAATATGCCCGCTGGAATTGACAGCAAGAGACTGGATATAAACAAATATATCTATCAGGCCAATTGATTGCCAATGATCTCCGTTATCGGTTGAACGGAAAACGCCGCCACCACTGGTCCCGGCAAAAATATGCCCGTTGGAATTGATGGCAAGCGAAATAACCCATTGATCTGACAGACCAATATTTATCCAGTTATCCCCGTTATCAGTCGAGTGGAAGACTCCGCTATAACTTGTTCCACCAAAAATATGCCCAAAGGAATTGATGGCAAGAGCATGAAAGTACTGTACCGCCAGGCATGTTTTCCAATTATCCCCATTATCGGTTGAACGAAAAACTCCATTACCGTTTGTCCCAACAAAAATATGACCACTGGAATTGACGGTAAGACAGCGAATCTCAGTAATTGGCAGACCAATTGCCCTCCAATGATCTCCATTATCGGTTGAACGGGAAACGCCAACCTCCGTCCCGGCAAAAATATACCCGTTGGGACTGACGGCAAGAGCATAAACACAGGGATTCTCCAGACCCGTATTCATTGGTGTCCAATTCTCCCCATTATCGGTTGAACGGAAGACACCGCCCTTATCAAACCCGGCGAAAATTTCCCCGTTGGAATTAATGGTAAGAGACCGAATATAAAGATCCGTCAAACCTTTATTGATCAGCGTCCAATTCTCCCCGTTATCGGTTGAACGGAAAATGCCGTAAAAAGGTGCCCCGGCAAAAATATGTCCGCTGGAATTGATGGCAAGCGACTGAACGGAAGTAAGCCCGCTCTTAATGAATTGCGTCCAGCTATTCCCGTTATCGGTCGAACGGAAGATACCGTTATTATACTGGGTCCCGGCAAAAATGTCCCCACTGGAATTGACCGCAAGAGAACTAACATAGTTATTTATCAGGCCAACTCGGGTCCAATTCTCTCCGTTATCGGTGGAACGGTATATACCGCCCCCTCCGGGTGAAGTAAGCCAGTATACTCCGGCAAAAATATGCCCGCTGGAATTGAAGGCAAAGGAAACAACCAACTCATTTGTCAAACCCAGCAGCGACCAATTATCTCCGTTATCGGTTGAACAGTAAACGCCCTCAGTCGTGCCGGCAAAAAGATCCCCATTGCTTCTGATGGCAAGCGACCTGATACCCGTACCTTTCAGGCCAGTCAACTCCCAGTTCTTGCCATGATCAATTGAACGATAAACTCCAGCTTGTGCCGGGGCAAAAATATGCCCGCTGGAGTTTATAACAAGATTCCGGATATCTCCGGTATGAGGTCCATTGGATTGCTGCCAAAAATCCTGAGCATTTGACAAAGAAGGCAACAAAATTGCCAGCGATAATAAAACGATAAACTTTCTCATTTCTGCCTCCAATCATTTTTTACATGTTGAAAGACTTAATCTTCGCTTTATATAACTAATGTTCTGCTGCTAATACCGGCTTTAAATACAAATATAGGTATATTATACGGAATTTTAACCACTAAAAATAAAAAAAACAAACTAGCGTTCACTAAAAATTAAAGCACAATTGAACATGGCCATTTTCATCCATATCATCCAGTCGAAACTTATAGTAAATTTACCATTCTCTGTTTTTCATTCATTGCCATACTATAGCAATATCAATACCACTAAGACTATTATCTTTGATTAGAAGCCTTTAAATGACATGTTTCATTTTGGTATAGTGTATTTTCTCACCACCTTTTGTACCACTTTTTGTTGCACCTTTTGTACCACCTCTTAGAAAGAACTATCATAGAATAATAAACCTTAGGAGAAACTCGCTAAGTAGCAAGTGAAAATGCCTATTACGTAGGAAAGTTACTTGGCATTCATCAACCCAATCACGTTCTGTTTTGAGCTATCCGGCACTTTGGCATAAATCTGCGTGGTTGATATTTTGGTATGACCACATAATTTGCTGACAACAGCAATATCGCCACTTAGTTCAAGAGCTATGGTAGCAAAAGTATGGCGTGCGCAATAGAACGATATTGACTTATTAAAATCTATTCGAAACAATAACCGTAAATCCCCGGAAAACAAAAAAAGACCAGAAGTAAATCTGGTCCTTAAGTCCCTTTGGGTGGTGTCGACTGGAATTGAACCAGTGACACACGGATTTTCAGTCCGTTGCTCTACCAACTGAGCTACGACACCGTACTTGGTAGGGACTGCAAAAGTAGTATATTTTTTTAATTACCTACTATTTCGGCAAAGAAATTTGCAGTAAAACAGAAAAATCATGTTTTTTCCGAAAAACAATTAAAAAAATGTTTGCTTTCGCTTGGGAGTTAAAAAAACTCCCTATATTTGCAGCCCATTAAGAAATTTATAATCAACTCATTAAAACATTTTTAAAAATGACTAAAGCAGAAATCGTTGCTGAAATAGCCAGTAAAACAAACATCGAGAAAGTAGCTGTACAGCAAACCGTAGAATCATTCATGGATGCTATTAAAAAAGCAATGTCTGATGGCGAAAATGTTTACCTCAGAGGTTTTGGTAGCTTCGTAGTGAAACAAAGAGCTGAAAAAACCGGCCGTAATATTTCGAAAAATACTACTATTATCATTCCGGCTCACAACATCCCTTCATTTAAACCGGCTAAGGTTTTTGTCAGCGAAGTGAAGAACAAAGTAAAATAATTTTAGAATTTCCTATCACTAATTAATAAGGTATGCCAAGCGGAAAGAAAAGAAAGAGACATAAAATGTCGACGCATAAACGGAAAAAACGTTTACGTAAAAACCGTCACAAGAAGAAATAACCACACACAACCCTATGGTTTCATCACATGAATCGTATGTTATTCATGTGGTGAAATTTTTTTACTTACCTTTACCCTCATATCATTCTGCAACATCGTTTGCATGAAGATCTGTACAGGAGTAAATATCTGATAAGCTATTATAGCTGTGGTAAACAAAGAATTAGTAATAAATGCCGAGTCTTCCGAAGTAAACATCGCACTCCTGGAAGAAAAGGTATTGGTGGAACTTAACAAGGAAAAAGTTAACAACAGTTTCGCCGTTGGCGATGTATACCTGGGCAGGATAAAGAAAATCATGCCTGGTCTTAATGCTGCATTTGTGGATGTAGGGTATGAGAAAGATGCGTTTCTGCATTACCTCGACCTGGGGCCTCAGATCAATTCATTCCAGAAATACACACGCAATGCATTGGCGGGCAAAGAAGCCCAGATCCAGATGCAGGATTTTGAAGTTGAAGCGGATATCGAGAAAACAGGCAAAATTTCGCAGGTTCTCACTCCCAATCAGCAGATCCTGGTCCAGATCGCCAAAGAACCCATTTCAACAAAAGGACCGCGTATTTCGTCCGAAATTTCATTTGCAGGTCGTTACCTGGTGCTGGTTCCATTCAGTAACAGGCTTTCCATCTCCCAAAAAATCAAGAGTGCTGAAGAACGCAACCGCCTGAAAAGACTTATCTCCAGCATACGGCCAAAAAATTATGGTGTTATCATCCGCACAGTAGCGGAAGGCAAGCGTGTTGCCGACCTGGATGCCGACCTCAATAACCTGGTGCACAAGTGGGAAGCTGTAGCGCAGAAAATGTACGGGGCCAAAGCACCGCAAAAAATTGTCAGCGAACTCGACCGCACCTCGGCCATCCTGCGGGATATGCTCAACGAATCGTTCAATAATATTCATGTTGACGATGCGAATGTCGCAGAAGAGGTGAAAAACTACATCCGTACCATATCACCCGATAAGGTTGATATTGTTAAGGTTTACAAAGGGAAGATTCCTATTTTCGATAATTTTGGAATCGACAAACAGATAAAAAACTCGTTTGGTAAAATTGTTACCATCAAGAGCGGGGTTTACCTCATTATTGAACACACCGAAGCGTTGCATGTAATTGATGTAAACAGCGGGCACAAAGTGAACAGCGACAGCAGCCAGGAGGAAAATGCCCTCTCGGTGAACCTGGAAGCTGCTACCGAAATTGCACGACAGCTTAGGCTTCGCGATATGGGTGGCATCATTGTGGTCGATTTTATTGATATGCACGAAGGCACCAACCGCAGGAAACTTTACCAGCGGCTGAAGGATGAAATGGCTAAAGATAATGCCAAGCATACCATACTGCCTCCGAGCAAATTCGGATTGGTTCAGGTAACGCGCCAGCGTGTGCGTCCGGAAACTAACCTGGCAATTCTCGAAAAATGCCCTACATGCGGCGGCACGGGCGAGATAAAACCCAGTATTTTGCTCACCGACGAAATTGAAAATAATATCCAGTATCTCCTCCAGGACCAGAACGAAGAATATCTGAAGATAAATCTTCATCCTTTCGTTCATTCGTTCCTGCGGCAAGGTGGCTTATTCCGCTCTATTCAATGGAAATGGTATTTCAAATATAAAAAATGGATTAATCTGGCACCGGTAAATTCATACCAGTTAACTGATTACAGGTTTTTAAATAAAAACCAGGACGAAATTAAAATGTAAAAAAATGGCTCCCAGAAGGAGCCGTTTTTTTTGACAATATCTATCCAAAGCATAGATTAATACATTTTCGAATTAAGAATACTGATTAAATATTCCTGATTTTAGGTTCTCATATTGTTTGTGTTTCACTTCTGAAATCTTAATTCGCTGATCTTTGTTCTTAACTCTTTTATGAAAGAATAAAAGGACAAATTTATCCAATGCTATTTAAAATGTTGAAGCCTGATCCCTACTTTTTCACAAAAGCAACCTCGTAATCCATTGTTATCAGGATATCAGCTTTTGGCTTTAATGCCTGCACCATCTGGTGTTCCTGCTCGAGCACAGCCATACGATACTCATTCTGAGGTTCTTTGCCACGTACAACCTGCGCTTTCTTGGTTTCGTGATAGGTAAGTTCAATAAAAATGGTCAGGTCAATTCCTTCGGTTTTTATGGCATATAAACCATCAACCACAAGCATATCAATGGTTGAATAATCCGTTGTAAGCTGATCGACCTGCTCGGTAACCAGGTCAACACATGGACCGGTTGAAACTTTTCCCGCCTTGAATTCGGCAATATTGCGGTAAATGGTATCCCAGTCGTATTCGCCATAGCCTACTACATTCTGGATCCCGTTTTCTTTACGCCATTCGGTGCGAAGCAAAGGAAGAATGCGGTAATAATTGTCTATGTGAATCGGCTTGGCAAAAATACCATGTTTCCGCAATCCTTTGGCAATCACATGTGCCAGTTCTGATTTCCCCGAGCCGGATTCGCCCGAAATCCCGATCATCATTTTGGATTTCCGGTTAGAAAGAATGTGCTCAATGATTTTTTCACCTGCTTTCTGATGCTTCTCAGTGATCAGCAATACGTCACCTAACATAATTTTCTGATTTTTTAATTTTGTTTTCCTTTAACTCTTCTTGATGGTTGTAAAAAGGATCTTTCAACGAAGATTAATAATGCTTTCCTGTTGTTTAACAATTTTCAGTAGTGTATCATTCATGAGCAAAGCAGCATTTTTATCAGTCTTAACTGCAACTTCGGTTTTAGTAATCTTCATATGGAAATGTACCCCTTTAAAAGTAAGTCCAAAATCCAATGAATCCCAGGCATCAGGTAATGAAGGTTTTACCGCCAGTACATCCTTATCGAATGAAATACCTGCAAAGGTTGATAAGGCAATAAGTATGGTGCCTGCCATAACGCCGGCATGAATACCTTCGGCTGTTGTGCCGCCTTGTATATCGACATAATCGCTGGCTAAGGCATCTGCATATAGTTGCCAGCTCATTTCCCTGTTCCCTGCAAGGGATGCCAGGCGTGCATGTACAATACGGCTAAGTGTTGAGCCATGAGAAGTCCGCCCAAAATAATATTCGAGGTTTCGCTGAAGGTAATCGACAGGTAATTTATATCCAAGTCCGGAAAGCAAACTATCAACTTCAGATTTTCCGAGGTTATAAAAAGTCATCAGCATATCAGCCTGTTTGGCTACCTTGAACTCATCGGGTGTGAGCCCTTCGGCTTTCAGGATGCGGTCCATACGGTAAATGTTTCCGTATTTCTTTTTGTAGAAGTCCCAATCCAGTTCTTTGAGGTCAAAATAGCCTTCATATTGTGCGATGATGCCATCCTTGTTGATATCGAGATATAATTTCCCGGAAATATGGTTCCAGAGTGAAAGTTCTTCCGCTTTAAAATCCAGCTTTTCGAATTCAGCCAGGCCTTGATCGCCATAGGATTCGAGGATTAAAGCAGCTTTGCGGAAAGCCCATGCAACCATTAAGTTAGTATAGGCGTTATTGTTCAGTCCCCCTTCGTTGGAACCGGGATAGGATTCGTGAAACTCATCGGGACCCATTACCCTGGTAAGATCGTAACGCTGGCGGCTCTCGTTCCAATGGCATTTGCTGGCCCAGAAACGGCATATCTCAAGGAACATTTCGGTTCCATATGACTTCATAAAGTTATGATCCTCTGTTACCTGGTAATACTGCCAGATATCGAATGCCACAGCCAGAGAAACATGACGCTGCAACGAACTGTGGTCGGTATCCCATTGTCCGTTGAGTGGATTGAGATGGATGACCTGGGTTTCCTCACTGCCATCAGAACCGCTCTGCCATGGGAACATAGCTCCGGAATATCCAAACTCTCTTGCATTGTCTTTAGCTTTTGCGAGCCGGCGGTAGCGATATATCAGCATCGATTTTGCCACTTCGGGGAGGTTAATATCATACAAGGGCAGGATAAAAAGCTCGTCCCAGAAAATATGACCGCGGTACGCCTCGCCGTGCAAACCACGCGCAGTAATGCTGGCATCGATAGTGCTGTTGTGCGGCGACATACTTACCATCAGATGGTAGAGATGAAGACGGAGCATTTTTTGAGAGAAACGGTCACCGGTAACCCGCATATCGATTTTATCCCAGATCGACTTCCATGCAGAAGTGCTGTTATTCAATAGTGCATCGAAACCTTCCGTGGCTTTATTTAATACGGCATTCACTGATTGTAAAGGATCGCGGACATCATCGTTTTTCGAAGTATAAATGGCTGCTTTTTTAACCAGGGTTACCACTTCCTCTTTCTGCAGATCAAAGGATGCAATTCCATAGATGGCTGAAGATGTTATTTCCTGAGCCAGATCAACCGGAATAGATCTGCCGTGCTGATAAAAAAAATGATCAGCAGTTTCGGCAATCAGAATCCCCGATTGAGTAGTCGAAACAACCAGGTATTGCCTGTTACCGTCAGTTCCCTGATCAACTGTTTTCAGATGCTGCTGGTTGAGGGATTTATATCGTTCGACACCATCGTTGATAATGGCACCGTTTATACCCGTTTTTATGGTGATCTTACCATTATAATTTAATGGTTTCACAGAGTATTGCAGCGCCGACAAATGCGGATCGGCCATCGAAGCAAACCTTTTGGATTCAATAAAGGTTTCATTTCCACTGCCATCTCTGACTTTAAGTGAACGGGTAAGAAGACCTGTCTTTAGATCGAGATTGCGTTCGATGGAAAGTATTTCGGTATTGTTGATATCAAACCATTTACCGTCATTGATGCTGAAGGTTACAGGCAGCCAGTTTGGGACGTTTACAAAATCTTCGTTCCAGATATCCCTGCCGGCAATCAGGGTGCTTAAGCGGTTGTAGAGCCCGGCTATATAGGTTCCCGGGTAATTTATTTTGTTTGCGTCGCACTCTTCCATGGCGCCGCGGGTACCGAAATAACCGTTTCCAATCGTAAGCAAAGCTTCACGTGTGCGTTCCTTGACCGGTTCATAGGTATGATAGGTAATATTCCAGCCATCTTCATCAATTCCTTTATTGAACCAGTTGTTGAGGGCTTCCAGTGAGGTTTGTGAAATATCATCTACAACAATGTCGGCACCATTTACCATCAATTCATGCCTGTTTTCTTCACGGGCGATTCCCAGCACCAATCCGAAATTTCCGGCGCGACCGGCTGCAACGCCTGATACTGCATCTTCAACCACAATGGCATGGTGTGGCTTAACACCCAGGTTAGCGGCAGCTGTAGTAAAAATATCAGGTTCAGGTTTGCCTTTAAGTCCTATCTCGGCCGACACGACACCATCCACACGCGTTTCGATGAGCGGCATGAGGCCGGCAGCTTCGAGAACAGCCTCACAGTTTTTACTGGAGGAGGCGACTCCAACTTTAATCCCTGCTTTTTTCAGGTCGTGAATCATCCGAACGGTCGATTCGTATACGCTTACGCCGTCACGTTTCAATACCTCGTTAAAGGTGATATTTTTACGGTTGCCTAGTCCACAGACAGTTTCTTTTTCAACTGTATCCGAAGGATCGCCGAACGGGATATGAATCCCGCGCGATTCAAGAAAGGATTTTACTCCTTCGTAACGGGGCTTTCCATCCACATAAGGCAGATAATCATTTTTTTGGGTAAATTCCCTGAAAGCTTCACCATGCTTAGCTTCACGATACCGGAGATAGTCGTCGAACATTTTTTTCCAGGCCTGGCTATGAACCAATGCTGTTTGGGTGATAACGCCATCGAGGTCGAAAATTACAGCTTCGAAATTATATTTTTTATTCATTTAAATTCAATTTTATTTCATGACCACGCTGGCATGGTGGATTTTATTTCCTGCAGAGCCACAACGTCCATATAGATTTTTTCAATTTTCGGGGTAGCCCTAATTGCACGTTGTGGGATATCTGATTCCTATGAAAGCAAGGGTTTACAAAGATACGCCAAGTTGCTTTGTGATAGCTTGAATATCAGCGCTGCAATCCTCGGAAATTAGCCGGGCTTGTATTATACAGCAGATCAGATGATATTAATCCAGTTAAATCCGTAAGGATCAATCTGAACAGGGGCAGTATGGCCGAAAACATTCACACTTTTATTTGCTGATTCCGGCAAGCTAACTTGTAATGGCTTATCGGTCATGTTATGAATGATTAGCCATTTTTCTTTTTCGAATGAACGGGTAAAAGAAAGCAATTTGCCATTTTCGCTTCCGGGCAGAGTGATGAACTCAATGCTGCCGCGGCCAAATGTTTTATGCTGGTTGCGAACGTGCAGCATAAGTTTAAGTTTTTGATAGATATGACTGCTGAAACTATCCGGGTTTGCCAGGTTTTGAGCAAGTTCTTCCCAGTCAATCTTCCCCCTGACTAAAAAGCGGGTATCATCTTTACCCGTCAGACTTATCATTTCGTTATAAAAGGCTTCATCGTTAAACTTTCCGAATTCATCGCCGTAATAAATAACGGGTGTTCCGGGAAGTGTCAGAATAATGGAGTAGGCAAGCAGAATACGGCGTTCGTCGCGCTGCATCAGTTCCGAAAGACGGGCAGAAATTCCTTCCCCCATCCGGAAATCCCATTCGGGTTTTAAACAGTATTGCTGGTGAATATATTTACGTTCTTCTTCGGTAACATATACCAATTCAAGGCTGAGTTCGTCGTGGCAGCGCAGGAAAGTAAACCATTGCCCGCTTTCGGGCAATTCGGGGGTAAATGTTTTTGAGAGAGTTTCTTCGATAGGTATGCCGCTTTGCATGGCAATGGATTTGAAAACCCTTGGCATTAACGGAAAGTGATATGCTGCCTGGCATTCGTCGCCGTTGCCCATATATTCTACCACCTGGGCAGGTTGCTGGCAGGCTTCAGCCAGCAATAGTGTGCCGGGGTGAAAATAATCAAGTATAGCCCTGAAAAATTTCACCACAAGATGAGTTTTCGGTAAGTTTTCACATTCAGTGCCTTCTTCTTTCCAGATATAAGGAGTTGCATCAGCTCTGAAACCATCCACTCCTGCATTTTGCCAGAATAACAGGACTTCGCATATTTCAAGAAGCACTAAAGGGTTTTTGTAATTTAAATCGGGCTGAAAACTGAAAAAACGGTGAAAATAGTATTCATCACCCTTCTTTTCCCAATTTGATGCTTCAATGCCTTTAAATATTATCCTGGCCTCATTATACAGATCCGTGTCCTTGGACCAAATGTAGTAATCTCTGTACGGATTATCTTTTGATTTCGATGCTTCAACAAACCAAGGGTGTTCGTCAGAAGTGTGATTCATCGAAATATCAAAAATCACTTTTATTCTCTTGTTATGTGCTTCGGTAAGGAATTGCCTGAAAACTTGCTGATCTTTGGTTTTTCCTGATTTATCAAGTAATTCGGGACGTATTTTTTTATAGTCGCTTATATCGAAACCCGCGTCGCGCATCGGTGAATCAAGTACGGGTAAAAGCCAGATGCAGTTGATGCCCAGTTCGTGAAGGTAATCCAACTTTTGAGTCAGGCCTGCAAAGTCATTGTTGAAAAGATCCGCATACAACGAATAAACAACGGCATCCTTGTACCAATCCACCTGGAAATCTGTCTCATTATTTTTATCGCTATAGAGCTCAAATGAATGGAGAAAATTTTCCAGAATTTCAGCTGGTACGCCGGGATATAATTGATCCCAGTAATCAAATAATTGATTGCGAAAAAGGGGCATGGCAATAATTTGAATGACCTTAGTTAATTATAGGTCAGGAATGTAGAATGTAGAAAGAATGATGTATAATGAACGAGCTCACTTTAAGTGGCAAGTAAATTATTTCATAAATATTCTCACAAGAGAAAACGTAATCTGATCATAAACAGGAACTTTCGGTCCGGGCTTCAAAATGAATTGAACCAGCCCCGAACATAAAATTTCTGGTATAAAGAAGAAGTAGTGTAGAAAATAACTCCAATATTATACTACAAGGGAAGTTACAATTTAATGTAACTTCCCTTGCAGACAATATAATTTATTTATTGCAAGACTACTTTAGCAACAAGACCCACAGGATCAAGAGTGATTTTATATGTGCCATTAACATTTCCCGGAACACCTAAGTTTTTCCCACCTGAAGCTAGCGGGGCAGTGGTAGCATCCGAGTAATTATCGGCACTACCGTCTGAGGTTCCTTTTCCTCCAAAGTTAAGATCCCAGCCTTGGTTTGCCCTGAATTTGAAAGTTTTGGCGCCACCGCTTGATACTAATGCCACTGTTGCAGTCCAGACTTTATTGGTTGCATCCCAGGTCATAGGCGTGTCTGTGTTCCAACCACCCGGAGTAGCATCACCGATCAAACCCCAGCTTAATGTGCTGTATGTATAAGCTTGGGGATGGCTCAGGTCTAAAGTAATGATATAATCTGATTCAAAAGTCACAGGAATATTATTGTTGTCTTTAGTATCCAGGGTACCGTCATGAGCAACACTCCCATAAGCAACTGCCCAATCAGATGTGCCTCTGAATTTAAAACCGCCTCCGGCAGTCATATGCAATGCCAGTGAGAATGTTTGAGAAGCAGGATCATAAACCATATTGGTTTGATTACTCCAGCCTGTAGGAGTAGCATCACCAATAACACCCCATACTGTAGGAATTGCCGTATAAGTTAAAGCTGTGACATTCGCATTTAATTTATAGTAACCGGCAGGAGATGCGAAATTGCCGGCGGCTGGATTTGTATTTAATTTACCGGCAACAGCATCAAGACCATAATTTGTATGATCCCAATCAGGGGCGGATGTAAACTTCCAGTTATTGCTGACGTTTGCCATGTATACATACCCTTCGAGTATGTCTGGTGTAGCAATACTGTTCTTTACAATAGGCGAACTTGCAGGAGTCCAGTTAGCATATGTACTTCCCGGATAGCTGGCTGTCAGGTAATCTCCCGGAACATACCATGTTAGAATATCTGCCTGGGTAGTAAATGTAATATCGGCACCGTAAGCTGTACCAGCACTGTTTGTGGCATAAGCACGTACGTGGTAAGTGGTGTTTTTTGTTAAACCGGTAAGGTTGCTTACAAATGCGCCTGTACCAGTTCCACCGGTAATTACCGTACCTTCAGCTGTAGGATCAGCAGTTAAACCCCATGC
>Ga0079306_1001933_pt1 | contig 12453 bp, 12 predicted proteins | sample Methanotroph_Enr_FD_79181 | JGI IMG/M metagenome (GOLD analysis project Ga0079306, IMG submission 79181) | Enriched soil microbial communities from Old Woman Creek wetland in Ohio, USA - Methanotroph_Enrichment_5 | ecosystem: Environmental > Terrestrial > Soil > Wetlands | place: USA: Ohio...
CCTCGCCGGGATGTGGCTCAGCTTGGTAGAGCGCTCGGTTCGGGACCGAGAGGTCGTGGGTTCGAATCCCGCCATCCCGACCATCCGGACACAGACGGCAGGCCGCCGCAAGCGGCCTGCCGTTCGGCTTACTAGGGCGGTGCGCGTGCTCCAGTCCATCCTCCACTGGCTCGGCTTCGGGCTCTGCCACCAGCTTCCCGAGCGCTCGTTCTTCGGAGGCGGCGTCCAGGTGCCCGTATGCGCGCGCGACACGGGCATCTACATCGGGTTCTGGATCGGCTTTGCGCTCATTGCTGTGCTGCAGAGGGGAGAGCGGCCCGCCGGGCTTCCGAGTCCTATCGGTTGGGTGGCCTTCACGCTGATGATCGGCTCCATGGCTGTGGATGGCGGCACGGAATACGCCGGCCTACGGCCAACGACCAACGATCTGCGTCTGATTACCGGGCTGCTTTCGGGCTACGCGATATCGATGCTCGTTGTTCCGATGTTGAATGACTGCGTGTGGAGGGTTGCGAACCCGAAGCGCGTGCTCGACCCCGGGTGGAAGCTGGCGGTCTGGCTTGCCACGGTGCCGCTGAGCTACGCGGCTGTCTGGTGGGGTGCGCCGCTGATGGGGGTGGGCTACCCCGTGTTGGTCGCTATCGCCATTCTCGGGACTCTCACCTACGTGAACATGGTGCTTGTCTGCGTCACTCCCTGGTTCGAGCGCAAGGCGTCACGGCCGAGAGATCTGCTAGCGCCGGTACTCGTGGCATTCGCCCTCACGCTGATTGAGGTGTCCTTCGCGGGTATGCTGCGCGTCGGGCTCCTCGCACTCGCTTCGCGCATTCAATAATTTGGGTAGTCTCCTACTGTGTGGCGCTCGTGTCCGAAACCGTGGCGCGTAGGGAGGCTCTTGTGGCCGATACAGCTGACCACCAGTACGTATCGAAGAACAAGGTCCGCGTCATCGTGGTCATCGACAGCTGGCGCATCGAGGGCGACCTTCACGTCCTCGAAGGCAGCAGGCTGACTGATGCCATCAACTCCAAGGCCAAGGACTTCCTCGCCGTCACGGATGCCTACATCTACGAGGCCAAGTCCGGGACCATGCTCTTCCAGACGCCGTATCTCGCGCTCAATCGCGAGGCGATCTCGCTCATCTTCCTCGCCGAGTAGAGCCGAGCGCTCCGCGCAGGCGCGTTCGTGTCAGACCCGATGGCTACTCTTCTATCGAACGCACGTTCGAAGGGAGAAGAGCTGTGGGTACTCGACTTGGAATCCTCACATTCGGCGACATGCTCGACGAACTCGTCGCGGATGCACTGCGGATCGATGTTGCGCCTGCCACGGCGCAGAAGGCACGAGACGCGACGCGCAGAGCCGTCGGGCTCGCGCCAAGCATGCCCGTCACCGTCGCAGTCAAGCGTCGGTCGCAGGCGTACTTCTCGGCTGTCGTCCGCCGCTCGACGGTACGCGGGAGCGCGGGCACACGTGCGACAGCCCGATTCGTCGCGGCGGCAGTGGTCGCCGATCTTCGCGAGGGGGGACGTGATGGGACCGAGATCTGGCGCGAACTCCAGCGTGGCTGGGGCGAGCGGCTTCCGGGCGACGTCTTGGAGGAGTACCGGATGGCGCTGTGCGGCTAGAACGACCCAGCTGCGTCCGGCGGGCTAGCGCGTGCCCGAGAACAGCACGTCGCCGGCGTCGCTGATGACCCACAGGCGTTTCGAAGCCAGGACGCCACCCTCCGGGCCAATCGCCTCAACGACGAGTACGGATGGCTTGCCTCCGAACGTCATGCGCTCCACATAGAGGGGCACGCCGTTCGCGGTGCTCGGGAAGGTCCGGGTCAACAGTCCCGCGATCTCCGAGGCCGAGGAGCCTTGGCGGGTCAGGCCTGCGAGCGCCTCGCTGCGCAGCTTCGGTCCCAACGAGGTGGCCTTCTGGGCCACGGCAGAGGAGTCGGTTCCGTCGAGGACGCTGAGAGCGGCGGTGGCGTCGTAGGAGCGGCCGGAGTCTACGTACTGTACGACCTTGGGGGCGCAGCCCGAGCACAGGGCGACACAGAGCATCGCGGCAACCACTACTTTCAGGGGCACGCGCGATTCCTTGCCCACAGAGAACCTCCAGAGTCGGGTAGTACCATACTAGTCCAATTCATGTGGTCCGCCGTTGGCGACGCGATGCGAGGAGCCTCGGGGTGTCTTCAATCATCTGCTTCACGTCTGATTTCGGTCTCGACGACACGTGGGTCGGAATCTGCCATGCGGTGATACTGTCCGCGTGCGACTCGGCGCGCATCGTTGACCTATCGCACGGGATCCGGCCGTATGACGTCCGCAAAGGCGCTGCGGTTGCGGCCGCCGGCGTCTACCAACTCCCCGGCGCGATTCACCTCGTCGTGGTCGATCCTGGCGTGGGAGGGCCCCGGAGGGATCTGTCCATCGAGACGGTCGAGGGCACCCGGCTGGTTGGGCCCGACAACGGAATCCTGTTGCCGGCCGCCGGCCGAAGTGGAGGGATTGCTCGGGCGGTCGCGCTCTCGACCGGGCGAGGGATCGAGCCGTCGCCGACGTTTCGTGCCAGAGACGTCCTCGCGCCTGCGGCGGCTGCGCTGGCGTGCGGTGCCCGCGTCACGGACCTCGGTGATGAGGTGGACGCATCGGGACTCGTCGCGGCGCCGTTCGGGGAGTGCCGACGCGAAGAGTCGTACGTATATGGCGAGGTGCTTGAAGCTGACCGTTTCGGATCCGTCCGAGTCAACGTTCCCGCCGAGCAGGTCGACGAACTCGGACTTCGGGCCGAGCGGCTCGAGGTAGGGCTGGGTCACAACACCCTGTCGGTGCCGTTCGGGCAGACCTTCTCGGATGTCGGGGAGGGCGAGCCGGTCGTTCTCATGGATTCCTCCGGCTGGCTCACGCTCTCAATCAACCAAGGAAGCGCGCTGGACCGCTACGGCGTCGAGATCGGGACTCACGTGCGGCTGCGCGCCCTCTAGCCGTCCGTGTCAGAGCCCGTCGCTACCGTGAGCTGTGAGATCAGATGACACGGAGGCGACAGGATCATGAAAGCGAACTACATCAACGAACTTGCCGAGGGCATGAAGGTGGACGCACCGTTTGCCCTTCGTTCGAAGGAGATGCGCGCGGCGCGCTCGGGGGAAGCGTTTCTGGCGCTGGAACTCGCGGATCGCACCGGGCAGATGCCTGCGGTCTTCTTCCGGCCTGCGACCGAGGGCTCGTCAGTGCCCGTTGGCGCGATCGTGCGGGTGCGCGGCACGGTCACAACGTTTCGCGGGGTCAAGCGCATCTCGGTCGATTCCATGCGCCCGGATTCCTCCTACGACCAGTCGGACTTTCTCAGCGCGGGGCCTCGCTCGCGAGACGAACTCGTCGCGGAGTTCAAGGCGGTCGCGGCGAGCGTGCGCAACCCACAGCTTCGTCGCCTGCTGAGAGCGGTCTTCGGGGACGCCGAGTTTCTCGACCGGTTCAGCCGCTGTCCCGGGGCCCAGTCGTATCACCACGCGTACTCAAGCGGCCTGATCGAGCATACGGTGAGCGTCGCCTCGATGTGCCGCGCCTTGTGCGAGCAGTACCCGCAAGCCGACGCGGACCTACTAGTCAGCGCCGCGCTGCTTCACGATATCGGCAAGTGCGACGAACTGACCTTCTCGACCTCGATTGAGTACTCAGACCAAGGCCGCCTGCTCGGGCACGTCGTGCTCGGCATGCAGCGCTTGGACCGCGCAATCACCAGCTCCCGAGTCCGAATCGAACCGGGGCTACGGGCGCGTCTGGAGCACGCGGTCCTCTCGCACCACGGTGAGCTCGAGTGGGGAGCTCCCAAGCGGCCATCGACGTTCGAGGCGCTGCTTCTCCACCACGTGGACAATCTCGATGCGAAGGCCGCCGGGTTCGCCTCCTTGCTGAGCGGCGCCTCTCGCGCCGATGAGTCGTGGACGGACGCGGCGAATCTGTTCCGCCGGCCCTTGTACGCACCGCGCTCTGCCGAGGAGGATCGGGACTACCCTCCAAACGAGGACGTGCCTCACACACTGATGACGGCGTAGAGTTCAGGCACGGAGCCGGTGGCGCATCCCACGGTCGTTTCCACTAGAATCGGCTGCGGGCTGACAGACGGTTGGTCCGACACGTCCGACGCACATCTTCGAGGAGTGGATCTTCATGTCCGACACCCCCAGGGCCGAAATCGGCGTCTTTGGCGGCAGCGGCTTCTACGAGCTGCTCGACAATCCGCGTGAGCACAAGATCAACACGCCGTTCGGCGCGCCTTCGTCCCCCGTCATGATTGGCGAGATCGCCGGTCGCGCGGTCGCGTTCCTCCCGCGACATGGCAAGGACCACTCGCTGCCGCCGCATATGATCAACTACCGTGCGAACCTGTGGGCGATGAAGGAACTTGGAGTCACGCAGATCATCGGCCCCAACGCATGCGGATCGCTGCAGGCGGACGTTGAGCCGGGGCACTTCGTGATTTGCGACCAGTTCGTCGACCGCACGTGGGGCCGCAAAGACACCTTCTTCGACGGGCCCATCACCACGCATGTCTCCTCGGCCGACCCGTACTGCTCGGCGATGCGCACGGTCGCAATCGAAAAGGCCGCCGGACTCGGCATCATGGCCCACCCGAAGGGCACCGTCGTCGTCATCCAGGGGCCGCGCTTCTCGACCAGGTCCGAGTCGAAGTGGTTCGCATCGCAAGGGTGGGAGGTCATCAACATGACCCAGTACCCTGAGTGCTATCTCGCCCGCGAACTCGAGATCTGCTACGTGAACATCTCCCTCATCACCGATCACGATGCCGGTGCGGAGGGCGCGCAGCCCGTCACGAACGATGAGGTCGTGCGGGTGTTCAATGAGAACAACAGCAAGGTCAAGAGCCTCATCTACGCCATGATTCCGGCGCTTCCGACTGAGCGCGAGTGCGAGTGCGCGACCGCGCTCACCGGAGCTGCGTTCTAGGACACTGCAAGCCAGGTGGCTCGCCGAGAGCGGCGGGCCACCATCGTGCACAGGGAGGCGGCATGTTCGACGTACCGTCATACCGGCTCGGCAAGCTGTTCGGGATTCCGCTCGAGGTCAACTTGAGCTGGGTCATCATCTTCGTGCTCGTCTCGCTCTCGCTCGGGTCGGGGTACTACCCCTCGTTGCCCGAGGCTAGCGGCTCCCCGCGGCTACTTCTCGCGCTGACCGGCATCGCTACAGCGACACTGTTCTTCATGTCGATCGTGGCTCACGAACTGTCTCACGCCCTGGTGACGCGCGCGGCTGGCGGGCGTGTGGAGAAGATCACGCTCTTCATATTCGGGGGAGTGGCGGAACTCACGGAGGAGCCAACCACTCCCGGCAAGGAGTTCCTGATGGCGGCCGCGGGGCCAGGTATGAGTCTGGTCCTCGCCGCAGCGACCTTCGCCGGGTTCGCGGCGGCAGAATCGCGCGGGCTGCCATGGTACGTGTGGGCACCACTCCAGTACCTCGCGACCATCAACCTGTTTGTGGGCGTATTCAATCTGCTCCCAGGCTTCCCGCTGGACGGCGGTCGAGTGCTCCGCTCCATTCTGTGGGCGATCACCGGCGATATCCTCAAGGCGACCAAATGGGCTGCCCGTTCGGGGCAGGCCATAGGCTGGGCACTGGTTGGCTACGCAGTCCTCGGCATCTTCGGTGTGGTTGCGGCTGCGACGGATGTGGTCTGGCTCGGTCTCATCGGCTGGTTCATCGTCTGGCTCGCAGGTTCCGCATATCGCCAGCAAGAACTCCGCTCCAAGCTGTCGGCCATCACCGCACGGGCGATCATGACCCACGCGCCGCAGACGGTTCCCGGGGAGGTCACGGTCGAGCAACTCGCCCACGACCACTTCCTCGGCGGTCGCCACAGCAGGTACCCCGTGCTGTTCGAGGGTGCGGTGCACGGGCTCGTCACGCTCGCCGACATTCAGGCGGTCAATCGCAACGAATGGTCGCTCGTGCGCGTCATCGATGTCGCGAACCGCGACTTGGCGAGTCTGAGCATCTCGGCCGACACGCACGTCGACGCGCTGCTCCCGCGCTTCGCCGCCGAGCGGCCCGGCGCCCTGCTCGTCGTTGACGAGGGCAGACTCGTCGGCATCATCACGCGGGCCGACGTCATCTCGGCGCTGCAGCAGCCCGGCTAGGTCGTACCGTCTGCCGAATCCACAGCATCTCCGCTTGTAGGGGCTTGTAACAGTTGTTACGATATTCTCCTCAAAGTCCGGATAGATCGAGGTCAGGTGTCGTGAGCGTTCCCGGCTCGGCTGAGCGCATTCCTCAAGGAGTGATCGAGCGGCTTCCCTCGTACCTCAACGTCCTGCTTCACCTGCGAGAAGAAGGTTCTGAGACCGTTTCGTCGGCGCAGCTTTCGGATCTCGCCGAGGTCAACGCGGCCCAGATTCGCAGAGACCTCGCGTACTTCGGCCAGTTCGGCAAGCGGGGGGTCGGCTACGACATTGCGCTGCTGGTCGACCGCATCCAGCGCATTCTCGGCTCCGATCATGTCCAGCGTCTTGCAATCGTGGGAGCCGGCAATCTCGGATCGGCCATCGCTCAGTACGACGGGCTGCGCAAGCGCGGATTCATTGTCGCCGCAATCCTTGACAGTGACCGACGCAAGATCGGCTCGCGAGTGGGCGACCTCATCGTTCGAGACATTTCCGAGCTCGAGCGAGTCGTTGCGGAGCAGAACATCCGGTTCGGGGTCATCGCGGTGCCTCCGGAGAACGCGCAGTACGTCGCGGATCGCCTCTGTAGCGCGGGTATAAAGGTGGTTGTGAACTATTCGACGGCGTTCGTGCACGTGTCTGATTGCGTCACGTTGCACAACACCGACCCGGTGCGGGAGCTACTCCACACCCTGTACTATCTGTCACGTGCCGAAGGCGTGGCGAGTGCCTGACACTGGTGGTACGCTACTCGCTAGCTTGTAAGCGGCCGACCGGTATCGGCCGTTCCCTATGTCATGGAGGCTGACGAATGATCTCGACTCCCGTGTTTGCGATCCTCGGTATCCCCGGTCTCGGGACCACCGAGCTCATCATCATTCTGGTGATCGTGCTCATCCTGTTCGGCCCGAAGCGGCTCCCGCAGCTCGGCAAGACCCTTGGCAAGACCATGAAGTCGATCCGCGAGGGCGTCGAGGGCAAGACCGACGACGAAGACGCGGATGCGGCTGCGGCGACCAAGACCGACGCCGAGAAGGCCGAGAGCGCGCCGAAGGCAGACGACACCGAGTAGGTCCGAGCACCCCTCTGACCTGCGGTTCAATACCCAATCTCGTACGGCGCGGAGAAACCCGCGCCGTACGTGTTGTCAGGCTCGGACATTCGTATATACTTTCGTGGACATTCTCACGGGCTGCCTGCCTTCGCAGGGCAGCCCGCGCGCTTACATCAGACCCGTTGCACTCGGCACGACGCGGGCACCGACCGGGAGTTCTTCAATGAATAAAGAGATCGCTCTTACCCCAGAAGGTCAGGCAAAGCTCGAAGAGGAGCTGCTTCACCTTGAGACGGTTCGCCGCCGCGAGGTTGGCGAGCGCATCAAGGAGGCCAAGGAGTTCGGCGATATCTCTGAGAACTCAGAGTACGACGACGCCAAGAACGAGCAGGCCTTCGTCGAGAGCCGCATCATCGAGGTCACCGCGATCCTCGCTCGGGCGACGATCATCGACGCTCCCAAGAAGAGCGACAAGGTCACGCTTGGCAGCAAAGTCCAGCTCAAGGACGCCAGCGGCAACGCTCATGTCTATCAGGTCGTCGGTTCGGCCGAGGCCGATCCCGCCAACGACAAGATCAGCAACGAGTCGCCGGTCGGTATGGCGATTCTCGGCCACAAGAAGGGCGACGTGGTCGGCGTGACCACGCCCTCGGGCAAGGTGCTCGAGTACACCGTCGTCGCCATCACCCGCTAGTCGCATGAGCGACGAGCAGCGCATCGACGCCGAGCAGGGCGCGCGGTACGACTCCCCGGCTCCTGTCGAGGACGACCCGTTCATCGTACGCCGGTCGAAGCTCGACGCGCTGCGCGCTGCGGGAGAGCAGCCCTACGCCGATCACTGGGATGTGACCGCCCGGGCCGCCCAACTCGAGGCCGAGTATGCCGATCTCGAGCCAGGCGCCGAGACGGACACGATGGTCAGCGTCGCAGGGCGGCTGGTCGCCAAGCGCGACCAGGGCAAGATTGTCTTCTTGGTCATTCGAGACGCGACGGGCGACCTGCAGCTCTTCACGCGCGTCAACCTCATCGGCGAGGAGCAGTTCGAGGCGGTCAAGGACCTCGACTTGGGCGACTGGGTCGGTGCGACCGGTGCTGTGCTCCGCACTCGCCGAGGCGAACTCTCCGTGGCACCTACCAAGGTGACGCTGCTGTCGAAGTCGCTGCGCCCCTTGCCGGACAAGCACGCGGGCCTGAGCGACACCGAGACGCGCTACCGCCAGCGCTACGTCGACCTCATCGTCAATCCCGAGGTTCGCGATGTCTTCACCACGCGCTTCAAGATCATCGCGGCCATTCGCCGCTACATGGAGTCGCAGGGCTACCTCGAGGTCGAGACGCCCATGCTGCACCCCATCCCCGGCGGTGCCACGGCCAAGCCGTTCGTGACGCACCACAACGCGCTCGACATGGAGTTCTACCTGCGCATCGCGCCGGAGCTCTACCTCAAGCGACTTCTCGTGGGCGGCTTTGAGCGGGTGTACGAGATCAACCGCTCCTTCCGCAACGAAGGCATCAGCGTTCGCCACAACCCTGAGTTCACGATGCTCGAGGCGTATCAGGCATACGGCAACATGGCCTCGATGCTCGATCTGACCGAAGGCATCATCACGAGCGCCGCCCAGGACGTTCTCGGCACGCTCGATTTCGAGTACCAGGGTGCGGCGGTCTCGCTAGCCGGCCCGTGGCGCCGCGCGACGATGATTGAACTCACGAGTGATGCGGCCGGCGAGAACGTCAGTTTCGAGCGCTCGCTCGAGGAGCTGCGCGCGCTGTGCGTGAAGCACGAGGTGCCGTTCGAGACGAGTTTCGGCAAGGGCAAGCTGATCACGGAGCTTTTCGAGAAGCTCGTCGAGCGCACGATCGTCGAGCCCACCTTCGTGACGATGTACCCGGCGGAGATATCTCCGCTCGCCCGCCGCAATGACGAGGACCCAGAGCTGACCGACCGCTTCGAGCTCATCATCCTCGGCCGCGAGTACGCGAACGCGTTCTCCGAGCTGGTGGATCCGGTCGACCAGCGCGGACGTTTCGAGGCGCAAGCCGCCGCGAAGGACGCTGGCGACGACGAGGCCATGTGGGTCGACGAGGACTACCTGCGCGCGCAGGAGTACGGTATGCCGCCCGCAGGCGGCATGGGACTCGGCATCGATCGGCTCGTCATGTTGCTCACGGATTCGCCTTCCATTCGAGACGTGCTGCTCTTCCCGCACATGCGGCCGGAGAGCCTGTAATCGCACGTACCGCAGCCGCCGGTTGAGCGGCAAACGGTGGTCGTCCGCTCGAATCGGGCACACGCTTTCTAATCTGAGCGTCTGAGACTTAGATTTCTGGCACCTCAGTTGCTTCCACACCGAATACCCACCATTCGCGTCAGGCTTGGCGGGTATACTTCCGATACAGGTTTAGGGAAGCTTCCGGCGGCATACTCCGCCGATGCGATAGGGAGGCGCTCAATGTTCGAGCGATTCACGGAGAAGGCGCGCAGGGTTGTCGTGTATGCCCAGGAAGAAGCGCGCATGCTCAATCAGAACTACATCGGCACCGAGCATCTGTTGCTCGGCCTGATTCGCGAGCAGGACGGAATTGCTGCAAAGGCACTCGAGTCGCTCAACATCTCGCTTGAGGACGTCCACGCGCAGGTCGAGGACCTCATCGGCAGGGGCACGTTCGTCCCCACGGGGCACATCCCGTTCACGCCGCGCGCCAAGAAGGTACTCGAGCTCTCGCTGCGCGAGGCCCTGCAGCTCGGTCACAACTACATCGGCACCGAGCACATCCTGCTCGGACTCATCCGCGAGGGTGAGGGCGTCGCCGCGCAGGTGCTGCTCAATCTCGGAGCGGACCTCGACAAGGTGCGCTCTGCCGTCATCCAGCTGCTCTCCGGCCACTACGGCAAGGGCGCCGAGGCCGGCGAGGAGCGCCGCGGTGGCGGTGGCGGCTCGTCGATGCTCGACGAGTTCGGCCGCAACCTCACCCGCCAGGCGCGCGACGGCAAGCTCGATCCGGTCATCGGTCGCAGCAACGAGATCGAGCGCGTGATGCAGATCCTGTCGCGCCGGACGAAGAACAACCCCGTTCTCATCGGCGAGCCGGGTGTGGGCAAGACCGCCGTCGCCGAGGGTCTCGCTCAGCGCATCTCGAGCGATGAGGTCCCTGAGACCATCAAGGACAAGCAGCTCTACACGCTGGATCTCGCGGCGCTCGTTGCGGGCAGCAAGTACCGCGGCGAGTTCGAGGACCGCCTCAAGAAGGTCATCAAGGAGATCCGCGAGCGCGGTGACATCATCCTGTTCGTCGACGAGATGCACACGCTCGTGGGCGCGGGCGCCGCAGAAGGCGCCATCGATGCCGCAAGCATCATCAAGCCTGCGCTCGCCCGCGGTGAGCTGCAGACCATCGGTGCGACCACGCTCGACGAGTACCGCAAGTACGTCGAGAAGGACCCGGCGCTCGAGCGTCGCTTCCAGCCCATCCAGGTTGGCGAGCCCTCTGTAGAAGAGACCATCGAGATTCTCAAGGGACTTCGCGACCGCTACGAAGCGCACCACCGCGTCACCATCACCGATGCCGCCATCGAGGCGGCTGCAACGCTGGCCGACCGCTACATCTCGGACCGCTTCCTGCCCGACAAGGCTATCGACCTTGTCGACGAGGCGGGCGCCAAGATGCGTATTCAGATGATGACCGCCCCTCCGGGCGTCAAAGAGGTCGACGATCGCCTGCGCCAGGTTCGCGCCGAGAAAGAAGCCGCCATCGAGGCCCAGGAATTCGAGAAGGCCGCGAGCATGCGCGACACGGAGAAGCAGATCCTTGCCGAGAAGCGCGCGCTCGAAGAAGAGTGGATGAAGCCGGACAACCACCGGACTGTCGAGGTCGGCGAGCGCGAAATCGCTGAAGTCGTCTCGATGTGGACCGGCGTTCCGGTCACGGCGCTGACGGAAGAGGAGACCGCCAAGCTCCTGCGGATGGAGACCGTGATTCACGAGCGCATCGTGGGTCAGGACGAGGCAGTCATCGCTGTGAGCAAGGCGATCCGTCGTGCCCGTGCAGGGCTCAAGGATCCGAAGCGCCCCAGCGGCTCATTCATCTTCCTCGGCCCGTCGGGCGTGGGTAAGACCGAGCTTTCCAAGGCGCTCGCAAGCTTCCTGTTCGGCAGTGAGGATGCGCTCATCAGCCTCGACATGTCCGAGTACATGGAGAAGCACACGGTCTCGCGCCTCATCGGTTCACCTCCGGGCTACGTCGGCTTCGACGAAGGTGGCCAGCTCACCGAGCAGGTACGCCGCAAGCCGTACTCGGTCATCCTGTTCGACGAGATCGAGAAGGCGCATCCGGACGTGTTCAACGTCTTGCTGCAGATACTCGAAGAGGGTCGGCTCACTGACGCGCAGGGTCGCAAGATCGACTTCAAGAACGCAATCATCATCATGACGAGCAACGTCGGAGCTCGGGACATCGTCAAGACGGCCTCGCTTGGCTTCATGCCGGCGGCGGCCAGCGGCGGCATCGGCTACGACGCCGTCAAGGAGAAGGTGACCAACGAACTCAAGAAGCTCTTCCGCCCCGAGCTGCTCAACCGCCTCGACGAGGTTATCGTCTTCCACGACCTCGACACCGAGCAGATCGAGCAGATCGTCGACCTCATGGTCGACCGGCTTCGCGTGCAACTCGGTCAGCAGGGCTTCGGCATCACGCTGACTGAAGAGGCTCGCAAGCTCCTCGCGAGGGAAGGCTTCGACCCCACGCTTGGCGCTCGGCCACTGCGTCGCGCGATCCAGCGCCTCCTTGAGGACCCGCTCTCCGAGCAGATCCTCGCTGGCAACTGGCTGCCGGGTGACGTGATCGAGGTCTTCGTGGAAGACGAGAGGCCTGCATTCCGCAAGGGAACCGGCGTCGTGGCGGTTGCCACGCGCGTTGCGGTATCAGAGGCCGAGACCGTCGACAAACCTGCGGCGCCCCGTCGCACGAGCTCCCGCGCTGGTGGAGGCAAAGCCTCCGGCGGCGCAGCAGGCGAGTAGCGCGAATGGCGAAGGTGCGCTCCGTCTGGAGATGTCAGACGTGTGGTGCGAGCGCACCGCGCTGGCAGGGCCGCTGCAGCGATTGCGGTGAGTTCGGCACCATGGTTGAGGAGATCGAGCAGCCCGTCGGGGACTCCCGGCGGGCTGCTCGTGTTTCCGCAGTACCCCTCGGGCTCGATGCCATCGAGGGCAACGAGGCC